>OGQF01000040.1_pt1 | contig 91832 bp, 96 predicted proteins | sample 1553141 | NCBI WGS metagenome assembly OGQF01 (sample SAMEA2580005, study PRJEB22360) | human gut metagenome | biome: human gut; feature: human-associated habitat; material: faeces | place: Denmark | collected 2008/2010
GTCCCGGCGGCTGAAGGGGGCCTGGGAGAACGGTGTGCTGACGGGCAAGGGGTTTTCTTACGGCGGCAGCCTGATCCGGCCGGAGGCCACGGGCTACGGCGCGGTATACTATCTCCAGAACGTGCTGGAGCACGAGGGAGAGCGGATCGCGGGCAAGACCATCGCCTGCGCGGGCTTCGGCAACGTGACCTGGGGCATCTGTAAGAAGGCCACGCAGCTGGGGGCCAAGGTGGTGACATTGTCCGGCCCGGACGGATATATCTATGATCCGGACGGCGTAGCCACGGAGGAGAAGATCGCGTATCTGGTGGAGATGCGCTCCAGCGGCCGCAACCGGGTACAGGACTATGCGGAGAAGTTCGGCGTGGAATTCTTCCCCGGTGAGAAGCCCTGGGGCGTGAAGGCGGATGTGGTGATGCCCTCGGCCATGCAGAACGACGTGCACATGGAGCAGGCGAAGCAGATCGCGGCCAACGGCGTGAAGTACTACATTGAGGTGGCGAACATGCCCACCACCAACGACGCGCTGCGGTTCTTGATGGAGCAGCCCGGGATGATCGTGGCGCCCAGCAAGGCGGTGAACGCAGGCGGCGTGGCCACCTCCGGTCTGGAGATGAGCCAGAACTCTGAGCGCCTGAGCTGGACCTTTGAAGAGGTCGATGCCAAGCTGAAGGGCATCATGGAGGGCATCTTCCATGCTTCCTACGATGCATCTGTGGCTGCCGGTTCCGAGGGCAACCTGATGGTCGGTGCAAACTGCGCCGGCTTCCTGAAGGTTGCTACCGCCATGATGGCACAGGGCATCACCTACTAAGTCATACCGCGTCGTCTAAGAGCCGCGCCCGCAGGGGTGCGGCTCTTTTTGGGTATAACCCCGCCCCGCTCTGCCCACACTGGCAGTATCTTATGGCAGAAAGGGAGTTTTGTATGGACGAGCAGATGTTTTGTTTTCAGTGTGAGCAGGCGGCGGGCTGCACCGCCTGCACCGGCGCAGCGGGGGTGTGCGGCAAGTCGGCCGAGACAGCCGCCGCACAGGACCGGCTCACCGGGGCGCTCATCGCGTTTGCCGGGCAGCTCATCGCGGCGGGGCGCGGCCCGACCCCGGAACAGGCCCGGCTGCTGATGCAGGGGCTGTTCACCACCATTACCAACGTGAACTTTGACCCCGCCGCCGTGGACGCGCTGACCCGCCGGGTGCACGACGCCAGCCCCGGCACCGGCCCGGACTACGACATGCAGGCCCTCTGGCGGGAACCGGACGCCGACCGGCGCAGCCTGAAATGCTTTGTGCTGTTCAGCCTGCGGGGCATGGCCGCCTACAACTACCACGCCCGGGTGCTGGGCCGCATCGACCCGGAGCTGGACCGGTTCTTCTGTACCGCCCTGCAGGCCGTGGGCGACCCCGGCCAGACCACCGACGCCCTGTGGCAGCTGGTGCAGGCCACAGGAGAAGCCAGCTACCGCTGCATGGAGCTGCTGGACGCGGCCAACACCGGCGCGTTTGGCGATCCGGAACCGGTGCAGGTGCCCCTGACCATTGAAAAGGGGCCGTTCATCGTGATTTCCGGCCACGACCTCTACGACGCACAGCAGCTGCTGGAACAGACCGCAGGCCGGGGCGTCAACGTCTACACCCACTCGGAGATGCTGCCCGCCCACGGCTACCCGGAGCTGAAGCGCCGCTACCCCCACCTCAAGGGCAACTTTGGCACCGCATGGCAGAACCAGCAGCGGGAGTTCGAGGACATCCCCGCGCCCATCCTGTTCACCACCAACTGCATCATGCCCCTGCGCGCCAGCTACGCCGACCGGGTGTTCACCACCTCGGTGGTGGCTTACCCCGGCGTGCCCCACATCGACGAAGGGCGCGACTTTTCCCCGGTGATCGAAAAGGCGCTGGAGCTGGGCGGCTACGCGCAGGACACCCTGCTGCCCGGCCTGAACGGCGGCTCCACGGTGACCACCGGTTTTGCCCGCACCGCCGTGCTGCAGCACGCGGACGAGATCGTGCAGGCGGTGCGGGACGGTAAGCTGCGGCACTTCTTTCTGGTGGGCGGCTGCGACGGCACCCGGCCCAGCCGCCGCTACTACACCGAGTTTGCCCGCCTTACCCCGCCCGACACCATCCTGCTGACCCTGGCCTGCGGCAAGTTCCGCCTGAACGACCTGCCCCTTGGCACCGTGCCGGGCACCGGCCTGCCCCGCATCCTAGACGTGGGCCAGTGCAACGACGCCTACAGCGCCATCCGCATCGCATTGGCGCTGGCCGACGCCTTTGGCTGCGGCGTCAACGACCTGCCCCTCTCGCTGGTGCTGTGCTGGTTTGAGCAGAAGGCCGTGTGCATCCTCATCGCGCTGCTGGCGCTGGGCATCCGGAACATCCGGCTGGGGCCTACCCTGCCCCCGTTCCTCTCGCCGGTCGTTGTGGCTGCCCTGCAGCAAAAGTACGATTTAAAAGCCGTAACAACGCCGGAAAATGACCTGCAGGCCATTCTGGGCAGACATTGAGCCTGCACTGTTCTCACTATAGCTACAACTGACCGCCATACGCGGCGTTTCGCACAAGAAGTGGTGTAAAGCAGTTGTCATATTTGGTGCAGCTGTCACTTGAAGATTTTTCAGCGTTCAGTATAATAATAGTTACCGGAACAAAGGCGTTCCGCAAGGGTAAAGTATGCCCTTGCGGGGCGCTTTTCTTTTTTGTCAAAATGCGGAGGGTGCCGCACCGGTGAGGATTTTAGATAAGGATGGGAAAGTCTATGGAAAACTTTACAGAGCAGAAAAACACCCTTGGTCTGTACGATCCACAGTTTGAGCACGATGCCTGCGGCATTGGCGCTGTGGTGGATATCAAGGGCCGCAAAAGCCACCAGACCGTGGACGATGCACTGGCCATTGTGGAACGGCTGGAGCACCGTGCCGGCAAGGATGCCGAGGGCAAGACCGGCGACGGTGTGGGCATTTTGCTGCAGATCAGCCACAAGTTCTTCTCCAAGGTGGCCGAAGAACTGAACATCAACCTTGGCAACGAGCGCGAGTACGGTGTGGGCATGTTCTTCTTCCCCCAGAGCGAACACCTGCGTGCGCAGGCCATGAAGCTGTTCGAGGTGGTCACCCGCAAGGAAGGCCTCGAATTTCTGGCATGGCGCAAGGTTCCCGTGAACCCGGATGCCGTGGGCCAGAAAGCCCGCGACTGTATGCCTGCTATCTGGCAGTGCTTCATCAAAAAGCCCGCCAAGGTGAGCAAGGGCATCGATTTTGACCGCAAGCTGTACATTGTGCGCCGCGTGTTCGAGCAGGCCAGCAACGGCACTTATGTGCCCAGCCTGTCCAGCCGCACCATCGTGTACAAGGGCATGTTCCTTGTGCACGACCTGCGCCTGTTCTATACCGACCTGCAGGACGAGGATTATGAATCCGCTATCGGCATGGTGCACAGCCGCTTCTCCACCAACACCAACCCCAGCTGGATGCGCGCACACCCCAACCGCTTCATCCTGCACAACGGCGAGATCAACACCATCAAGGGCAACACGGACGCCATGCTGGCCCGTGAAGAGAGCATTTCCAGCTCCATCATGCAGGACGACATGAACAAGATCCTGCCCATCATCAACACTTCCGGCTCCGACTCCGCCATGCTGGATAACGCGCTGGAATTCATGGTGATGAACGGCATGGATCTGCCGCTGGCCGTGATGATCACCATTCCCGAGCCGTGGGAGAACAACAAGAACATCAGCCAGAAAAAGCGCGATTTCTACCAGTATTATGCCACCATGCTGGAGCCTTGGGATGGCCCCGCTGCCATCCTCTTCTCGGACGGCGACGTGATGGGCGCTGTGCTGGACCGCAACGGTCTGCGCCCCAGCCGCTATTACATCACCAAAGACGGCCGCATGATCCTGTCCTCCGAGGTGGGTGTGCTGGAATGCGAACCGGATAATATTTTGGTCAAGGATCGTCTGCGCCCCGGCAAAATGCTGCTGGTGGACACCGTGAAGGGCGAAGTGGTGGACGACGAAAAGCTCAAGGAGTTCTACGCCAGCCGTGAACCTTACGGCGAGTGGATCGACCGCAACCTTGTGGAGCTGGCCAGGCTGAAAATTCCCAACGTGAAGGTAGAAAGCTACACCGGCGATCAGCTCACCCGCCTGCAGAAGGTGTTCGGCTACAAGTATGAGGATGTGAACACCATGATCCTCTCCATGGCACGGGCAGGCGCAGAGCCTTCCGGCGCTATGGGCACCGACACCCCGCTTGCTGTGCTGAGCAACCAGCATCCGCCGCTGTTCAATTACTTCAAGCAGCGCTTTGCGCAGGTCACCAACCCGCCCATCGATGCCATCCGCGAAAAGGTGGTCACTTCCACCAGCGTGTATATTGGCGCACACGGCAACCTGCTGGAGGACAAGCCCGAGAACTGCAAGGTGCTCAAGGTGCACAACCCCATCCTGACCAGCACCGACCTGCTCAAGATCAAATACATGAACGTGCCCGGCTTCAAGGTAGCCACGGTGTCCATCAACTACTATAAGAATACCAGTCTGGAAAAGGCCATCGACCGTGTATTTCTGGAGGTTGACCGCGCCTACAAGGATGGTGCAAACATCATCATCCTTTCTGACCGCGATGTGGATGAATACCACGTGACCATTCCCAGCCTGCTGGCAGTTTCCGCGGTTTCGCAGTACCTGATCCGCACCAAGAAGAGCACCGCACTGGCCCTGATCCTGGAAAGTGCAGAGCCGCGCGAGGTGCACCACTTTGCCGCTCTGCTGGGCTACGGTGCCTGCGCCATCAATCCCTATCTGGCGCATGAGACCATCGGCCAGCTCATCGACGAAGGCCTGCTGGACAAAGATTACTATGCAGCCGTGGAGGACTACGACAACGCCATCCTCAGCGGCATTGTGAAGATTGCCTCCAAGATGGGCATTTCCACCATCCAGAGCTACCAGAGCAGCCAGATCTTTGAGGCTGTGGGCATCTCCAAGGATGTCATCGACAAATACTTCACCGGCACGGTGAGCCGTGTGGGCGGCATTACCCTTTCGGACATTCAGGCCGATGTGGAAGCCCAGCACAACGCAGCCTTCGACCCGCTGGGTCTGGACATCAACATGGAGCTGGCCGACAGCGGCGCACACAAGTTCCGCAGCGGCAAGGAAGAACACCTGTTCAACCCCCAGACCATCCACCTGTTCCAGAAAGCCTGCTGGACGAACGACTACTCGGCTTTCAAGCAGTTCACCAGCACCGTGGACAATATGGGTGCTGACGGCGTGCATCTGCGCAGCCTGCTGGACTTCAACTATGCTCCTGACGGCGGCATCCCGCTGGAAGAGGTGGAGCCGGTAAGCTCCATCGTCAAGCGGTTCAAGGGCGCAGCCATGAGCTACGGTGCCCTGAGCAGTGAAGCCCATAAGACCATTGCCATCGCCCTGAACCGTCTGGGCGGCCGCAGCAACACCGGCGAGGGCGGCGAACCCGAAGAGCGCTACCACAGCGAGAGCAATTCCAAGATCAAGCAGGTGGCTTCCGCACGCTTTGGTGTAACGAGCAAATACCTCGTTTCTGCGGAAGAGATCCAGATCAAGCTGGCACAGGGTGCAAAGCCCGGTGAGGGCGGCAATCTGCCCGGTGCCAAAGTATATCCGTGGATCGCAAAGACCCGCCACAGCACCACCGGTGTGGGCCTGATCTCTCCCCCGCCGCACCACGATATCTACTCCATCGAGGACCTTGCAGAGCTGATCTACGACCTGAAGAACGCCAACCGCAGCGCCAACATCAATGTCAAGCTGGTCAGTGAGGCCGGCGTTGGCACCATTGCGGCCGGTGTTGCCAAGGGCGGCGCACAGGTCATTCTGGTGTCCGGCTACGACGGCGGCACCGGTGCAGCACCGCGTACTTCCATCAAGCACGCTGGCCTGCCGTGGGAGCTGGGCATCGCCGAGACCCATCAGACCCTGATCCTGAACGGCCTGCGCACCCGCGTGCGCATCGAGAGCGACTCCAAGCTGCTCTCCGGCCGCGATGTTGTCATCAGCTGTATGCTGGGCGCAGAGGAGTTCGGCTTCGGCACTACCCTGCTGATGGCCGAGGGCTGCGTGATGATGCGTGTGTGCAATCTGGATACCTGCCCCATGGGCATCTGCACCCAGAACCCGGAGCTGCGCAAGAACTTCAAGGGCAAACCGGAATACATCATCAACTACCTCACCTTTGTGGCCGAGGAGCTGCGCGAGTACATGGCAAAGTTGGGCGTGCGCACCATCGATGAACTGGTGGGCCGCACCGACCTGCTCAAGGTCAAGCCTGCCGCACCCGGCAGCCGCGCTTCCAAGATGGATCTCGACTGCATCCTGCACAACCCTGCCATCGAGAACAGCAATGTTCACTTCGTGAAGGAGGACACCTACGACTTCCATCTGGAAAACACCCTCGATATGAAGGTGCTGATGAAGAAGTTCAAGCTCAGCAGCAAGAATGCCCAGAGCGTGACGCTGGATGTCTCCAACACTGACCGCGCCTTTGGTGCCATCTTTGGCAGCGAGATCACCCGCAAATACGGCAACAGCCTGCCGGATGATATTTACACCGCCCACTGTGTGGGTGCAGGCGGCCAGAGCTTTGGTGCCTTCATCCCGGGCGGCCTGACGCTGGACCTTGTGGGCGACTGCAACGACTACATGGGCAAGGGCCTGTCCGGCGGCAAGATCGTCGTGCGCCCGCCCAAGGGCATCACGTTCAAGCCCGAGGAGAACATTATCACCGGCAATGTGGCCCTGTACGGTGCTACCAGCGGCAAGGCGTTCATTTCCGGCGTGGCCGGTGAGCGCTTCGCCGTGCGCAACAGCGGTGCCACCGCCGTTGTGGAGGGCGTTGGCGACCACGGCTGCGAGTACATGACCGGCGGCACGGTGGTGGTTCTGGGCCAGACCGGCAAGAACTTTGCAGCCGGTATGACCGGCGGCATCGCCTACGTGCTGGACGAGAACTGGGACTTCTACCAGCGCGTGAACAAGGAGACCGTCAGCCTGGAGCCTGTGGAGCACAAGTACGATGTTGCCACCCTGAAAGAGCTGATCCGCGAACATGTGGAGGCCACCGGCTCTCCCCGCGGCAAAGAGATTCTTGACAACTTCAGCGAATTCCTGCCCAAGTTCAAGAAAGTTCTGCCCTACGATTATGACCGTATGCTGCGTGTGATCGCATCCGTTGAGGAGCGCGGTCTGGACGGCGAGCAGGCACAGATCGAAGCATTCTACACGGTGCAGAAGAAGAAGTAAGGAGGGCAGCGTTATGGGTAAGACAACTGGATTTATCGACTATACGCGCAAAACCAGCACGGATGTTCCGCCGCTGGAACGCATTGAAAACTTTAACGAATTTCACGTCTGGCTCTCCCGCGAGGAGCAGCAGACGCAGGCAGCACGCTGCATGGACTGCGGTGTTCCCTTCTGTCAGGCCGGCATGATGATCGGCGGCATGGCCTCCGGCTGCCCGCTGAATAACCTCATCCCGGAGTGGAACGACCTTGTTTATCATGGCAAGTGGGAGCTGGCCATGCATCGGCTGATGGCCACCAACCGCTTTCCGGAGTTCACCAGCCGGGTGTGCCCTGCCCTGTGTGAAGCGGCCTGCACCTGCGGCGATGTGACCGGCAGCAGCGTGACCGTGCGCGAGAACGAGCACGCCATTATCGAAACGGCTTACGCCAAGGGCTGGCTGCACGCCGCACCGCCGCCCTCCCGCACCGGCAAGAGCGTAGCCGTGGTGGGCAGCGGCCCCTCCGGCCTTTCGGTGGCCGAATACCTGAACAAGCGCGGCCACGCCGTGACTGTGTTCGAGCGTGCCGACCGCGTGGGCGGCCTGCTGATGTACGGCATCCCCAACATGAAGCTGGACAAATCCGTCATCGAGCGCCGCATCAAGATCATGCAGGCTGAGGGCGTGGAGTTCCGCACCAACATGGATGTGGGCGGGGCTGTTGCCGCCGAAGAGCTGCTGAACGGCTACGATGCCGTGGTGCTGTGCTGCGGTGCCAAGAAGGCCCGCGACCTGAATGTGCCCGGCCGCGATGCAAACGGCGTGCACTTTGCCGTGGACTACCTGACCAGCGTGACCAGAAGTCTGCTGGACAGCCAGTTCGCGGACGGCAAGGCCATCGATGCCAAGGGCAAGAATGTTCTGGTGATCGGCGGCGGTGATACCGGCAACGACTGTCAGGGCACGGCCCTGCGGCAGGGCTGCACCGATCTGGTGGCACTGGAAATGATGCCGCAGCCGCCCAAGGAGCGTGCAGCCTCCAACCCGTGGCCGGAGTGGCCCCGTGTGCTGAAGGTGGACTACGGCCAGACCGAGTGCCTTGCAAAGTTTGGCAAGGACCCGCGCGTGTACCAGACCACCGTGAAGGAATTTTTGAAGGATGATGCAGGCAATCTGACCGGTGCTATCATCTCCTACCTGAAGCCGGAGCGAAATCCCGAGACCGGCCGTACCAGCATGGTGCCCACCGGTGAAGAATTTACCTACAACTGCCAGCTGGCGTTCATCGCCGCAGGCTTTACCGGCTGCGAAAATTACGTGGCCGATGCATTTGGTGTGGAGCTGACCGCCCGCGGCAACGTGGCAGACCACAGCTTCAAGACCAACGTGGAAAAGGTGTTCGTTTGCGGCGATATGCGCCGCGGCCAAAGCCTTGTGGTGTGGGGCCTGCGCGAAGGCCGCGACTGCGCCGCCGAGGTAGACCGCTACCTGATGGGCTACACCAACCTCTAACTAAGCCATTCTCTTTCCTATCCTAAACAAGCAGAAGCGGGGGCCTTTGCAAGGCTCCCGCTTCTGCTTTTGTTTTTTAGTCTGTATTGTATTCCGGTTCCGTGGGGGTAGGATCTGTTGTTTCCGGAGGGGCCGGCTCTGTCGTGGTGGGTTCGGTAGCGGCGGGTTCCTCCGGTGTGACAGTGATCTGCACACTGGGGTCTGCCGCAATATACACGGTGATCACCGTGCCCACTTTCACCTTGGTGCCCGGCTCCTCGCTGGTACGCACCACGCAGCCGGATGCATAGGAGCCATCGTTCACCACCATAAAGCAGCTGGCCACAAGGCCCCTCGCTTCCAGTTCCTTTACCGCGCCATCCTGCGTAAAGCCGATGATATTGGGCATCTCGGCCATCTGCGGGCCTTTGCTCACCACCAGCTGTATGGTCTCCCCTGCCTTGAGCACAGTGTCCGCGCTCGGCTCCTGCTGGATGATCTGGCCCGCCGGGGCGGTATCGCTGTATTCCTCGGTGACGTAGAACAGATACATGCTGGTATATTCCCGGTTGTTCTGCACCTGCGTGTAGTCCATGCCAATAAAGTTCGGCACAAGGTTCTGCGGCACCATCACCTCGCTGCTGGCCGGTTCCGACTCCGCAGCCGACGCGGCAGGCTGGTGGATGTGCTGGCTCAGCACGCTCCACAGCGTGAGCAGAATGAGGATGGACAGCAGGATCACGATGCCCGCCAGCAGCGCTTTTAAGCTGAGCAGATGCTCCTTACGTTCCGGCTCCGGCTGGGCTGTGCGCACCGGAGTCTCCGGCTTCATGGTGCGGGTCAGCTCGGCGGTGTATTCCTTGGAAGAAAGGGCCTGATACAGCTGCGGCACGGTCTGGATGCGCTCCATGGGCCGCAGGCGCAGGCCCAGCTGCAGCACCTGCGAGACGTACAGCGGCAGGCTGCCGTTCACCGATTTTGCGCGTGGGTTGGAGTCTGCCACCATGCGCTGCGCTGCAGGCACCGGGGCCTGCCCGCACACCATGCGGTAGAACACGGCCGCAAGGCTGTATTCATCGGTATAGCGGCCCTCGAACTCTGCGGTGGAATACTGCTCCGGGGCGGAATAGCCTTCGTACAGCTGTTCGCGCAGGCCGCTGCCCGCCGTGCGCAGGCCCACCGTGGCATAGCCCGCCAGACGGCAGCGGTCGTTTTCCATCACGCGGATGTTCTCCGGGCAGATACCGCGGTGCACCAGACCGATCTTGTGCATGGCGGCTACGCCTTCAAACACCGGCTGCAGCATGGTGCAGGCATCGTCCGGGCGGATGGTGCCGGGGTGGTTTTCCAGCCACTGATCCAGCGGGGTGCCGCCCAGATTTTCCAGAATGGCGTAAACGCTGTTATTGGCTTCCACCACATCCAGCACGGCTTCCAGACCATTGGCCGGAGTGATGCGCTGGATGGAGCGGTACAGGTCCGCAAAATCCATGCGGGTGGTCTTGAACAGCACCTCACTGCCGGTCTTGGGCCGCAGGGTGCTTTCTGCCGTGCGCTCTGCCGTGAGGGTAATGGGCAGATATTCCTTGATGGTCACCCGGAAACGGCCCAGATTCTCTGCGCCGCGGTAGAGGATGCCCTCGCCGTCGATGCTCAGCATTTCCCCTACGGTGTAGCGCCCGGCCAGCACGGTGCCCACCGGCAGGGTGCCGCCGGGGTTGCGCCCGGCAAAGCTTTTGCCGCAGTGCGGGCAGCTTTGTGCTGCTCCGGGCAGCGGCTGCAGGCAGTATGGACACAGGCGTGTTGCTTCCATTGTGGTCTCCTTATACCGTTTTGCGCCGCAGCAGGCTCATGGGCGGCAGCTCCGGCGTGGGAATGGTGTATTTTTCCATGGCATGCGGGGTGCTCTCCACCCGCTCACCGGCTTCGTTTTCGATCCACTCAGGGTTCAGCGGAATGCTGCGGCCATCCGGGCAGAGGGCTTCCAGAGTGTCGCCCAGGCTCCACTTGCCGCGCTGCTGGCAGGAGGCAACGCCGTTCTCCCAGCCGTCCACCGTGCCCACAAACTCCCACTCGCGGATGTAAGTAGCGCTGTCGGTGGCCTGTCTGGCCTGCTCGCGGCCAAAGTAGAAGCCCGGCGAGTAATGGCGGTGGCTGGTACGGGTAAGCTCCTCGTACACTTCAGCAGGCAGCTCAAAGTTGTCGTTGAGCGGGTCGGCCAGATAAGCGTCCAGCGCCCTGCGGTAGGCGGCGGTAACGCTTGCCACATAGTAGAAGGTCTTGGCACGGCCCTCGATCTTCAGGCTGTCCACACCTGCCTTGCAGATCAGATCAAGGAAAGGCGCGGTGCACATATCATTGGCGTTGAGGATGTAGCTGCCGTTCTCGTTCTCGCCGATCTCGTACAGCTGTCCCGGACGGGTCTCCTCGCTGAGATAGTATTTCCAGCGGCAGGGCTGGGCACACTGGCCGCGGTTCGCGTCGCGGCCCGCCATGTAGTTGGAAAGCAGGCATCGGCCCGAAACGCTCATGCACATAGCACCGTGCACAAAGGCTTCGATCTCCAGCTCCGGCGGTGTTTTATCGCGCAGGATCGCAATATCCTGCAGGGTCATCTCACGGGCCAGCACCACGCGCTTTGCGCCCATGTTGTAGGCGGCGCGGGCCGCAGCCCAGTTGGTGATGCCTGTCTGGGTGGACATGTGCACATCGATGTCCGGTGCAAAGGTCTTGCAGGCATCCAGCACACCAAGGTCTGCCACGATAAAGGCATCCACACCGGCCTTGGCTGCTTCCTTGATGGCCTCGGGCAGGCGGTCGGCTTCCTCGTTGGTGGGCAGGGTGTTCATGGTCAGGTAGACCTTGCGGCCGCGGGCGTGAGCGTAGATGACACCCTCGGCCAGCTGTTCCGGCGTAAAGTTGGCCGGAGCAGACCGCATTCCAAATTCAGGCAGGCCGCAGTAAACGGCATCGGCGCCGTAGTTGATGGCATAGCGCAGGCGTTCCAGATCGCCTGCCGGGGCCAGCAGTTCCGGGATTTGCAGCATAGTTCAAATTCCTCTCATTTTTCCGTATTCACAGTTTTGTTCACTTGTGCTGCCTTCTGGCAGTTTGCGCTGTGTTCGCTCAGGGTGCGGGCATAATAATAGCTGCCCTTGAGGTCGGTCACAAAGAAATAGGCATCCTTGGCCTCCTCATTGGGCTGGGGGGCCAGCGCTGCCCTGATGGCCGCAATGCCGGGGTTCGAGATCGGCCCGGCAGGCAGGCCCTTGCAGCTGTAGGTATCATACGCAGCCACGATATTTTCCGGGATATTATCCCAGCCGCCATAGTAGGGTGCCACCCAGTTCCAGAGGTAATTGTTGTCACTGTCGCTCTGGATATAGCTGGAGGTGTTGCTCTGCAGGCGCGGGTAGGGCGAATCCGCAGCCAGACGGTTGCGGAACACCTGTGCCACGTTCGAGTCCTGACTGTTGCCAGCTTCCTCCTGCACAAAGGATGCCAGTGTGATCAGCTGGGGCAGGGTCATATCCTGCTTTTTAAGTTCTGCATACATCTCATCGGTGATCTGTGCATCGAACTGGGCATAGAAGGTGGCTACATAGTTGTGCACGGTGTCGTCCTTTAAGAATTCGTAGGTCTCCGGGAAGAGATAGCCCTCGCACTTCATAAAGCGGTCCGGCGCGTCGGCATCGTCCGGCACGTACTGCCAGAAGGTGTATTCGCTGAAATCGCCCTCGTTGGCTTCCTTCAGGAAATCCTCGGCGCTGCACAGCCCGGCGGCTTCCATCTTCTGGGCAATGGCAATGGCCGTGGTTCCCTCTGGGATGGTCACGCGCACCGTTTCGGCCTTGGCGTAAGTGGACAGGACCGCAATAATGGCATCGTAAGAACAGGCGCTCTTCTGCAGGGTAAAATCGCCATACTGCAGCTTTGATGCCGCACCCTTTTGCCCCACATACCAGCGGAACAGATAGGCCGAGCGGATCACACCCGCATCCTTGAGCTTTTGCGCAATGACGGAAACGCCGCTGCCCTGCGGGATGCTCACCGTTACCTCCGTGCCGGGTCTGCCATTGCCGCTGATCTCGTTGTGCGCAAACAGCAGCGCCCCGCCAACGGCCAGCGCCAGCAGTACCACCAGCACCAGCAGAATCTTCCCTACACCGCCTTTTTTGCGGGTGTTTTTTTCGTGTGCCATAAGCACCTTCCTTTTATCTTAGTTTTCCAGCATCAGGCGCATGTAGCTTTCGGCTACATCAAAGGGTTCGGCATCAAAGCGGATCATGCCGTAGTCCTGCCGGGTACCCTCGCCGAGGAACAGCGGCTGGGATGCGCCCACGGTAATGACCGCCTTTTCCACGATAACTTCCTTTTCGCGGGCGGCTTCCATCAGTACTTCGGCGGCGCGGTCATTGTCGGCCTGCAGCTCCACAAAGTAAAGCGTATCCTCCTTGCGGAAATAAATACCATAGCCGTGGGCGCTGGAAACGATGGTGGCACCGGAGGAGTACAGATCTCCCAGCACCACGGCCATGCGCTCCGGGGTCAGCTGCACGGTATCGGGCCAGAAGCGCTCCCGCAGCTCACACAGCTTTTTGGCGGTGACGGAATCAAATTCCGCCTGACTCCACAGGTTGCGCTCCACCTCGCGGGGAAGACAGCGCAGGGCGAAGGCCCATGCAAAGCCCTTATCCTGCAGCAGTGCGGCTTGCTCCGGGCTGGTGGGCACCGCCACCGTAAAGCCCGCGCCGCGCAGCTTCTGCTGGGCACACAGATAGTCCACAAGGCCCGCCAAAATCAGGTTGCCCTCGCCGCACAGACCGTACAGGTAGGTGCCGCTGCGGCCCTGCAGCGTGACCGGCACAGCCAGCACCACCGCAGCGATCTCATCATTTTCCTCGGCCACATAGACGTTCTGCTCGCCTGCAAACTGCTCAATGGCCTTTTTGGCAAATTCTTCTGATTCATTGCGCTGGCTCTGCCATAAAGCCAGCACTGCCGGTTTATCTTCCGGCTGCATCAAACGATACATCTGTCAGGATGCCCCCTCTTATCGAAAATTATGTCAGCTGCTTCAACACGATCTCCTGCACTTCAGCCTGAATGTCTTCGATGCTGCGCATGTTGTCCCCGCTGGTGCAATGCACAACGGCCCAGCCAAGGTGCGCGGCACAATACTCGGCGGCGCAGCGGCTGCGGGCAAGATACTCGGTATCCTTCTCGTGCACATCCTTCCTGCTCTCGTCGCCGTGGTAACGCTGGGTCATAAGCTTCTGGCTCACGGCGGGGTCTACCTGTAAGTAGATCACCTCATCCGGCGCAGGCAGGCCCAGCAGATGGAACTCAAAATCAAACAGCCAGCCGAGAAAACTCTCCCACTGCTCCGGCGGAAGCTTGGAGCACTGGTGCACCGCGTTGGAGGTTGTGTAGCGGTCGGCAATGATGATGCCGCCATTCTCGTAAAAACTGCCCCAGTCCTTTTTGTAGCTGGCATAGCGGTCCACCGCATAAAAGCTGGAGGCTGCATAGGCGTTTACATCGTCCGGGTGCTGGCCGAACTGCCCTGCCAGATACATTTTTACAAGGGCGCTGGAGTCGCTGCCGTAGTCCGGGAAGCTCACCTCGCGCACCGCAAGGCCCTGTGCAGCCAGATACCCGGCCAGCAGCTTTGCCTGCGTGGCCTTGCCGCTGCCGTCCAGTCCTTCAATGGCGATCAGTTTTCCCTTGCTCATACGCCTGCAGCCTCCTTGATGGATGCATATTTTGCGCGCACCTCAGCGGTTTTCCCGCAGCACATTTTTCCCTCCGGGCAGGGGCCGGATACACAGGCCGGGCCGGACTTTGCAAAGATATGCGGTGCCACCGGGTACACCAGCTCAAACATTTTTTCGGCCAGCTCCCGGATCTCCCACTGGGCGCGGCTGCAGCAGCGCAGGTGGAAAAAGTTCTGCAGGCTGCGGGCATTCATGGTGACCACCATCTTGGTCTCGCAGGCGTTGGGCAGTACAAAGCGGGCATCCTCGTTGGCCTGCTTGCTGGCCTTGGCGCGGGCCTGCTTTTCCGGCATTCCCTCAGCCATCAGGCGGGCGGTGTGGCCTTCTTCCAGCTTGTGGGCAAGGTCGAGGTAGCGCTTTGCGTCCTCTTCCATGCTGGCAAGGAAAGCTTCCTTTGCTTCCGGGATGGCTTCGATCTCAGGCGGTACCACATAGCGGAAATCGTCCAGCCGCACATAGCGCTGGCTCTGCACACTGAAGGATGCAATGCGGTGGCGGGTGATCTGCGCCAGCAAAGTGCGGCTGACCCCCTCAATGCCAAAGGTGAAGCTGGCATGTTCAATGGGGCTGGCATGGCCCAGATCGCTGAGCATGGTCAGGAACTTCGCGGTCTTTTCCTCGGTCAGGCCGTCCAGCAGGTCGGTGATGTGCGCATCGGAATAGCAGAGCTTTGCCGCTGCAGCCACCACCTTTTCCGGTTCCGGGGTATGTGCGATCAAACGAACAGTCATCATAAGTGTGTTATTCCTCCGCAGTGATTTTGGTCAGGGGCGCAAAATTGGCCATGGTCTTTTTGATGCCCACCTTTTCAAAGTTGATCTCCACGATCTGATCTCCGGCGGCGGGCTTCACAGCCACTACCTGACCGCGTCCGAACACCTTGTGCTCCACAAGATCGCCCGGCTCATAGTGTTTTGCGCCTTTTGCAGCGGTTTTTGCTGCCGGTGTGCCTGTAAAGGAGATTTGCTTTGCAGATTTTTTCTGCGTTGTTCCGTCAGAATATGCAGAACTGTAACCAGAGCCATATCCAGTACCTGCGCCGCTGCGGCCATAGCCGGAACCGTATCCGCTCTGGCTCTGGCCCCGGTTTGCATAGGCCGAGCCAAAGCCGCGGCCCTCGCCCGCGTTGTATTCGCGGTTCAGGTAGCCGCTGCGATTGCTATAGCCGCTTCCGTAACCGCCCGAACCGTACCCACTGGCGCTGCGGCCCCATCCGGACGGCCCGGAGTAACCGGACGCACCACCGGGCACCGTATCACGATAGCTGTCGCCCCAGCCGCCAAAGCGGGAGCGCTGTTCCAGTACCGGGCTGCGGGTCTCCTCGATATACTCCGGCTCGATCTCCCGCAAAAAGCGGCTCGGCTCGTTGCGCTGGGTGCGGCCATACAGCATCCGGGAAACGCTGTTGGAGATGTACAGCTCCTTCTTGGCGCGGGTGATGCCCACGTAGGCAAGGCGGCGCTCCTCTTCCAGATCAGCTTCGGAATACTTGCTCATCTCGCTGGGGAACACGCCCTCCTCCATGCCAATCAAGAACACATACGGAAACTCCAGACCCTTGGCGGAGTGGATAGTCATGAGCACCACCTGATCGGCGCTCTCGTTATAGCTGTCGATATCGCTGATGAGGGCGATATCTTCCAGATAGCCTTCCAGCGTGGCTTCCTCACCGTGCTGGTCGCAGTAGTTCTTGACGTTGTTCACCAGCTGACCAAGGTTCTGCAGGCGGTCAGCCGCATCCTCGTGGCCCTTGGCTGCATCGGCTTCCAGCATGGCCTTATAGCCGGTCAGCTCGATCACATCGGCTGCAAACTCGTCCAGCGTGCGGGTCTCCAGAGAGTCCTGCAGGCGCTGATAGATCTGCCAGAACTTGAGCAGCGGCATTACGGCGCGGCTGAGCTTTGCATATTGGTCGGCATGGCCGATGATGTCCAGCATGCTCACGCCCTCCTGCGCGGCCAGATCGGCAATGACCTCCACGGTGGTGGCACCGATCTTGCGGGCAGGCTCGTTGATGATGCGGCGCAGGCGCACATCATCGCGGGGGTTCGCCACGATGGACATGTAGGAATGGATATCCTTGACCTCTTTGCGGTCGTTGAAGCGCTGGCCGCCCACGATCTTGTGGGGGATGCCTGCACGGGTAAAGTAGCTTTCGATGGGGGCCGATTGGGCGTTCATGCGGTAGAGGATGGCGTGGTCGGCCAGATGTCCGCCCTCTTTCAGGTGCTGGCCGATCACATCCGCGATGTGGCTGGCCTCGTCCTGCTCGTTCTCGGCGGTGTACACCTGCACCTTGTCGCCCTCGCCATTGCTGGTCCACAGGGTCTTGCCCTTGCGCTCGGTGTTGTGCTGAATGACACAGTTCGCCGCGTTCAGGATATTGGACGTAGATCGGTAGTTTTGTTCCAGACGGATGGTCTTGGTGCCCGGGTAAATGCGCTCGAAATTAAGGATGTTCTCAATGGTAGCGCCGCGGAAGCGGTAGATGCTCTGGTCATCATCGCCCACCACGCAGATGTTCTTTTCCGGGCCGGTGAGGAGGCTCACCAGACGGAACTGCGCCACACTGGTGTCCTGATACTCGTCCACCAGCAGATAGCGGTATTTGTTCTGGTAGAAATCCCGCACATCCTTGTGCTCGGCCAGCAGCTGCACAGTCTGGTAGATCAGGTCGTCAAAGTCGAATGCTCCGGCTTCCTTCAGGCGCTTTTCGTAGGCCGCGTAGATGCGGGCCGTCAGCGCGCCTTTGGTATCTTTTGCGGGGCTGGCAAGGGCCTGTTCCGGGCTGACAAGCTGATCCTTCCATCGGCTCATCTGGTTGATCGCAGCCTTGATGGGCAGGAACTTATCGTCCACATTCAGGTCTTTGTAGACAGCCTTCATCACGCGCTGGGAATCATCGGTATCGTAGATAGTAAAGCTGCGCGGGTAGCCGATCTCCTCCGCCCAGCGGCGCAGGATGCGTACACAGGCCGAGTGGAAGGTGGAAGCGAACACTTCGTCGCCCTCCTCGCCGCCCAGCATCCGGCGCAGACGTTCCTTCAGCTCCCCTGCTGCCTTGTTGGTAAAGGTAATGGCCATCACGTTCCAGCTGCGCACAGCGTTCTGGCGCAGCATCCCGTCCAGCCAGCTGGGGGCGGCAGTGCCGGTCATGATGGCGTTGCGCAGAGCCTTGATATCGTCCTCCGTGGCCGGGCGCGGTGTCTGTTTGGAGCCGTGGGCCGAGCCGAACCGGATGAGGTTTGCAATGCGGTTTACCAGCACGGTGGTCTTGCCGCTGCCTGCACCAGCAAGGATGAGCAGCGGGCCATCGGTGGTGAACACTGCCTGCCGCTGCATATCGTTCAGGCGGCCAAACTGTTTTTCGATATAGGTATCGCGCAGAGCGCAGAATTCCTGTGTGAGATCTGTTGCCATGGTTTCCCCTGTTCCTTTTATGTTTATACTATCAAAATACAGTATACCACATTTCAAAACGATTGAGAATAGCCGCCGCGTTCGCTCTGGCTATTTTCAGCGGAAAAAATATTTTTATAATTTGTAACTCCGAAAAGCCTGCGGGCTTTTCGGAGTTACTTTTTCACGAAAGAGGTCGTAGAGAAAAATTGCATCTGATAAAACAGCAGCCGTTTTTCGTTACGGCCTTTTTGTGAAAATGTGTTTGGAGCAGCCCGCAGGCTGCGACAAACACGAAATAAATAATATAATTTCCTTATTTTATGCCCAAAGCAAACGCGGCGGGCATTTCAAATCGTAAAACAAAAACCGCCCGGCAGCTCTTGCGAACCGACGGGCGGAAAAATGCTTTTCAGAAAGCGCTTAGCTGAAAATGTTGATCAGGATACCAGCAGCAACGGCAGAGCCGATAACACCGGCCACGTTGGGGCCCATTGCGTGCATCAGCAGGAAGTTGGAGGGATTCTCGCTCTGGCCAACCTTCTGGGAAACGCGAGCGGCCATAGGCACAGCGGAAACGCCTGCGGAACCGATCAGCGGGTTCACCTGACCACCGGTCAGCTTGTACATCACCTTGCCGCACAGCACACCGGCAGCAGTGCCGAAGGAGAATGCGATCAGGCCCAGCACGATGATGAACAGGGTGCGGGTGTTCAGGAAGGTGTTTGCAGAGGTGGTGCAGCCAACAGACAGTGCCAGGAAGATGGTGATAATGTTCATCAGCTCATTGCCGGCAGTCTTCTGGATGCGATCCACCACGCCGCACTCCTTCATCAGGTTGCCCAGCATCAGCATACCCACCAGAACGGCGGCATCCGGAACGATCAGGGAAACGATGATGGTGACCATGATGGGGAAGATGATCCTCTCGGTCTTGGAGACGGTGCGCAGCTGCTTCATCACGACGGTACGCTCTTTCTTGGTGGTGAGCGCCTTCATGATGGGCGGCTGGATCACGGGCACCAGAGCCATGTAGCTGTATGCTGCAACGGCGATGGAGCCAAGCAGCTCAGGAGCCAGACGGGAGGTAACGAAGATAGCGGTAGGACCGTCTGCACCGCCGATGATGGAGATAGCAGCGGACTGCTTCTGGGTGAAGTCCACCAGACCGGTAGCGGTCAGCAGGCGAGCGCCCATGTAAGTACCGAAGATGCCGAACTGAGCGGCAGCGCCCAGCAGCAGGCTCTTGGGGTTGGAGATCAGGGGTGCGAAGTCGGTCATGGTGCCGATGCCCAGGAAGATCAGCGGCGGGTAGATGCCCAGCTTAACGCCCATGTAGAGCATATCGGCCAGACCACCGTTGTTCAGGATCTCCACCCACATGGGGTGTTCCAGACCGTCACCGACGAAATATTGCATGTGGATAACGCCGCTTCCGGGCAGGTTTGCCAGGATCATGCCGAATGCCATGGGCAGCAGGATCAGCGGCTCAAACTCTTTGACGATGGCCAGGTACAGCAAAAAGCAGCCCACGCAGATCATAACTGCGTACAGGTAGCCGCCCGGCTCGCCAAACTTCGCAAAGCCGGAGCTTTGGAAAATACCGACCAGAGTATCAATAAACTGTGTCATGCTCTTCCTCCTCTGTTAAAACGGTGCGGTGGTGTCGTTTACACCCGCATTGCCCCAGCCGTTCTTGCTGCGGCGCACAGCCTTGAGGGTGTACTTGCCGTTGCCCATTGCATGGATTGCTGCCATAATGGCGGCGATCACATCACCGGGAATGCCCTCTTCCACCTGAGGAGCGGGAGCAGCTGCGGCCTGCTGCACGGGTGCAGCGGGCTGTGCAGCGGGAGCCTTGGCGGCTTCCTTGGCAGCCTTCTTCTTTGCGTTCATCGAATCGAAGATCTTGCCTTCCAGCGTGATAATCGCCATCAGCAGGATAAGGATCAAGAACACCAGTACGATGCCGGTAATGGTAACGACCACGTCAAAACCTAAATCCATGGTTTTCCTCCTGTTTCTTGTATACTGCGTCCGATACAAGATCGTCAGCAGAAAATCAATTTGGGTACATTATACCTTATTTTCCAATTTATTTCAACAAAAATAGATATTTTTTCTTTTTGGCGCTTTTGTTCAGATTCATGGATAAATGGTGCAGCTTTGATTATCTGCGGCCAATGCGGGGCGTTGCATCCAAAAAGCCGGTTTCCAGCTTGTCGTTCAGGCCAAGGCTCATGGCAGTGCCCAGTGCCACACAGTTGACGGGATCGGGCGAAACCGTCACCTCCACCTTCAGCTCTTCGCTCAGGTATTCGGTAAGGCCGTGCAGCTGTGCACCGCCGCCGGTCAGCATGACACCATTGCGGAAGATATCGCCTGCCAGTTCCGGAGGGGTCTTTTCCAGCACCTGATGGGCTGCGGTGCCGATCTGTTCGCTGAGCATCATGACCGGTTCGTACAGGTCGTCCGTGGAAACATTCACACGCACCGGCAGGCCGGTGAGCAGGCTGCGGCCCTTGATCTCCATGGTCTCGTGGAAATCAGTCTTCTGGGGGCAGCAGGCCACGTTCTTTTTCAGCTCTTCGGCGGTGCGCTGGCCAATGGCAACGCTGTACTTGTTGCGCACGAACTTGAGGATCTCTTCGTCGTAGTGGTTGCCGGCCACGCGCACGCTGGTGGCCTTGACCTTGCCGCCCAGAGAAAGCACTGCAATATCGGTGGTGCCGCCGCCGATATCAATGATCATGCGGCCCTCCGGCTGGGTGATGTCGATGCCGGAGCCAAGGGCAGCGGCAATGGGTTCGTCGATCAGGTACACCTGACGGGCACCAGCGGCCACCACAGCCTCCACCACGGCATCGCTTTCAATGCCGGTAATGGCGGCGGGCACACAGACGGCCACGCGGGGCTTGACCATGTGGGAGCTGTACACCTGCTTGACAAAACGGCAGATCAGCTCACGGGTCATGGTATGGTCACTGATCACACCGTCCTTCAGCGGGAAGATGGCAGAAATATAGTTCGGGGTGCGGCCCACCATAGCAAGGGCCTTATCGCCTGCTTCCAGCACGGTCTTCTTGCGGGTATCCATTGCCACAACGCTGGGCTGGTTGAGCACAACGCCCTTGCCCTCCTGCGCAATGATAATGGTAGTGGTACCAAGATCGATACCGATATCGTTCTGTGCCATAAGTTCTCTTTTTCCTTTCTTTGGTTCCTCTATCGAAACAACGGCCTATTGATGCAGGCCGGAAATCATACCAGTCTACAGTATAGCATAGTTGCCGTAAAAAGTATACCGGTTTTGACGCAATGCAGCATTGTCACCGTTCACTCCGTCCCGCCTGCGCTCGCCAGACCACCAGCGTGAGAAGTCCTCGTACTTCCCGTCGGGCTTTTCTGTCGATTTTAGTCGCAGCCTACACTTTAGACATGGCTTCGCGCATCTTGCCGGAGCGAACGGTGCCGATGCCATCAGGACGGCAGATAGTTTCTCCAGCGAATGACCGGGAAGTGGGGCCCCGATACGAAGTATTGGGGCGGAACCGTGGGTTCCGGGCTGTTCGCGGAGAAAGCTATCTGCTGGCCTGCCCTATTCTGCTTCCGTCTGTTCCGGCGGCAGCTCTGCCTGCAAAAGATAGGCAAGGCCGCTGTAGCGCAGGTTCTGGCGGATGTTGCCCATCATGCGGTTCACAACGTCCCTGCGGCCCGCCACGATGCACAGCTTCCGTGCACGGGTAACGCCGGTGTAGAACAGGTTGCGGTAGCACAGCCGCGGCGGAACCTGCGCCACCGGCAGGATCACCGCCGGGAACTCGCTGCCCTGACTTTTGTGTACCGTGATGGCATAGGCGATCTCCAGCTCGCCCAGGTTCTCTGCCGGGTAGACCAGCCGCTTGTCATCCATGCGCACCACCATGGAGCGATCCCGCGTGTTGATGCTCTCCACAATGCCGATGTCGCCATTGTAGGCACCCACGCCCTGCTCCCCGCCAATGCGGTTCCAGATGATCTCGTAATTATTGCGCACCTGCATCACCTTATCGCCCACGCGGAACACCCGGGCGGCGCTTTGCAGCTGGGGCTTGCCCGTCTGTTCCGGGTTCAGCAGGTTCTGCAGTTCCACATTCAGTGCCTGTGTGCCGGTAGGGCCAAGCTTGGTGGGGCACAGCACCTGAATGTCCCGGATCGGATCGAAGCCGTAGCTGCGCGGCAGGCGGGTGGTGACCAGATCACACACCAACCGCTGGGCCGCATCGCCGTCCGATTCCAAAAAGAAGAAGTCGTCGGTCTTACCGCCCTTCTGCAGCGGTTCACCTGAGATGATGTGGTGGGCGTTCTCCACGATCAGGCTGCGCTTTGCCTGCCGGAAGATCTCGTTCAGGCACACGGTGGGCACCAGCCCGGAGCGGATGATCTCGCCCAGAATATTGCCGGGGCCGACGCTGGGCAGCTGGTCGGCATCACCTACCATGATAATGCGGCAGCTGTAGCGCAGCGCTGCGATCAGGGCCTGAAACAGCTTCACATCCACCATGCTCATTTCGTCCAGAATGACCACATCGCACTTGAGCAGGTTCTTGTCGTTGTGGATAAAGCTGACCACGCCGCCGGTGTAGTCCACCTCCAAAAGACGGTGGATGGTGCTGGCCTTGCGGCCGGTCAGCTCACTCAGCCGTTTAGCCGCGCGGCCGGTGGGCGCACACAGGGCCACCCGTTCCGCCTGATCTTCCAGCAGCTGCAGAATGGCGTTGACGGTGGTGGTCTTGCCGGTGCCGGGGCCGCCGGTGAGCACAAGGCAGTTCTCGGTCATGGCTTTGCGGATGGCTTCCTTCTGCAGGGGCGCATAGGCAAAGCCCTGCGTCAGTTCCAGAATTTGAATGTTTTTATCCAGCCCGTGGGCGGTATTCTTGCCCCGTTTTGTCAGCATGGCAAGCCGGGCAGCAATGTCCTCCTCGGCTTCCAGCAGGTCGGGCAGATAAATATATGGTGTGCCGTCAAACAGCTTCACCCGCAGTTCTTCGGTGCGGATGCACTCGTCCAGCGCAGCAGCCAGCTTTTCCGGCGGCTGATGGATAAAATTGGATGCCGTTTCCAGCAGCTGGGTGCGCGGCAGGCAGGTGTGGCCGTTGCCCGCGTTGTGGCGCAGGGTGCGCAGCAGGGCCGCTTCCAGCCGCTGGGCGCAGTCGCCTTCCATGTGGTAATACTGGGCAATGCTGTCCGCGTGGCGGAAATCCAGCTGCAGCGGTTCGCCGCAGAGCAGATAGGGATTTGCCGCAATGGCCTGCATGGCCCCGGGGCCGAAGGTGCGGAACACCTCCATCGCGCGGCGCGGGCTGATCTCGAACTGCGCCAGATAGGCGATCAGCTCCCGCATGCCGAACATCCGCTTGAATTCCTGCTGGATGCGGTCGGCCTTGTCCGCCGAGATGCCGGGCACCTGCGTGAGCCGGGCCGGGTCGTTGGCGATCACCTCAAGCGCCTCGGCACCGAACAGGTCGATGATCTTATCCGCCGTCTTGGCCCCGATGTACGGCAGTGACCGGCTGGCAAGGAAGGCGTACACCGCTTCCAGATCCTTGGGCATGTCGGTCTCGCACTCCTGCGCGTGGAACTGGCGGCCATAGGTGGCGTGGTTCTCGTAGCGGCCGCGGCAGACCACGCTTTCGCCCGCGTGCAGTTCGCCCACAATGCCGCACACCACCGTGACCACACCGCCGCCGGACACCTCGAACACCATATAGCCGTTGTCGGTGTTCTCGTAGATGATGTCCTCCACGGTGCCCTCGATCTGTTCCAGCTGCTGCTCTGCCATGCGCTCACCTCCTGCCAAATTACATAATCATAAGCAGTATAACGCTTTTGGCGGGATTTGTAAATCATCCGGGCAGACTGCAGTGCAGCTCTACCGTGGAGAAACACATGATACAGTGAGAAATATATAACTTACTTATGTTTCTTTTTGCCAGTGTATCAGGTTGATACACTGGCCTGCCCTGATACACTGACTCACTGTATCAATCAAGGGGCACTGTATCAGCTTGATACACTGTATTTTTCATCGCATCAGCGTCAATAATCCGTCACTGTATCAGATAACACTCCCACAGTAGCACCTGATAAAGTTCCCTGAAACCAAGGGCTGCCCTACAGCCCAAACAGCAAAAAAGCTCCCCTTTGCAGGAGAGCTTGCGAACATTCTTTAAGCGTTTGCGGTGCGGGCATCGTGTTCCTTCTCGATGTCCTTTTCCTTCTGCAGGCGTTTGCGCACCACAAAATAGGCCGGAATGAGGAAGAAGCAGGCAAAGAACCATGCCACCGGGCTTGCGATGCAGGCCGCAAAGTAGCCCCACAGCGGCACGAACCAGAAGCCCACCATGGCGCGGGCGATCATCTCGGCCACACCGGCAAACATGGCAAGGCCGGAGAAGCCCAGACCCTGAATGGTGTAGCGGTAGATAATGAGCACCGCCAGCGGGATGTAGAATACGCTGTTCCAGAAGATAAAGCTCTGGGCATTGGCCATAATGGCGGTCTCGCTGGCATCCAGGAACAGGCCGATAAGCAGCTTATCCGTCACGCGCAGGATGAGGAAGGACGCAATGCTGTACACGCAGCCGATGCCGAGGGCGGTGTACACACCCCGGTCCACACGGTCCAGGTCCTTTGCGCCCATATTCTGGCTGGCATAGGTGGTCATCGCTGTGCCGATACTCTCCAGCGGCACGCACAGGAACTGCGCCGCCTTGCCGCCGGCGGTCTGCGCGGCCACGATGTCGCTGCCCAGACCGTTCACCGCACCCTGCAGCACCACGCTGCCAATGGCCGTAATGCTGCACTGCAGGCCCATGGGAATGCCCATGCTGCACAGCTTTGCGCAGTGGGTCAGGCTGAAACAGCCCTCTTCCCTGCTCCAGCGCAGCTCCGGGTAGTGGCGCAGGATGTACAAAAGACTGCCCAGACCCGCCACAGCCTGACTGACCACAGTGGCAAATGCCGCACCGAATGCCCCCATATGGAACATGATGATGCACACCAGATCCAGCCCGATGTTCAAAAAGCTTGCCACCAGCAGGAAATACAGCGGGCGCTTGCTGTCGCCCAGTGCACGCATCAGCGCGCTGGTCACATTATAAAGCAGAGTGAAGGGGATGCCTGCAAAAATGGTGCGGATATAGATATCCGCAAGGTCGATGATGTTTTCCGGGGTGTTCGTCCACACCAGCACCGAGCGGGTCAGCGCCACAGTGACAATGGTCAGCACCACCGCAAAGAAGATGGACAGCCACACGGTGTTGGCAGTGTAGCGGCGCATCTCCTTGTAGTCCTTTGCGCCGAAAGTCCACGAGATGGGGATGGAAAAACCGCAGGCGATGCCGTTCACAAAGCCCAGCACCAGATAGTTCAAACCGCCCACGCTGCCCACAGCGGCCAGCGCTTCCACGCCCACAAAGCGGCCCACGATGATGGTATCGGCCAGATTGTAGAACTGCTGGAACAGGCTGCCCAGCATCAGCGGCACCGCAAACGCAAGGATCAGCTTGAGCGGACTGCCTTGGGTCATATCCTTTGTCATAGTATAAAATCCTCCTGCCACACTGGGAACCGGCTTGATGTCGTGATTTTTGCCGTGAAAAACGCCCTGCCGGAAAGGGGCAGGACGTCGTGTACATTCATGAATGATATTATAGTGGAGTGACGCAGGATTTACAAGATTTGCATTGCATCAACATTTACGAATTTTTGCGGAAAGAATTGGTGATTTTGCTTATTCTCCGTAATGTGAAAGGAACTGTTTGGTGCGCTCCTCCTGCGGGTGCTCAATGAGCTGCTTGGCGGGGCCTTCCTCCACCACCACGCCGCCATCCATGAACATGATGCGGTCGGCCACGTCACGGGCAAAGTGCATCTCGTGGGTGACGATGATCATGGTGGTCTTGCGGTCGGCAAGGTCGCGCAGGACGCGCAGCACCTCGCCGGTCAGCTCCGGGTCGAGGGCCGAGGTCGGCTCGTCGAAGCAGAGAATGTCCGGGTGCAGAGCCAGTGCGCGGGCAATGGCCACGCGCTGCTGCTGACCGCCGGAAAGCTGGTGCGGGTAGTGGCCTGCCCGGGCAGAAAGGCCCATCTGGGCCAGAAGTTCCTGTGCCTGCTGTTCCAGCTCGGCATGGATGGCCTTTTTGTTCGCCTTGTAGTCCGGGCGCTCCTTCGCCAGCAGTTCACCCGCCAGCATTACGTTCTGCAGGGCGGTGTACTGCGGGAAAAGGTTGAAGTTCTGGAATACCAGACCAAAGTGCAGCCGCTTTTTGCGGATCTCGCTCTCGCGCTGGGTGGCGGGGTCGGCAGCGTCCCACATGGTCTCGCCGTTCACCTTGATGATGCCGGTGTCCGGCCGTTCCAGAAAGTTCAGGCAGCGCAGCAGGGTGGTCTTACCGGAGCCGGACGAGCCGATGATCGCCAGCGCTTCGCCCTGTTCCAGCGTGAGTGAGATATCCTTGAGTACTTTGGTATCGCCAAAGTTTTTGCCGATGCCGGAGGCTTCAAGCAGTGCCATGATCCAATTTCCTCCCTTTCATCAGCGGAAATAATCCAGTTTCTTTTCGGCCCAGCCAAACAGCAGGGTGAGTGCACCCACGAACACCAGGAAGAAGATGGCAGTGGAGAACAGCGGCCAGATCAAGCCCTTTGCGCTGTACTCCTTGGCCATCATGATGATCTCCTTGTTGGCAATGGTGTTGGCCAGCGAGGTATCCTTGACGAGGGTGATCACCTCATTGCCCATGGGGGCCAGAATGCGCTTGACCACCTGCAGCAGCGTCACCTTGAAAAAGATCTGGGTCTTGGTCATGCCCAGCACCTGACCGGCCTCGGTCTGGCCCTTGGGGACAGCCTCGATGCCGCCGCGGTAGATCTCGGAGAAGTAGCAGGCGTAATTGATGGCAAAAGCCACCACCGCCGCCACCATGCGTCCGCCGGAGCCGGAGGGCCACGGGTTATTCATGCCCAGCAGGCCGGGGCCAAGGTAGATCACGATGATCTGCAGCATCAGCGGCGTGCCGCGGATGACCCACACAAAGGTCTTTACCGCGCCGGAAAGCGGCTTGCACCGGCTCATGGAGCCGAAAGCCACCACCAGACCCAGCGGCAGCGCAAACAGCAGGGTCAGAGCGAACAGCTCACAGTTGAGCAGAAACGCGCCGGAAAGGCGACTCAGAATCACAGACACAAGAACACACCCATCAATCCGTTTTTTGAGCTCCTTCCGTCACCTTCGGTGACAGCTCCCTCAATGAGGGAGCCTCACGCATATCGGCAACAAAAAGCCTCCCTCACCGAGGGAGGTGGCATCGCGCAGCGATGACGGAAGGAGTAATTACATTCTTATAGAACTCAGTCGGCCAGAGCCAGATCGTACTTGTCGGCCAGAGCCTGCATGGTGCCGTCAGCCTTCAGCTCGTCAAAGGCGGCATCCACAGCTGCGGCGGCATCGCTGCCCTTGCGGAAGGCCACGCCGTACTCTTCAGCGTTCAGCTCGTCCACGATCTTCAGGCTTGCATAGTCGGTGCCCTCACCGATCATGGCGTTGGCCAGAGTCAGATCCAGCACAGCGGCATCAGCAGTGCCTGCGGCAACCTCCATCAGGCAGTCGGTCTGCACGCTCTTGGAGACGTAATCGGCCTGTGCAAGGTTCTCGTCGCCCTCAATGGCGGCTTCACCGGCAGAGCCAGCCTCGGCAACCACGGTCTTGCCCACCAGATCCGCAGTGGAACTGTAGTCGGTGCCGTCCTTCACGACCACGACCTGTGCGTTCTTGGCGTAGGCCTTGGTGGTGGCGGCGTTTGCCATGATGTCATCGGTCAGGGTCATACCGTTCCAGATGCAGTCGATGCTCTTGGCATCCAGCTCCACCACCTTGGTATCCCAGTTGATCTCCACGAACTCCGGCTCGACTCCCAGCTTTTCGCACACGGCAGTTGCCAGCTCGGTATCAAAACCGGTAAAGTTGCCGTCGGCATCGGTGTAGTTCATCGGCTCATAGACGGTGTAGCCAATGACCATCTTGCCCTTTTCCTTGATGTAGTCCAGATCGCTGGCTGCGGTCTCGGAGGCGGCTGCGCTCCCGGATGCAGAGGCAGAAGATGCCACGGTGGAAGTGGATGCGGCACCGCCGCAGGCGGCAAGGCTCAGTGCCATGGCACCAGCCAGAAAAGCAGAGACAAGACGTTTCATAAAAGGTTCCTCCCCTTTTTGTTTCCCCAATGTGTTCCCTCTCGGTTTAGCATTTTATCATGCTAAAGTGTTAAACTGTGACTATAGAATAGCGCGTTTGCAGCCATTTGGCAAGAGGAAATGCAAAAGTTAGTGCAGTTCGTCTTTTTCAAGGCTTTTCTGCGCCAATTCTTTGGTCTGATTGCACAAAGAAAAGAGGAAAAGCTTTGCGCCTTTCCTCTTTTCTCCGCTTTACTCTTCCGCAAACGCCGCCAGCGCAGCCTTCTGCAGCTCCGTCACCGAGATGGTGCACAGTGCCGCAAGGTCGGCATCCGAACCATCGTCCGGAATGCCTGCGATCTCAGTACGGGTCTTGCCTTTCAGGTAATCGCACCAGCCCTCGCTGTGCTCGTACCATTCCTTGTCCAGACTGGATGCACCGCGCATCCCGTAGCTGTCGCCCAGTTCCACCTTGGTTTTGACCATCTCCGGTGCCGACACCGTACCATCCGCGCCCACGGTAAGGGCAGGCTCTGCCACATCCGCCACTGCACCGGTCACACGGCCGTCAGCATCCAGCGTCAGGGCTGTCACTGTGATGTCCACCTGCGCGGTCACATCGTGGTCATCGTCGGCGGTCAGTTCCTTGGTGTCATTGCGCACTGACACGCCCAGCACAGCGCGGTCGCCGCGGGCCGAGCCGACTGCCTTTGCATTCTCGCAGGCGCGCACCACAGCATCCCGATAGCCGTCCACCGCAATGGTGCAGGTGGAGAGCAGGTCAGCATCCTTCGGCTTGCCGTCATCGTCGGTGGCAAGCTTCTTCACCTCATCCGGGGTTTTGCCGGTAAGATAATTGCCAAAGGCATCCGCCTGCTCTGCCCAGCCCTTTTTCAGCGAGGACACCGCCGCCAGCGGGTAATCATCGCCCTTCTGGCGCTTGGTGCGATTGTCGGTGGGCATCGTCACCTTGCCGGTGCTGTCCCCCGTGACCGAGATCTCCACCTCGTCCAGCATCACATCTGCCACCCTGCCCTCGGCATCCAGCAGAACGGCAGCTGCGATGGTATCGATCTTGCCCGCGCGTTCCTGATCAGACGCTTCGGTCAGGATGCCAAGGCCGGTGCGGTATGCAGCGTTCTGGCCCGCCTGCCCCGTCTGCGATGAACTGCCGCCCATGTTCGTGCTCATGCTGCCGGAGGAACCGGAATCGCTTCGACTGCAGGCGGTCAGGGCCAGAGCTGCCGCCAGCGTGCAGCCCAGGATCATGCGAGGTATCTTTTTCATTATAATAAAACGCTCCCTTTCCTGCCCCCATCGTAAAGGGGCTTTTGGGCTAGTTTACCCGGAAAGGGAGTTTTTATCACATCAAGGGGCTCAGCAGCCGCAGCACACTGTCCAGCACCGTGCCGGGCAGGCTGGTGCGGCATTCCGTCACCTGTATCTCGCGGCACTGCGGCAGCGTGGCCCGTACATCGTCCCGCAGAACTGCCACCTGACTGTTCTTTTGCAGCAGTACACCGCACTCAAAGTGTAGGAACAGGCTGCGGTAGTCCATGTTGATGCTGCCCACTACGGCAGTTGCATCGTCGCTTACCCAGCACTTGGCATGCAGAAAGCCGGGCGTATATTCGTAAATGCGTACACCTGCCCTCAAAAGCGGCAGATAGTACGACCGGCTCAGCCGGAACACCAGCTTTTTGTCCGGGATGCCCGGCAGCACCAGCCGGATGTCCACCCCGCGCTTGGCCGCGTTTTTCAGTGCGTCCAGCATTTCCTCGCCTACGGCAAGGTAGGGCGTGTAGATATAAACATACCGCTGCGCCTGCGCAAGGATGTTCAGGTACACCGTCTCGGCCATCGGTTCCTCGTCCAGCGGGCTGTCCGCGTAGGGCTGCACGATGCCGTCCGATACCGGCGTCACCAGCGGCATGGGACGAAATGCATCATAATCCGTCTCGCTGGGGCGGAAGGCGTTCCAGAAGTTGAGGAACATCACCGTAAAGTTCCACGCGGCATCGCCTTCCACACGCAGGGCTGCATCCTTCCAGTAGCCAAAGCGCTGCTCCGCATTGATATACTCATCTGCCAGATTCACGCCGCCGGTGTAGGCCACCGTACCGTCAATGACTACGATCTTGCGGTGGTCGCGGTGGTTCATCACCAGCGAGAGCAGCGGCACCACCGGGTTGAACGGGATGCAGCGGATGTGCGCCCGCTCCATGCGCACGATGAAATCGGCGGGCAGACCCAGCAGACTGCCAAAATCATCGTAGATCAGGCGCACATCCACGCCCTGCGCAGCCTTGCGGCGCAGGATCTTTTCAATGCCGTTCCACATGCAGCCGTGGCTCACGATGAAAAATTCCAGAAAGATGCTCTTTTCAGCCTTTTCCAGATCGGCCAGCAGCTGCGGATACATGGCTTCGCCGCAGGCAAAATACTGCGTGCGAGTGTTCTGCCACGCCGGATAGGGGCCGTACTTTGCCACATATCGGCTCTGCCCCTGCTCGCGGGCATCCAGACCTTCCAGCACACCCGGCTCCTGTACAAGGTCTTTTTTGTGGGCATCCTCCACCGCCTGCATTTTCAGGCGCAGACGCTTGGCCGGGCGTTTGTTGCCAAAAGCCAGATACAGCGCACCGCCCAGCAGCGGCAGAATGCCGATCAGCGCGATCCAGCCCACCTTGTAGGCGCTGTTCTCATCCTTGCGCACAAGGTACAGGACGATGAGCAGGCTCAGTGCGTTGAGCAGGCCGTTCACCCACACGCGGCCCGTGCCGGTGGTGATGGCAAACGCCACCCAGCACAGCCACAGCAGCTGCAATGCCACCAACACCACCGTGATGGTGACGCGGTTCAGAATGCGGCTGAAAAAGCGCACGACCGGTGAACGAAAAAGCATGGGCCTGCCCTCCTTTCCCATTTATAATTATGTGTAAGTATAGCGCGGTTTTACAACTTTTTCAAGTTTTGCGTTGTTCAAAAAAAAGCAAGCCAGACCCGCAGGCCCGGCTTGCTTGCAATATCAAAAACTCTTTTACTCTGTTTTTCCGTCCTCATAGCCCACCATCAGGCCGCCCTGCTCAGCGTAGTAGCTGCACAGGCCGCCGCACTCGGCCACATCCACCTGCGCCCCTGCAAACACCGCGTGGATCATCAGCTTCAGGCGCTTGGCAGCTTCCGGGTTATCACAGTGGGCAATGTGCACTTTGCCATCGGTAAAGCCGTGATTCTTCAATTCCAGCACGATGCGCTCCAGTGCTCCGTGCTCGCCGCGGGTCTTGCACAGCACCTCCAGCTCGCCGCTCTCACTGGCCTGACCGATGACCCGGATGCCCAGCATCCGTGCCACAGCGGCAACAGCAGGCTTCACACGGCCATTGCGGGCCAGATTGGCCAGCGATTCCAACGAAAACAGCAGATGTGTGTGCTTGTGGTAAGCCAGGATCGCCTCGCAGATCTCGTCAAACTCCATCCCGATCCGGACGAGATCCCGCAGACGCTCTGCCAGCAGACGCAGCTCCGGCCCGGCGGACAGGCTGTCCAGAACAAAAACACGGGCCTCCGGGTGCGTTTCCTTGTATTCTTCCGCTGCCAGCAGTGCAGCATTGTAGCTGCCGGACAGTGTGCCCGTGATGGTGGCAACAAAGATCTGCTCCGCACCCTCATAAGCAGCCAACCAGTCTGCCACATTGGGGCAGGAGGTGCTGGTCTTGCCCTTGTAAGTACGCAGAGACCGGGCCATGCCCACAGCATCCAGAGTACCGTCATCCAGATATTCCTGTTCATCCGTGATGATCTTCAACGGCACACAGGCAAAATCCACGCCCGGCAGGGCATACAGGCTGGACGAAGAATCCACAACGATCTTGGTTTTCATAAAATGCACGCTCCAAATCTATTTTGTGATAGCAGGTCATTTTTTTATTTTCCGTGCCTTACACGCACTTCCGCCTGCATGGTTTTCGGTTCACTGCAGACATCATAGCAGTTTTTTAAAAACCTGTCAAGGGATTTTATGCATTCTTTCAAAAGTTTTAAAAATCCGTTGACCAGAGAACCGATTTGCGCTATAATACCGCCAGAAAACCATTTTCTGTATCCCGCGCAGCCCTGCTGCACCAACCTTAGAAAACTGCTTACGATATGAAAACTGAAACCAAATGCCGCGTTGCGGCCTGCGCCGCCGGGTTTGCCCTGCCCCGGTACGCCGATCTCCCGCAGATGGGGCTTTATCTTGACCAGACCGTGCAGTACGTCAACAGCTATTTCCGCACCTTCTGCGGCGTGGAGCTCACCTCTTCCATGGTCAGCAACTACGTTAAAAAGGGCATTTTGTCCCACCCGGTGCGCAAGAAGTACGCCCGCGATCAGATCGCATCCCTGATGTACATTGCAGTCTCCAAAACGGTGCTCTCAATGGAAAACATCGATGCCCTATTCAAAATGCAGCGGGCGCACTGTTCCGCCGGGGCAGCTTACGACTACTTCTGCGACGAGATGGAGAACTGCCTGCCGTTTGTATTCGGCTGCACCAGGGAGATCCGCGACCTTGCCGTGGATGCCGCAGATGAAAAGCTGCTTCTCCGCAGCACGATCCTTGCAGCGGCAAACAAAATGTACTTGGACTGCTGCTTCAACGCCCTGCGGCAGGAGGAAAAACTCTGGGATACCATTCTGCCCGATCTGGCGTAAGAACACAAAAAAGGCCGTGCCTCCATAAAAGGAAGCACGGCCTTTGCATTTTATACGTTCAAGATCAGGTATCCTGCAGCTCCCCGCGGCTTGCGGCCTTGAGGTATGCGAAGATGAAACCGTCCAGATCGCCGTCCATCACGGCATCCACATTGCCGGTCTCGTAGTTGGTGCGGTGATCCTTGACCATGGTGTAGGGCATGAACACATAGCTGCGGATCTGGTGGCCCCATGCGATCTCGTTCTGCACGCCCTTGATGTCGTCGATCTTATCCATGTGCTGCTGCTTTGCGATCTGATACAGCTTTGCCTTCAGCATTTCCATGGCGTAGTCACGGTTCTGGAACTGGCTGCGCTGGGTCTGGCAGCTGACCACGACGCCGGTGGGCTTGTGGATCAGACGCACAGCGGAAGAGGTCTTGTTGATGTGCTGGCCGCCTGCACCGGAGGAACGGTACACCTGCATCTCAATATCCTCGGGGCGGATATCCACCTGAATGGTGTTATCCAGCTCGGGCATCACTTCCAGCGAAGCAAAGCTGGTCTGACGGCGGGCGTTGGCATCAAAGGGCGACACGCGCACCAGACGGTGCACACCGTTCTCGCTCTTGAGCAGGCCGTAGGCGTTGGCACCCTTCACCATCATGGAGGCGCTCTTCATGCCGGCTTCATCACCGTCCTGATAATCCAGAACCTCCACGGTCATGCCGTGGTTGGAAGCCCACTTGTTGTACATGCGGTACAGCATTTCGGCCCAGTCCTGTGCCTCGGTGCCGCCGGTACCGGCATGGAAGGTCAGGATGGCGTTGCTGTGGTCGTACTCACCGTTCAGCATGGTCATCAGCTGCAGCTCATCCACTGCCTTGCCCACAGCGTTCACAGACTCCTCTGCTTCGGGGATCATGGCGGGGTCGTATTCTTCATCCAGCATTTCCAGCATGGTCTCGGCATCATCGTACAGGCCCTGCAGCTTTTCAAAGCGGCTCAGCTTGCCCTTCAGGTCGCCCACTTCGTCAAAGACCTTCTTGCTCAGATCTGCATCATCATAAAAGCCGGGGCGGCTCATGGTGTGCTCCAGCTCCTGCACGCGCTTGCGGGAGGCATCAATGGCAAGGGCTTCTTCCAAGTCCTTGACCGCCTTGCCATAATCGGCAAGCTGCACCTTCAGTTCGTCAATCGTGATCATTCTCTAAATCCCTCTCGAAATGATAAATAAGGTAAAGTCCTTTGTACTTGCCAAAAGACACAGTTTATACACAGATACTTCATTAGTATACCGAGAATCTGTGCTAAAGTAAAGGGGTAAATGGATTATCCTGCTGGAATTTTGAAGATTTTCACCTTTTCTTTTCTCTTTCAGGGGAGTATAATACCAGTATGAACCATACAACAGGAGGAAATCATGCCGAAATATTATGGCTGTCCCTGCGAAGGCTGCGGCAGACCGCTGGCGCTGACCGATGATATCGTGGTCTGCCCGGACTGCGGCGCACCCTATCACCGCGAGTGCTACGAAAAGCTTGGCCGCTGCATCCACACCCCCGCCCATGGCGCGGGCTATGAATGGACGTTCCCGTACAAAGACGATGCTCTGCGCACCTGCCCCAGCTGCGGTGAGCGCACCCTGCGCACCGAAGAGCGCTGCCGCTGCTGCGGTGCCGTTCTTCCGCCGGAGAGCCAGTGCCCGGAGCCGCCCACCCAGAGCCAGCCCGGCGCCGACGCAGACGGACGCTTTGATTACAACGACCTTTACCGCCAGTATCAGCAGACGGTGGAGGAACCCACCCGCCGCAACGTGCAGGCGGCCTTTGGCAAGGAAGAGCTGATCGACGGCATCCCTTACAGCGACTGGAACGATTATATTGGCAAGGCCGCGCCCGTCTACCTGAACGATTACAGCCGGATGCAGCTGCAACACACCAAAATTTCCATGTGCTTCTCGGCGCTGGTGTTCGGCCCGTTCTATTTCTTCTACCGCAAGGCGTGGAAGCCGGCCTTTGGTTTTCTGGCCGCAGAGCTGGTGGTGGCCCTGCCCACCCTGCTGAGCATGATGCAGGCCACCGGCAGTCCGCTCACTGCGGGCATCAGCAGCACTGCCATCGTCGTGCTTTCCCGCATTATGACGGTGTTCAGCTTTGCGCTGGTGATGCTGCGCACCCTGTACGCCAAGTGGCTGTACCGCAAAAGCGCAGCCGAGCGCATCCGCCGCATCCGTGCTGAGTTCCCGGACGCTGCCCAGCGCCGTGCGGTCCTGTCTGCGCAGGGCGGCGTGAGCATCGCCGGTGTGATCGGTGCCTTTGTACTGCTGATGGTGCTGGGTGCCTGCGCTACCGTGCTGATGGGTCCGAATCTGGACGCTTTGGCCGGGATGCTCTGATCTGCAATGCCGCCTGCAAAGGCTGGCATTGCGGATTTCAAAATAGTAATAGGAGAATATGGATCATGATGAAGAAAGTCACCAAAGCCGTCATCCCTGCCGCCGGTCTTGGCACCCGCGTGCTGCCCGCCACCAAAGCCATGCCCAAGGGCATGCTGCCCATCGTGGACAAGCCTGCCATCCAGTATCTGGTGGAAGAAGCTGTGCGTTCCGGCATCACCGATATCCTCATCATTCTGGGCCGCAACCAGAGCATCATTGAGGATCACTTTGACCGCAGCCCCGAGCTGGAAGAAAAGCTGGCAAAGCCCGGCAAGGAAAAGGCGCTGGAGGAATGTCTGGGCATTTCCAACATGGCAAACATCCTCTTTGTGCGCCAGAAGCAAACGCTGGGTCTGGGCCATGCCGTAAATACTGCCAAGGCTTTCACCGGCGACGATCCCTTTGTTGTCATCTACGGCGATGACGTGATCTGGGGCGAGGACCCGGTCTGTGCTCAGCTGATCCGCGCCTACGAGGAGTTCGGCCGCCCGGCGGCAGGCGTTTCCGCAGTGCCATGGGAAGATGTGAGCCGGTACTGCAGCCTGAAGACCACCCCCATCCACGACAACTATTTCTTTGTGGACGACATGATCGAGAAGCCCAAGAAGGGACAGGAGTTCAGCAACTACTCCATTCTGGGACGCGTGCTGCTGACCCCGGAGATCTACGAGATCCTTGCCCACACCAAGCCCGGCGCAGGCGGCGAGATCCAGCTGACCGATGCCATGGCCGAGTATGCCCGCACCCGCGGCGGCATGACGGCCGTAGAGTTCACCGGCAAGCACTACGACATGGGCAACAAGCTCAAGGTGGTGGAAGCTCAGGTGGAGCTGGCCCTGCAGCATCCGGAGATCGGCGAAGAATTCCGCGCTTACCTGAAGGAGTTCTGCAAGACACTGTAACTTATCCTGAAAATAAAAGATCCTCCGGCAGACCTGTCGGAGGATCTTTTTTATTGTTTACCCATTTACCTGACTGGGGTGCTTCTGCGGCGGCATCTTGGTAAAGAGTGCCTTGAGCACCAGCGGAGTTGCCACGCTGGACACCACGATCAGCAGGATCACAGCGGTAAAGTAGACCGAGTCCACCACGCCGACCTCCAGGCCCTTCTGGGCCACAATCAGTGCCACCTCGCCGCGGGTCATCATGCCAACGCCGATCTTGAGGGAGTCGCCCCAGTTGAAGCGGCAGAGCTTTGCGGCCAAACCGCAGCCGATGATCTTGGTGATAAGTGCCACAATGACGAAGCAGACACAGAACAGGAAGATTTCCGGCGTCAGGCCGCTGATGTCGGTCTTCAAGCCGATGGATGCAAAGAAGATGGGCGCAAAAATGATATAATTGCTGATATCCACGCGGCGCTCCACGTAGGGGGCATCGTCCATGGTGCACAGAACGATACCGGCGATATAGGCACCGGTGATATCTGCAATGCCGAAGTATTCCTCGGCGATGTAGGCCATGGCAAAGCAGAACGCCATGCTCACGATGGTGATGCGCTGGGTGTGGGGATTGCGCTTGTCCAGCCATGTCATAGCAAAATGAGCCACAACGCCCACGCCCACGGCAGTGGCAAAGAACAGCACCGTATTGATGAGCACCTTGCCCAGACCCGTGCCGGTGCCGGAGCTGGCACCCAGCACGCAGGTCAGCACCACAATGCCGATGACATCATCAATGACGGCGGCACTGACGATGGTAGTGCCGAGAAAGCTCTTCAGGTGGCCCAGCTCCTGCAGGGTCGCCACCGTAATGGACACGCTGGTGGCCGTCATGATGGTGCCGATGAACAGGGCACGGTAGAACTCAGGGCTGCCCACGGCAGAGAAGCCGTAGAACGCACTGTACAGCAGGGTGCCGCCCACCAGCGGAACGGCTACGCCCACGCAGGCGACCAGGGTGGCGATGGGGCCGGCTTTGATCAGTTCCTTCAGATTGGTGCCAAGGCCCGTGGTGAACATCAGCATGACCACGCCGATCTCCGCAAAGGTGGAGATGGCATCACTGGTCTGCACCAGATTCAGCACACAGGGGCCGATGATCAAACCGGCAAGGATCTCACCCACCACCTGCGGGGCCTTGCACTTGCGGGCCACCAGGCCAAAGAACTTTGCGCTGAGGATGATGATTGCCAGGTTACGGAAAACCGAATACACAAAGAATCCTTCCTTTACTATAAAATTCCCAGAACCATATATATATACATTCCTTCCGAAGATGGATAACAGAGAGCAGAGAGACGGCCGTTTCCCGGCTGCCCTGCCGTTCATCCTCTGAAAGCCACTATATTATATTCCTCTTTCACAAAAAAATCAAAATATTTTTTATTATATCTTTTTTCGGAAAAAGCTTGACAGAATCCACACAGCTTGCTATAATAAATTGCTGTCTGAACAGACACGCCGCACACAAGACGCGATGCCGCGTTTTGTGTGTACCCTTGGTCCTGTGATTGCAGGACCCTTAAGTCCAAAAGGAGGTGCTACAAAATGGCAAAGTACGAAACCATGCTGATTACCAGCGCCGCTCTCGACGAGGAGGCTACCGCCGCTCTGGTTGGTAAGTTCAAGTCTCTGATCGAGGCTAACGGTACGATCGATTCCATCGACGAGTGGGGCAAGCGCCGTCTGGCCTACCCCATCAACGACGAGGAGGAAGGCGTTTACACCGTGATCGACTTCACCAGCGAGCCCAGCTTCCCTGCTGAGCTGGACCGTGTGTACAAGATCACCGAAGGTGTTATGCGCAGCCTGATCATTGCTCACGAGGAGTAATTCTTCTGTGACAGAAAGGGAGACCGTAAAATGTTGAATGTTGTTGCCATCATGGGCCGTCTTGTGGCGGATCCCGAACTGCGCACCACCCCGCAGGGTACCAATGTGTGCAGCTTCCGCATTGCCTGTGACCGCAATTTTGCGCGTCAGGGTGAGCAGCGTCAGGCCGATTTCATCGATATCGTTGCATGGCGTCAGCAGGCCGAGTTTGTTAGCAAGTATTTCCAGAAGGGCAGTCTGATCGCCATTGAAGGCAGTCTTCAGACCCGCCAGTATCAGGATAAGAACGGCAACAACCGCACCGCTGTGGAAGTGGTAGCCAACAATATCAACTTTGCAGGCTCCAAAAACAGCAATGCAGGCGGCGGAGCAAATTATCAGAATCATTCTGCTCCCGCCTACCAGAACGCAGCGCCTGCCCGCCCGGCCGCTGTGGAGGCAGCTCCCAGCTACTCTGCCGGCAATGCAGACGACTTCGCCGTCATCGACGACAGCGACGACCTGCCGTTCTGACACGAAACGGTCAATCCGTTAAAAATCCAATAGGAGGTAATAAGCAATGGCTTTTGAAAGAACCGAAGGCTCTCGCCCCGCACGCCCCATGCGTCGCGGCCGCAAGAAGGTTTGCAGCTTCTGTGTCGATCGTATCGACACCATCGATTACAAGGACGTGCCCCGTCTGCGTAAGTACGTCTCTGAGCGTGCAAAGATCATTCCCCGCCGTGTGACCGGCACCTGCGCTTATCATCAGCGCGCACTGACCATCGCCATCAAGCGTGCTCGTCACGTTGCTCTGATGCCCTACGTCAGTGACTAATCTTTAAAGAATCAACTCAATCAAAATAATCAGCAATCAGCAAAGCGCTCTCACCGATGACAAGGTGGGAGCGCTTTTTTGTCTTTTTCTTCCGGCCCGGATGTGCTATACTGAGCTCAGGAGGCGTTTTATTCTTTTTTGAGGAGGTTTTTGTCATGAAAAAACGGTATCTTAGACTTGCGGCGCTGACAGCCGGTGTGCTGCTGGCCGCACAGACCGGTCTTTCCGCTGCTGCGCTTTCTACCTTTGATGCAGCATACTACGCTGCACAGTATCCGGATGTTGCGGCCGTATGCGGCAATGACGAGGGTGCACTGCTGCGTCATTATCTGGATCACGGCATTGACGAAGGCCGCAAGCCTTCTGCGGACGGCATTGCCGGTGATGACGAGCTTTCTTTGACCGAAGCGCAGTTTTCTTCCGTCTGGTCGCCGGTGGCCATCAACAAGCTGGCCCACTACAAGTCTCTCAAGCGCAAATGCACCGATGAGGAGTTTGCGCAGGCATATCAAGAAGCGCTGAAGGTGGTCACACCGCTGGCGCTCATGAGCCGGGAAAACCAGCTTTACGGCATTGCCTCTGCCCTGCGTGCGGTGGTGGATGATGGCTCCATGGCTTACTCTATGGAAGCCAACCATTACAACGACCCCTACGGTTATTTTGTACTGCGCACAGCATCCTGTGCCGGGTGTGCCCGGGCCACCGCTCTGTGTCTGGACATTCTGGGCATCCCATATGAGCATGTGAACGAGAACCAGTACAGCCACCAGTGGTGCCGCGTGCCCATGGAGGACGGCAGCTACTGGATCTGCGATGCGTTTGGCCTGTACTGCGGCCCGGAACCCGAACCCTATCAGCACCCGTATTTTTGAAAAAGCGGATAAACCATTTCAAAACCATGCAATGCCCGGCAGGCTGTGTTATCTGCCGGGCATTGCTTTTTTCTTTCTCCTTTTATAAAACTACTGCTCTATGTTGAAAAGTTACAAATCGGTACGATTTTACCGGTTGTTTCTGATTTGTACCGGGAATTTGCGGAACTGTCGGCACATTTTGATTTGCGCGCAATTCAATCTGCACAAAAGCAGCTCAGAATGCTATGCAATTTTCACGAAAACACTTTTGGGTTATTGATTTTTTATACAAATTATGCCATACTATAGTCACTGAAAACGTTCCCGACAACGTTCCCGAATCTATTACCGAAAGTGAGGTACTCCGACAAAATGCCGAATCTGACCATTAAGGACATTGCCCGGATCAGCGGCTGCTCGGTAAGCACCATTTCTCGTGTCATCAACGACCGGCCCGATGTCCGGCCCGAGACCAAGGAGCATGTACTCAAGGTAATGCGGGAGGCCGGGTTCGTGCCCAACACCAATGCACGGCAGCTGAAGATCCAGCAGTCCCGCAGTCTGGTGTTCGTGGTCAAAGGCACCCGCAATCTCTTCTTCTCGGACTTCTTAGTCCAGCTGCAGCGGGCCGCCACCCTGTATGGCTACAATGGCATCGTTTCCTATTTGGATGAAAACGCCAACGAGGTCGATGCCGCCGAAAAGATCCTGCGGGAGATCAAGCCCAAAGGTATGATCTTTCTGGGCGGCAGCGTAGCCAACTTCAAAAAAGGCTTTGCCAACATCACAGTCCCCTCGGTGCTGACCACACTGGTCTCCGACGAGCTGGACTTTCCCAATCTTTCCATGGTGGGCGTGGATGACCGCGCTGCAGCCTACACTGCTGTGGACTACCTCATCCAGCAAGGGCATCGTAAGATCGCAGTGCTGGGCGGTCCGGTCACCAGTTATCCCAGCGTGATGCGCCGCGAGGGTGCACAGCAGGCGATGCAGGACGCAGGCATCCTGTTCAGCGACAAGCTGTACGGCCTGTCCAACTACGATTTTGAGTCTGCCTATCATGCCGTGAACAGCCTGCTGGCCCGCCGGGCCGACTTCACCGCCCTGTTCGCCATGAGCGATGTGATTGCCTTAGGTGCCATCCGCGCGCTGGTGAGCGCCGGGCTGCGGGTGCCGGAGGATGTTTCGGTGATCGGCTTTGACGGCATCACGATGTCCCGTTACTGTGTGCCTGTTCTGACTACCGTTGTGCAGCCCAGTGAACAGATCTCGCTGCAGAGCATTGAGTTGCTGGTGCGGCAGATCGAGCACGGTGCCCCGGCCCAGACCATCACCTTGCAGCCGGAGTTGCAGCAGGGCGAAAGCGTAAGAGCCATCTGAAAAACTCCTTCCACCGCTGACGCGGTCCCCCTCCCTCACGGAGGGAGGCTTTGGCAGTACGGTAGGTTTCACCTCTTCGCCAGAGGCTCCCTCTTTGAGGGAGCTGGCACGACGCAAGTCGTGACTGAAGGAGTTTCCTAATTTGTTTTCCCTCCGTCAGGGGACGGAGATTTTGAAATAGTTTATTTTTAATAAGAAGGAGAACTTATTATGAAGAAAATGATTACTCGTCGTAACTTCCTGAAGGCCGCTGGCGTTTCCGCCGCTGCTCTGGGTCTGGCTGCCTGCGGCGGCTCCTCCAGCAGCACCGCTTCCTCTGCTGCCAGCTCTACCGCTGCTTCCAGCACCGCTGCAAAGGCAGACGGCAAGGTCTACTACCTGAACTTCAAGCCCGAGCAGGATCAGGATTGGCAGGATCTGGCCGCTGAGTACACCAAGGAGACCGGCGTGCCTGTGACCGTTGTCACCGCCGCTTCTGGCCAGTACGAGACCACCCTGATGAGCGAGATGGAGAAGAGCGAGGCTCCCACCCTGTTCCAGGTGAACGGCCCTGTTGGTCTGGCAAACTGGAAGGATTACTGCTACGATCTGTCCGGCAGCCAGCTGTACGGTGAGCTGACCAGCGACTCTTTCGCACTGAAGGATGGCGACGCTGTGGCTGCCATCGCCTACGTCCTCGAGACCTACGGCATCATCTACAACAAGGAACTGCTGACCGCCGCTGGCTATACCCAGGACGACATCAAGGGCTTTGCCGATCTGAAGAAGGTCGCTGACGATATTCAGGCACGCAAGGCTGAGCTGGGCGTGGACGGTGCTTTCACTTCTGCCGGCATGGACAGTTCTTCTGACTGGCGCTTCAAGACCCATCTGGCAAACCTGCCCATCTACTACGAGTACAAGGCAGACGGCATCAGCTCTACCGACGCCATCAAGGGCACCTATCTGGACAACTACAAGCAGATCTGGGATCTGTACATCACCGATTCCACCTGTGACCCCACCCTGCTGGCTTCCAAGACCGGCAACGACGCTGTGGCTGAGTTTGTGGGCAAGAAGGCTGTGTTCTACCAGAACGGCACTTGGGCTTACAATGACGTGAAGGATCTGGGCGACGACAACCTGGGTATGCTGCCCATCTACATCGGCGTGGATGGCGAGGAGAATCAGGGCCTGTGCACCGGTTCCGAGAACTTCTGGTGCGTGAACAACAACTCTTCTGATGCCGATATTCAGGCTACTCTGGACTTCCTGTACTGGTGCGTCACCTCTGAGGCCGGCACCAGCGCGATGGCTGACAAGATGGGCTTCGTCATCCCCTTCAAGAAGGCTAAGGACTCCACCAACCCCCTGATCACCATTGCAAACCAGTATGTGGCCGACGGCAAGACCAGTGTGGACTGGTGCTTCTCCACCATGCCTTCCGAGGAGTGGAAGAACGGCGTGGGCAGCGCTCTGACCGCTTACGCAGCAGGCACCGGCGACTGGGACGGCGTTGTGACCGCCTTCGTTGATGGCTGGGCTAAGGAATACAAGCTGGCAAACGGCTAAGCTCCTGATCGGTCTATAAAAAAGAACTGAACAGGGAGGCGGGCGAAGAAGTTCGCCCCGCCTCCCCTTTTTTGTTAACCACTCCGCATATAGGAGGTACATCATGCAAAAAGCCATCAGCAAATATTGGCCGGTGTTCGTGCTGCCCACGCTGCTCGCGTTCATCATCGGCTTTATCTGGCCCTTCATCTGGGGCATTTACCTTTCGTTCCAGCGGTTCACTACTGTTAGCAAGACCACCTTTGTGGGCATCCAGAACTACATCAACGTATTTCAGGATTCCACCTTCCTGCACGCCTTCGGCTTTACCGCAGCGTTCACTGTAGTATCCACCGTGCTCATCAACGTCTGCGCCTTTGCCATTGCGCTGGTGCTCACCCGCGGCATCCGCGGCACCAACATCTTCCGTACCGTCTACTTCATGCCCAACCTGATCGGCGGCATCCTGCTGGGCTACATCTGGCAGATCCTGCTCAACGGTGTGCTGGCCAACCTGCAGAAACCTCTGCTGGCGCTGGATGCCAAGGCCGGTTTCGTCGGTCTGGTCATCCTGATGTGCTGGCAGCAGATCGGCTACATGATGATCATTTACGTTGCCGGCCTGCAGAGCGTGCCCGGCGACCTGATCGAAGCCGCCAAGATCGACGGTGCCAACGACCGCGAGATCCTGTTCAAGATCAAAATTCCCATGGTCATGCCCAGCGTGACCATCTGCACCTTCCTGACCCTGACCAACAGCTTCAAACTGTTCGACCAGAACGTTGCCCTGACCGCAGGCGAACCCGCCAACGCCAGTGAAATGCTGGCCCTGAACATCTACAACACCTTCTATGGCCGTTCCGGTGCCCAGTGGAAGGGCATTGGTCAGGCGAAGGCTGTGGTGTTCTTCCTGATCGTCGTGGTCATTTCTCTGATCCAGCTCCACTTTACCCGTTCCAAGGAGGTGCAGCAGTAATGCCTAAACAGAAAAAAATGTGGGATAACATCCTCACCGTCATCATGACGCTGCTGAGTCTGCTGTGGATCTACCCCATCGTGCTGATCCTGCTGAACAGCTTGAAGATCGAGGGCACCTTTACCACCTCCACCGTGTTCAAGCTGCCCACCGCCGAGACCTTTGCGGGCCTGAGCAACTACGTTTACGGTGTCACCAAGATGGGCTTCCTTTCCAGCCTTGGCTACAGCCTTGTCATCACCGTTACCAGTGTGGCGCTGATCCTGCTGTGCTGCTCCATGACCGGTTGGTACCTCACCCGCGTGAACAATAAGCTGAGCAAGTTCATGAACCTGCTGATCGTGTTCTCCATGGTCGTGCCCTTCCAGATGGTCATGTTCACCCTGTCCAAGACCGCTGACCAGCTCAAGCTGAACACCCCGTGGGACATCTGCATTATCTATCTGGGCTTCGGTGCCGGTCTGGCCGTGTTCATGTTCACCGGCTTCATGAAGAGCGTGCCCATGGAAATTGAGGAAGCGGCCATGATCGACGGCTGCAACCCCATTCAGATCTTCTTCAAGGTCGTATTCCCCATCCTCAAGCCCACCATGATCTCCACCGCCATCCTCGAGACCATGTGGGTGTGGAATGACTACCTGCTGCCCACTCTGGTGCTGGACATCAAGAAATACCGCACTATTCCCATGGCCATCCAGTACTTCCGCGGCGGCTACGGCCGTGTGGAGCTGGCTCCCATGATGGCCTGCATCATCATTGCCATCATCCCCATCATCATCCTGTACATCACCTGCCAGAAGTACATCATCGAGGGCGTGGTTGCAGGTGCCGTGAAGGGCTAAGGAGGTGCGCACACTATGCGTGCAAGCGGCATTCTGATGCCCGTTTTCAGTCTGCCGGGGCCTTTTGGCATCGGTACGCTGGGAAAAGAGGCCTTTGCATTCGTGGATTTTCTGGCCGATGCGAAGCAGACCTACTGGCAGATCCTGCCCATCGGCTCCACCGGCTACGGCGACAGCCCTTACCAGAGCTTCTCCGCCTTTGCCGGAAATCCCTATTTTATCGATTACCGCCTGCTGGCTGCGGACGATTTGCTGACCGCCGACGAGATCCCTGCGGAAAGGCCCATCGGACCCATCGATTACGGCGCGCTCTACAACGAGCGGCCCGTTGTCCTGAAAAAAGCAGCGGATCGTCTGCTGGCCTCCCCTTCCCCCGCTTATGAAGCCTTCTGCAAAGAGCAGGCTTTCTGGCTGGAGGATTACGCCCTGTTCATGGCTGTGAAGGCTGCACAGGGTCAGGCCGGCCTTGCTGACTGGCCGGATGCACTGCGCTGCCGCCAGCCGGAAGCCATTGCCGAAGCCAAAGCAGCGCTTGCCGGAAGCATTGGCTACTACAAGGCGGTGCAGTTCTTCTTCTACACCCAGTGGAACGCCCTGAAGGCTTACGCCAACAGCAAGGGCATCAAACTGGTGGGCGATATTCCCATCTATGTCAGCCCGGATTCCAGCGATCTGTGGACCCACCCGGAACTGTTCCAGACCGATGGCCAGATGCACCTGACGCAGGTTGCCGGATGCCCGCCGGATGCCTTTGCAGCGGATGGTCAGCTATGGGGCAATCCGCTGTACGACTGGCCTGTTCACAAAGCCACCGGCTTTGCGTGGTGGAAGCAGCGCATGAAGCACGCCACCTCCATTTACGATGTGGTGCGCATCGACCACTTCCGCGGCTTCGAGAGCTATTACTCCATTCCCGCCGGGAACAAAACGGCGGCGGGCGGTCACTGGGAAAAAGGCCCTGACCTCGATTTTATCAACGCCATGCACGAAAACCTTGGCGAGGGCGGCATCATTGCCGAGGATCTTGGCTACCTGACTCCGGAGGTCAAGGCCATGCTTTCTGCCAGCGGCTACCCGGGCATGAAGATCATGCAGTTTGCCTTTGACAGCCGGGAATCCGGCAATTACCTGCCCCACACCTACCACCGCAACAGCGTGGTGTACACCGGCACCCACGACAATGTGACCGCCGAAGGCTGGCGTACCAACGCCAGTGCCGAGGATGTGGCCTATGCCTGCCGCTACCTGCGCTGCCAGCCGGAAGAGCTGACCGAGGCCATGATCTGTGCCTGCCTTGCCAGTGTATCGGATACCGCTGTGATCCCTCTGGCGGACTGGCTGCATCTGGGCAGTGAGGCCCGCATCAACACTCCCAGCACCCAAGGCTCCAACTGGCAGTGGCGGCTCACCTGTCCCCTGCCGGAAGCACTGGCCGGGCACATTGCGCAGCTGACCGTGCTCTACGAACGGGCACAGTAATTCCCCGATCATTTTCTCCCCATAAAAGCGTCTGCACCCGGAATCTGCAGGCGCTTTTGCTTTTTCTACAGAACATTTTTTCAGGACCAGATTATGGACATATTGCGCATTTTTGGCCTGATATCCGTGATTTTACCGTCTTTCTGTAACAGTTTATTCACAAATGTATCATGATTTTGCACATCTCTGCTCTTGTTATTTGGACACAGTTATGTTACAATTCAGATAGTATTATTGTCTGCCTTTGTGCAGATTCCACTACGGAAAGGAGTTCTTCCACCATGGATCATCCCAATCAGAATACCATGCTTTTACCGGCTTCCTATGCCGTTATCTCCGAAGAGGAAATGACCTATCTGGATGGCGGTCAGTCCATCTACCTTGGCTCAGCCTTTAATCACGATATTTATTTCAACACCGATCAGTTTGCTACATTCTGCCAGAATGCAGCGATCAACCTGTTCGTGCTGATGACCAACTATTCCTTCCGGTACATCGCAGGCCGTGTGCAGTCCGGTCTGTCGAATGGTCTGAGCCTGTCCGGCACCTTCTATCACACCTGGGATAAGATGAACACCTGGAGCCGTATCGCTTCTGTGGGCGTTGCCGGTCTGGCCGGTGTCTATGTCTATTCGCAGGTCATGAACGTCATTCGTACCGTTACAAGCATCTACGATCAGATCGTGAACCCCATGCCGAGCTTTGATGCCGCTCAGGCCGAGGGAACCGCTGCAGCCTGAGTTTGATTCCATTCCCGGAACGATCTTGTCAGAAAGGAGCTTTCTCCATGAAAAACCTTCAGATGCCGCATTCATACATTTCTGTTTCCGAAGAAGAGCTGCGCAGTATTTCCGGCGGCGGGCCGCTGGGCGATGCGCTGGATCTTTTCTTCAGCAATCTGCGTCTGGACGATCTTTTCTTTAGCGGCGGATTGATCTCACTTTCTTTCACCTTTGTGCCCATGCTGCTGTTCAATGTGGTAAAGACAGGCTTCAACTTCGTGGTGAGCGCCTACGATACCATCGCAGACCTGTTCCATTTTTCCCACGAGGAGCGGGACATGGTGCAGTATATCTCGGATCAGCAGCGCCGGGAAGAAGAGAAAGAGCAGGCTCAGTCCGCTCCCGGCCCGAAACCGGTTTTCTGAACTTCCCCAGCAGTATAAAGCATAGCAAAAAACGCATCTGCAAAATCTTGCAGATGCGTTTTTGTTTTCAGATCACTTTCACTGCCCCCTGCTCCCGCAGACGCAGAATGTAGCAGCTGCCCTTGCCGAATACCCGCTCGATCTCGCTGTGATAGCGTTCCAGCAGGCTCTGGGGAACATACGCCTGAATGGTGCCTGCAAAGCCGCCGCCCTGCATCCGCCAGGCTCCCGTGCTGCCCTGCAGGATACTCTGGCTCAGCGCCAGTGCCACCGAAAGCCCCTGATGCCGCACATCGGTGCTGCAGTAGACATTCTGGCATAGCGCAAAGGATGCGCGTCCGCTTTCCAGCACCAGCGCTGCAAAGGCATCAAACTGTCCGGCCTGCAGCGCGTCCCTCTGGGCAAGGGTGCGAGCGTTCTCTTCAAAATAGTGGATGGCGCGCAGCACCGCGCGGTCGCCGCAGGCTTTGCGCAGTGCAGGCAGTGCTGCCCAGAATGCGCTCTCCGTCACCTGTCCCAGCACCTTTTTGCCAAGAAACGCTGCGATCTGCTCCATCTCCTGCCGGATGGCTGCAAACTCACCGGTCAATTCGCTGTGGCTGCCGCGCGTATCGGTAACGCACAGGCTCATGCCCGGCGGCAGCAGGCCGTCGGCGTGGATCTTTTCCAGAACCGGCTGCTGGGGGTCTGCAAAATCCGCAAAGATAATGCCGCCCACTGCGCTGGTCAGCTGATCCAGCAGGCCGCTGGGCTTGCCAAAATAGGTATTCTCCGCATACTGACAGATCTTTGCCAGCTCCGCCGGGGCCAAGCCGCAGCCATATTCTCCGTTCCAGATGGCAGCCATGCCCATTTCAAAGGCAGCAGAACTGGAAAGGCCGCTGCCGCGCAGCACATCACTGGCCGTGTATGCATCAAAGCCGCCCACCGCTTTGCCTGCCGCGCGGAAGCCCTCGGCAATGCCGCGGATCAGGCTGGCCGAGTGGGTGCTCTCCCCTTCCTGCGGCCCCTCCACGGTCAGGTCGATCACATCCAGCTTGTTGAACCCGCGGGATTTGACCCGCACGTAGCCGTCTGTATTGTGCGCAGCCACGGCCACAAGATCCAGCGTGACAGCCGCCGCAAGGCCATAACCGTGCTGGTGATCGGTGTGGTTGCCGCCCAGCTCTGCGCGGCCCGGTGCCGAATAAACCTGCACCTGCCTGCCCGGCCCAAAGTACAGCTCAAACTGTTCCAGCGCAGCACAGTAGCGTGCCCGCTGCCGACAGATTTCCTGCGCCGCATCGCCATACAGTGCCCGGAGCTTATCGTCCCATTTGCCCGCCGCGATCTCATTTCGGAGCTGCGCACTGTTTGCCATAACGATTCCTCCCTCAATATGCTGCTTTGGGATAGATGGGTATGTTACGTCTATTGTAAAGCATCCAACCGCTTTTTTCAATTTCCAACGCTGAAAAAACGCGAATTTTGGCACCCAGTTCAAAGAATAAGATGTACTTTTGTTGAATTTGCGGGCAGATGTGTGGTATACTATACCAAAGATCGGGCACAAAGCTGCCCGCAACGTGACAGAGCGGAGGAAACGCGGCTATGGCAGATGTATATAAGCAATCCTTCAAACAAAATTATACCAATAATATTGAGCTTTCCATCTTCAATTGCGGCATCGAACGCTGTGCTCCGGGCCAAACATGGGGGCCGGGTATCCGCGACCATTACCTGATCCATCTGGTACTTTCCGGCAAGGGCGTATTCGAGGTGGGCGGACGCACCTGGGAAGTGAGCCAGGGTCAGCTGTTTTTTGCCCGGCCAAGCCAGCTGATCCGGTATACTGCCGATGAGCAGCAGCCTTGGGAGTACAGCTGGGTAGGCTTCAACGGTGCGTGTGCCCACAAACTGGCCGCGCAGCTCCCCTTCACCGACGACTCGCCGGTGCATCACACCCACGACCCCGATGGGATGCGTGCCGCTCTGGCCAACATTTATTCATCCCGCGGGCTGCAGCCGCAGGATGAAGCCGCCATGGTGGGCTACCTTTATCTCTTCATCGCTTCTCTGATGAAGGAGACCAGCGCTGGCAAACCGCACACGGCTTCCTCTTCCAGCCAGTATGTGCTCAACGCCATCAAGTACATCCAGTTCAATTATTCACACGATATTTCCATTGATGATGTGGCAAAAAGCGTAGGTGTCTCCCGCAGTCACCTGTACCGCGTGTTCATGCTGAACGTAGGCAAAAGCCCCATCGATTATCTTACCGAATACCGCATCAACGAAGCCTGCAAGCTGCTGCGCGCAGGCAACCTTTCCATTGCCGAGGTCGCGGTATCGGTAGGCTTCTTTGACCAGTTCTATTTCTCGCGGGTATTCAAGCGCGCCAAGGGCGTGCCGCCCAGTAAGTATTTTGCGGCGCAGGCTGATGCTCCCGCCGACGGCCCCGACCACCAGTAAAGGAGACCCTTCATGCCCTTACAGAAAAATCAAGTTCTCACCCTGCGCGTAGAGCGTCTTTCCAGCGATGGCAGCGGCGTAGCACACAGTCCCGACGGTGAGACCGTGTTTATTCCCGGTGCCGCCCCCGGCGACGAAGCCCGGGTGCGCATCGTTAAGGACTGCAAGCGCTACGCCTTCGGTATTCTGGACGAGGTGCTCACTCCTTCGCCGGACCGTATCCCGGTGGATTGTGCTGTGGCAGGCCCCTGCGGCGGCTGCAGCCTGCGGCATCTGGACTATGCTGCCGAGCTGCGCGCCAAGCAGGAGAATGTTGCAGATGCCTTTGCCCGCATCGGAGGATTGGATGTGCCTGTGCTGCCCATTGTGGGTTCGCCGGAAGTGAACCGCTACCGCAATAAGGTGCAATTCCCGGTGGGCGTGGACAAAAGCGGTAAGCCCTGTATCGGCTTCTACGCCGGGCGTACCCACCGCATCGTCCCCTGCCCGGACTGCCGCCTGCAGCCCGGTGTGCTGAATGAGATCGGCAACGCATTGTGCGCTTTTTTTGCAGAAAAGGGCATCCAGCCGTACAGCGAGGAGACCGGCAGGGGCCTTGTGCGTCATATCTTTCTGCGGCGCGGCGCTCACAGCGGACAGATCATGGTCTGCCTTGTCTGCACCCGTGCCAAGCTGCCCTCCGCTGAAGAGCTTTGCACCCGGCTGAAAGCTCAATTTGCAGAGATCACCACGATTCTGCTGAACGTAAATGCTAAAAACACCAACGTGATCCTTGGCACCGAGACTCACACTCTGTATGGGCAGGGGTATATTGAAGACACCCTGTGCGGTGTTCCGGTGCAGCTTGGCCCGCTTTCCTTCTATCAGGTCAATACCCTTGCTGCCGAGCAGCTTTACGGCATTGCCGCCCAGTATGCTCAGCTTACCCCGGACGACCTGCTGCTGGACCTCTACTGCGGCATGGGCACCATTGGTCTTTCCATGGCAGCGCACTGCCGTGAGCTGATCGGTGTGGAGATCGTACCGGAAGCCATTGAAAGTGCCAAGGCTAACGCTGCCCGCATGGGTGCAGATGTGGCCGCAAAGAGCCGATTTTTCTGCGCAGATGCCGGTCAGGCCGCCACCCGCCTTGCCGCTGAGGGCCTTCACCCGGACATCGTAATGCTGGACCCACCCCGCAAGGGCTGCGACGAAGCCACCCTTTCCGCTGTCGTGCGCATGTCTCCCCGCCGGGTGGTCTACGTCAGCTGCAACCCCGCCACCGCCGCAAGAGATGCTGCATGGCTGGAACAAAATGGATATCACGCAGAGAAGGTGCAGCCGGTGGATCTGTTTCCAAGAACACGGCATGTGGAGGTTTGCAGTAGTTATATCAGGGCGGATAAATAACCTGCCTGCGTTTCTTATTCTCGAGCGAGCTCCCCACGCCTCACAAAAAGGCGACAAAAAGCTCTCAGAAATTTAGTAAATAGCATAAAGGCCGCCCAGCACGGACGGCCTTTGTGCTTTTATTCTTTGTACGCTCCAATGCTCCTAAAGAAAGCCGATTCTTGAATGTATTGCACATCCTCTGCGATTGACCGCACAGATGAATTATCGGATTTAATCTCAAAGGAATTTAGAATAAACTGTTTCAAGGCGCACAAACTATAATCCCCAATCGACTTGCCAAAAAATGCGGTGAGAATACCAATAATGGTTTCCTCGTGCCGCGCAAAACTGCACGCGTAGACCTTATGCTCAGGAGCAAAATAAACCCAATATGTAAAGCGCGCTTTGTCATGGTTCGCTTTTATATCAAGGCAAGCCTCATCCGTTTTTAGAAAATGAACCGCCCGGTTTGTTATCAGATTCAGTTCGCTTTCCCCAACCGTGCAGCCGTTCGGAAACAAGTCTTCCATGAACCGCTGAAAATGTTGATCTCCTGCATCCCCGTCAAACACATCGTGCCAAGTAGAGCCGTAATCTTCCAGCAGTTCCTCTTTCCGCTCAAAAAGAATGGTACAGGCCAGTTTAATAAAGCTCTCAGGCGACGATACTTTGAAATGCAATTTTTCCATATATACCACCTATCAACTACGCCTCAGGGGAAAAGCTCCAATGTATATCAATATTTTCCCCGTCCAGATCTATACGGCGGATAAGGCTATGGACAAGCTCCCGCCTTTCGTCCAGCGTCCCATTGTCCAGAACATCTTCCGCCCCGACCAAAGCAGCCCGGGCAGCATCCAGGCGCTGGGTGGGCGGCTCCTCTACGGCCTCCGCCAGGGCGGCTTCCACGCCGTCAATTTCCGCCTGGAGCTTTGCCACGCGGTCTCCGACCATAGAGGCAGGCAGTGAACCGCCCATCTGGTACAAGTCCAGAACACGCCCCATCTGCGCCCGCAGATCGTTCAGGCGCTGTTGCAGCGCAGCCCGGCGCTGGGCTACATCTTCGTCCTGCTGCGGCCCGGACACCGCCAGCTCAAGCGCCGCCGGGTCAAACGCCAGCTTCCGAATCTCGCCCTCTATAATAGCGTCCAGCTTCGCCACCGCCCAGCGGTCATTCCGGCAGTTTGGGTCGCGGATCATGTGCTTTGCGGATTTTGCCCGAGAGTAACAAACGTAGTATGGCCAGTAGCGCTTATTCTCGCCCCTGCCCGAGTAATTGCCGCTGGCAAAGTACCGGGCGCCGCAGCGGGCGCACCAAATAATACCACCTAGCAGGTGGGTGGATTTGAACGGAGAATTCCGCTCCATACCATCCGAACAGGTACGCTTCCAGCTTGAGGTGGCAAGCCGGGCAGCGGCAGCGTCAAAGGTTTCCTGTGAGATCAGCGGTTCATGCTGACCATCGTACACCTTTTTCGCCCAGTTTATCTTCCCAGTGTACAGCGGGTTTTTGAGGACGTCCCGCACTGTGGTATCAGACCCCCAGTCGCCGTCCTTGGTGGTGTAGTGCGCAGCCATATATTTACGAATGCGGTTCACCGGCCAGCCTTGGAGGTACAGAGAGAACACCTCCCGCACCTGCATGGCCTCGTACTCGTTCACCACAAGCCCATCGCCGCCCTCGGCAATGGTCTTGTAGTCGTAGCCGATAGGTGCATAACCGCCGCCGTGAAAAAGGCCGGCTTTTGCCCGACCGACTCGGCCAACCGCCATGCGCTCCCGGATCTGTTCACGTTCCAGCTGGGCGAACACCGACAGGATGCCGATCATAGCCCGGCCAAACGCCGTGGAGGTATCAAAGTTTTCGTTCATGGAAACAAAGGCACAGCCGTTCTTCAGGAACACGTCCTCGATCAGATACAGGGTATCCTTTTGGGAGCGAGACAGCCTGTCCAGCTTCCAGACCAAAACAGCACCGCACTTTTTCGTCTGCACAAGGGAGATCAGCTGCTGCATACCCGGACGTTCCAGCTTTGCCCCGGAAAAACCCGGATCGGTGATGACCTGGGCAACCACCCAGTCCTTCGCCAGACAGTACGCCTTTAGACGCTCCTGCTGCTCGCTGACAGAATAGCCTTTTTCGGCCTGCTCTCTCGTGCTGACGCGGACATAGCACGCCACCCGCAGGCGGGCGGAATCCATATCGCGCATAAAATCACCCCTTTTCAAATTCAGGGCGACGTGTTACAATAAGGGCAGTTGCCTTCCATGTCAACTGCCTGTGCTTTGTGGCGCAGCCCCCTGTTCCAGCAGGAAGCGGCCACCTCACCTTTTTGTGTTGTAGCACTGGCCCCAGCGCCGACCCTTTCCAGAGGGTCGGCGCTCTTTTGTTTTTACTACCAAAGACCACACCCCAACCGGGGTGTGGTCTTTTTTCATTTTACCCGGTGTCTTCGTGCATACTCGTAGCTTCGGCATCTGGGGTGCCGGATGCAGTACCAAAGTTCTTTTCGTAGGCGGCCTCGGCAGCCGCTACCCCGGAACCAGGCGGAGAGGCCTCTGCGCTTCCGGATTGCGCAGAGGAACCAACAATTTTTTGCATCACATCCCAGAACGCCTGCCGCTGGGCTTTGGACAGCTTGCAGTAATTTTCTACCATGTCCCGCTCCAACGGCGTCAGATCGTACTGCGTAGCCAGGGCATCCACAGCGCCGGAACTTTCCGGCAGGAACATCTCCCCGATGCCATTCAGCAGCCATTCACGGCTGACGTTGAACTCCTTGCAGATCAGAATCGCATTTGATTCCGTCAAGCGGCTTTTCCCGCTTTCAAGGTACGACATAGCGGAGATTTTAATTCCAATTCTGGAACCAAATTCCTGCTGGCTTAGCCCCAGCGCCTGGCGCACTGCCTTTACACGTTCATTTTCGGTCATTCAAATCACCTCCTTTCTTGTGGTTCCTATATTACCACAAAATTTCGACAATTCAAGTCTAAAAGCGATTTTTATACTTGACTTTTTTCGGTAATCGAAGTATTATACTTGCGTAACCGAAACTCAAGGCTTCGGTTATAGAAACCACACGGAGGTGAACCAGCAACATGAAGAACAACACCGCAGAGAAGAACAACGCCCCCAGCGCCGCCGAGATCGCGGCAGTGGTCGCGGCCTTCAAGAGCGCGACCCGGGAAGAGCAACTGGTCTTGAACGGCGTGATGCTGGGCATGGCTACCCAGCGCAGCATCACCGAGCGGGCAGGGTGAGGGGGGTGAGAACGTGACCGAAAAAGACCTTCTGGACGCCCAAGAGATCATCGAGATCTACAAAAAGACCCCGGTAGACAAGCGCCCGATTCTGACCGCAGCCTTCAACGCCTTTCTGGCTGGTGCGGAAGCACAGGAGCTTTCCAACGGCGAAATGGCCGGCCTTGAGCACTGCTTAATTGAACAGGCCTCAGCCAGCCTCGCCAAAATGACAACTCACTACTGCGGCTACGTTGAAACGTACATGGACGCCGCCCCGCCCAGCGAAGAACGGCTGGAAGCAGTCCAGCAGGGCATTAGAACCCTGAACCATATTTCAGTGACCCTGGAAAGGCTTCGGCGGGCACTGCAAGAGACAGCACCCGCCGAAGCCAAAGATTAAACCTTTTCCCACTCGCTTAGATCGGTAGGCTCACCCGAAACTTTACCGTCAAGCATATCCCACTCAGTACATCCGGTGACGTGCAGATATACGTCATCAGCAGCCTGCACCGGGGTGGAGTAAGAGCCGAAACACTCAGACCCGACAAAAAGACCATACCTTCCGTCCGGGTTTTGCTTGATAGAAAAGGTTCCGGCGGGCGAACGATAAACCCACAAAAGCAAAGCACCTCCTTTCTTGGAAGCTAGGCCGTTGCAGCGGCCCGCCTCCCAAGTATAAGGGAGGGCGGCTCAAAAGACAAGGTGACCCGCATGAAGATCACGAACCACTTCCCGGACGGCACAACCCGCAGCACAACGGCGGGCGTCCGGGTGCCGTACACCGTAAACACCGCCCCGGCCTACCAAACTCTGGCAGCTGTGAGCGAGAAACCCCGGACACGGGGAACGCCCGAAAAGAGGTGATTTTTCCACACTTTTCCCCAGGCTTTCAACACTGCTGATACGAGAAACTAACAGGAGGCAACGAAGGAAATGGAAAGAATTTTGATGAAGTTCGGCTGCACCGCAGGACAGGCCGCAGCGCGCGCCCCGCTCTATACCGGGGTTCTGGTCTACGAAGTGCTGGTGCTTGCAGTTGGGATTTTCCTGGCTCTCGACCAGGCCGGACGGCTCGACCGCCTGGGTTATAACCTCGGCCTGGCCCTTCGCCGCCTGCTGGACTATACCCACGAAAGAAGGTGAGGCCGCAGCCCCTGCCCGAACATCCACCCACAAAGCCAAAGGAGGCACGACATGGAACAGACCAAAGCAAGCAGCCTGATTGACATGGCCAACGGCGCCATCAAAGAGCGCCTGGACTACGAGATGGGCCGCGTGATTCAGAACATCAGCGACCCGAACACCAAGGCAACCGCCAAGCGCACCATTACGGTGAAGATCACCTTGGAGCCGGACGAAGAGCGCCAGCACGTTGAGGTGAGCGCTACCGCATCCAGCACCCTGGCAGCCCTGCACCCGGTCAAGACCGCCCTTGCGGTCGGCCAGGAGGGCGGCCACACCGTAGCTGTGGAGCTTACCCCGCAGATTCCCGGCCAGTTCGACACCTACGGTGGCGAGGCCCCGGAGCGCAAGGTTCTCAAGTTCGCCGACATTCACACCGCATAAAAAGAAAGGACCACACAATGGACATCAAGAACAGCTTCCTCGCAGACGCGATCAACACCCTCACCGAACTGGGCAAGAAGGCCGCAGAGCCGAAGATCGTAGAGGTCAAAGACCGCGCCCTCCTGGTGACCGGCAGCGACTTCACGGAGATCGAGCCTCCTGAGATTCCCAAGCCGGAAAGGGTCCGCACCCGCAGCCTGAACGCCCTGGTAGTGCTTATCAAGAGCGAGGTGGACAGCCAGACCGAGAAGCCGCCGCTCTACGTTTCCTGCAATACCTACAGCGACGTGGAGGTTTTCACCACGCCGAACCCCAAGGATGAGCTGCACCGCTGGCAGCCCTACCACGCAACGGCCAGCGACCTCCCGCCGCTGGTAGAGGATGTACGTTGGAGCTTCGACGAGGCAATGATCAAGCTCCGCTCCATGTTCCAGCGGGCGCCCGAGGGTGAGAAGAACGACGTGGATTACATCCTCGACCTGCTCTCCCACATGAGCTTTGACCAGAGCGTCAAGAGCGACGACAACGGCATCACGCAGACGGTGCAGGTGCGCAAGGGTGTCAGCTTCGTGGAAAACAAGGCAGTCCGCCCCATCGTAACCCTGGCGCCCTATCGCACCTTTCAGGAAGTGGAGCAGCCCGAAAGTGAGTTCGTATTCCGGGTCTACGATGACCGCAGCATCAGCCTGACCGCGGCAGACGGCGGGATGTGGAAGCTGGCCGCCCGGGACGCTGTCGTGCGCTACCTGGAAACTGCCCTGTGGGATGAGATCGCCGCAGGCAAGGTCAAGGTGACCCTGTAACCCCTTTTGGAAGCCGCTGCCTGTAGAGTAGAACAGACGGCGGAGGGTGGGAACGAGGGACAACACCACAGAAAGGGGACGCACACAGAAATGAAAATAGCCCTGCAGCACGGCCAAATTATACTGGCCGAGATAGAACCGCTGCGGTACGAACAGCTCAAGCGCATGGGGATTTTCCGCTGGAACAAAACCACGCGCACCATGACCGGCCCGGTCAGCCTGGACGCCCTCAACGCCTTGCATAACCGCTTCACTCTCCCGGACTTCGTGGAGACCGAGCGGGAACGTCTGGCAGAGGTCGCCCGCCAGGTAGAACAGCAGCGGGAGGCCACAGAGCCGAAACCGCTTGCAGCATACCCGGTCAGGGCGCAGATGTTCCAGCACCAAATCCGGGGCGCCAATATGGCGCTGCTGCAACTCACCTCGGGAGGCAAGGAACAGCATAAAGGCTTCGGTTTTCTCTTTGAAATGGGCTGCGGCAAAACCCTGACGGCCATTGCCACGATGGGCGCCCTGTACCAGCAGCACCGCATCGAGCGTGTGCTGGTAGTAGCCCCGACCAGCGTGTGCAGCGTCTGGCCGCACGACCTGCAGCAGTTCGCTGCTTTCCCCTACCACTGCGAAACCCTGCTGGGAGAAAAGAAAAAGCGACTGGAAGGTCTGGACGCCTTGGAGGTCTGGCCTTTCGCCTCGCTCAAGATCGCGGTCATCAACTACGAAAGCACACACCGGGACGGAATCTTTGACGCCCTGGTGGAGTACGACGCCGACCTGATAATCTGCGACGAGAGCCAGCGCATCAAGAACCACAGCGCCGCCCAGAGCAAAACCCTGCACAAGCTCGGCGACAAGGCCCGCTATAAATTAGCCTTGAGCGGAACCCCGGTGCAAAACAACGCCGTGGACTTGTACAGCCAGTACCGCTTTTTAGACCCGGCGGTCTTCGGCTCGAACTTCTTCGCTTTCCGAAACCGCTACTGCGTAATGGGCGGCTACGGACAGCATCAGATCATAGGCTACCAGCACATGGAGCAGCTCATACAGAAAGAACACTCCATAGCCTACCGTGTAACCAAAGCCGAATGCCTCGACCTCCCGCCGCAGACCTTCGAGAACCGATATGTGAAGTTCAGCCCGGCGGAGCGCAAGCTCTACGACCAACTCCGAAAATCCAGCTTTGCAGAGCTTGCGGGTGGCGACAGCATAACCGCAACCACGGTGCTGACCAAAATGCTCCGCTTGATGCAGCTCACCGGCGGCTTCACGCAGACCGACGACGGCACCCGCCCGCAGCAGATCGGCACCGCCAAGCTGGACGCCTTGGAGGACATTCTGGACGACTACGTCCAGGAGGCCGGGCAAAAGCTGGTAATTTTCGCCCGCTTCCGCCCCGAGATCGCAGCCATTGAGAACCTGCTCCGAAAGAAGGGCATCAAGTACGGCTCGATCTACGGCGACGTTCCGCAGGCAGAGCGGGGCGGCATAGTGGACGACTTCCAGCAGAACCCGGAAACCAAGGTCTTTGTAGCGCAGATTCAAACAGCCGGCCTCGGCATAACGCTTCACGCCGCCAGCGCCGCAGTTTTTTACAGCCTCGACTTCAACATGAGCAACTACGCCCAGGCACTCGCCCGGATTCACCGTATTGGGCAACACAACCCGGTGACTTACATTCACCTTCTTGTGGAGGACAGCATAGATGACCGGGTGCTGGAAGCACTGGCGAAAAAACAAGACATAGCGAGGTCGATTGTAGACGACTGGAAGCAATACTTCGGAGGCGAGTGAAAATGCCAAAAGGACGCTTTGCCAAAGACCTAACCGGGCAAACCTTCGGACTTCTGACGGTTGCCCGCCGGGCGCCGAACTACATCAGCAAGACCGGGCAGGAAGCCGTCTGGCGCTGCCGCTGCGAGTGCGGAAACGAGCTTGATGTTAGAGCAGGGCAGCTCCGAAGCGGTCACACCAAAAGCTGTGGGTGCTTCCAGAAAAAGGCCGCCGCAAAATCCAGCACCGTTCACGGTGGAGCAACAACAAAGCTCTACGGAGTATGGTCGAGCATGAAGCACCGCTGTACAAATCCGCATGATAAGCGCTTTAAGGACTACGGAGGGCGCGGGATTACGGTCTGTCAGGAATGGCTGCACGACTTTTCCGCCTTTCAGACCTGGGCGCTTTCTAACGGATACCAAGAAGGGCTCACAATAGACCGCATCAACAACGATGGCGGATACAGCCCAAACAACTGCCGCTGGGCTACCATGAAGGAGCAAATGGCGAACCAACGCCCCCGGCGGACAAAACACAAAGGAAGAGAGGAAAAGAACAACAATGACGATTCCTGAACAGGTTGACGCATACCGTGCCCTGCTGGACGAAAAGGACCGCCTGGCAGAGGAAACCAAGGCAAACAATCGGGCAATCGAGGCAGCCCGCGACGCCCTCGCAACGGCCATGATCGAGGACGAAACCCCGCAGATCACCCGGAACGGCTACTCCTACACCCTGACGCCCAAAACCAAATACAGCAAGGCCGCAGGCAAGGACGCTGAACTGATGGACGCCCTCCGCGCCAACGGCTTGGGCGACCTGATCAAAGAAACGGTCAACGCCCAGAGCCTGCAGGGTGCCATGAGCAACCTGGCAGAGGAAAACGACGACGAGCTTCCCGAGGAATTCGAGGGCTGCGTGAACGTGTACAGCTTCAACGACGTCACCCGGCGCAAGAGCAGCCGGAAACAGTAAGGGAGGATAAACACCATGGCAAACGAAAACGCTTTGACCGCGGTTCAGAGCTTCGCTCTGGCACCCATCAGCAGCGAGGTCACTGACCTCATCAAGGAAGAGCTGGACGGCCTCGGCCAGATTCCCTTTGATACCGTGAAGATTCCCAGCGGCGGCGGCCTGGCCTTTGAGCTTTCCGGCGACGACCCGGATACCCCCGAAACGGTACAGTCTCTGACCGGCGTAATTTTGCACCACCACGCCGTCAACAGCTACTGGCCCGGCGAATTCGACGGCAGCAACAATGTGCCGGACTGCAGCAGCGCGGACGGAAAGCAGGGTCTGGACATCAAGACCGGTGAAGTCCGGGACTGCTCCACCTGCCCCTTCAACCAGTTCGGCAGCAGCAGCAAGGGCAACGGCAAGGCCTGCAAGAACGGTCACCGCATTTACCTCCTGCGTAGCGGCGAAGTGCTGCCCGTCCTGATTTCCCTGCCTCCTACGAGCCTGCGGGCCTTTAAGGACTACGTCGCAAAGCGCCTGGTGGTAAAGGGCAAGCGCACTTCCAGCGTACTCACCACCATCAAGCTCAAGCGGGAGAAGAGCGCAGACGGCATCACATACAGCAGCTGCGTGTTCTCCAAGGCGGGCGACCTGACCCCGGCACAGATTGAACAGGTAAAGCCCACGGTGGCCTGGATTAAGAGCGTAGCCTCCACGGTTCCTGTTGTGGTGGAGGAAGCAGAGCAGCCCGCAGCACAGACCGACGCTGACGGCTTTGCTACGGTGAGCGACAAAAACGACCTGCCCTTCTAATACCACAACCTCCGAATGACCCGGTGCGGGCTGCAGGGTAACAGCCTTGCAGCCCGCAACTTTTTTCGACTTGGAGGACAGACGTGGATAAAGTAAACCTCGACGAACTGCTGAACTATAAAGAAGAATACAGCAAGTTCGTGCAGAAACCCGAATATAAAAAAGAGCGCATGACAAGCCTCTGCCCCTTCCACGACGACCGCAAGCCCAGCTTTTCCGTGGATCTCAAAACCGGCAAATTCGTCTGCTTCGCCTGCGGCAAGGCGGGCAACTACGTCAGCTTCAGAGCGGAGCTGGACGGCTGCTCAAACGCCGACGCATACAAGCGGATTCTCCGCGAGCATGGCGTTGACGAAACCAAAAAGGAACCCACCCGCCAAAACTACACCGTTGACGACTACGCCAAAGAGAAGAACCTCCCGGCGGACTGGCTTCGGATGGTCTGCAGCCTGGAGGACGGCAAAGAAAAGGACGGCACCCCCTACGTCAAAATTCCATACTTCGGGGAGGACGGCAAGCCAAAGGTCACCCGCAAGCGCATGGGACCGCACAAGTTCAAGTGGGGCTTCGGCTCGGCGGGAAATATGCTGCCCTACGGCCTCTGGCGCAAAGAGGGATTGGAGATCGCAGGCAGCTGTATCTTGGTGGAGGGAGAGAGTGACGCACAAACCCTTTGGTTCCTCGGCTACCCCGCCCTGGGCATTCCGGGCGCTTCCACGTTCAAGCCGGAATGGGCGGAGAGCCTCAAAGGGATAGAAATGCTCTACATCCACAAGGAACCCGACCAAGGCGGCCAAACCTTCCTGGACAAGGTGGCTCACGCCCTGAAAGATGCCGGCTTTGATGGAGGGGTTGAAACCTTCTCCTGCGCAGACGGCGGGCAGAAAGACCCCTCCGCCTTGTACCTCGACCTGGGCAAGGAAGCTGCCCAGGACAAGCTGGAAGAACTGCTGGCAGCGGCGCAGCCCCTGGACTTGGAACACCTCGACGACGCCCTCCCGGTGGCGATTGAGGGCGCACCCAAGAACCTGCGGCAGCCGCCCGGCTGGCAGTACGGCGAGTTCGGAATCAGCCGCATCGACGAAAAGACAGAACAGCTGGTCTGCGTCTGCCGGACGCCGATCATCCTGACCAAGCGCCTCAAAAAGACTGACACCGGCGAAGAAAAGATAGAGGTCGCCTGGAAGCGGGATGGCAGGTGGCACGACGCGATTTTCCCCCGCTCTATGATTTTCCAGAGCCGCAGCATTACGGTGCTGGCGGACAAGGGCTGCACCGTAACCAGCGAGAACGCAAAGCAAGTGGTGCGTTTCCTTGGCGCCTTGGAGCAAGAGAACATCGACGCCCTCGGCCTGCAGGAAAGTACCTCCACCTTCGGCTGGCAGTCAAACCACCGCTTCCTTCCCGGCCACGCCCCGGACATGGTGCTGGACATCGAACCCAGCATGACCCGCTGGGCTACCGCCTACTGCAAAAACGGCACCCTGGAAGCCTGGGTGGCAAGCATGGCTCCGCACCGCAGCCGCCCCCGGTTCCGCTTCATACTGGCCGCCAGCTTCGCCGCCCCCCTGCTGGCGATCATCAAGCAGCGAATCTTCTTCGTGTACAACTGGGGCGGCAGCCGGGGCGGTAAGACCGCAGCCCTGAAAGCAGCCCTGTCTGCCTGGGGCGACCCGGAGCGGCTCATGGCAAACTTCAACGCAACCCAGGTGGCGCTTGAGCGAATGGCTGGCTTTTACTGCGACCTCCCGCTCGGTATAGACGAGCGCCAGCTTGCAGGCAACAAGCAAGAGGGCCTGGAAAAGATCGTGTATATGCTGGCCAACGGCACAGGCCGCAGCCGAGGCAGCAAAGACGGCGGCCTGCAGGAGCTTCGCACCTGGCGCAGCGTAATTCTGGCCACTGGCGAAGAACCCATAGGCAAGGCGAACAGCCAGACTGGCGTCAGCACCCGCGTGTTGGAAGTAGTGGGCGCCCCCTTCGAGGACGAAACCAGTGCCAGCGATATGCACCAACAGGCCGCTCTAAACTGCGGCTGGGCAGGCCCGGCATTCATCCAGTACATCCTGGACATGGGCGACAGCGCCATAATAGACGAATACAGCGAAGTGCTGGAACGCATCCGGGCTCTCATGGGGACCCGGAACGGCAGCCACACCGCAGCGGTTGCCACAGTGACCCTTGCAGATCAGATGCTCTCCCGCTGCATCTTCGGAGAGGACGCCGAAACGGCGCAGATGGAAGCGCAGCACATGGCGAACTGCATCACGGCAGGCATCCAAGAACAGGAACAGCCGGACGTGAACGAACAGGCAGCCCAGTACATCAGCGACTGGATCAGCGCCAATGCCAACAGCTTCACTGACACCAACGCCATCGGTCAGAGGTACGGCAGCATTGAGGACGGCACGGCGTTCATCCTGCCCACCATCCTGCGGGAAGCGCTGGAAAAAGGCGGTTTCTCCTACCGAAAAACCATGAACTGGCTGGCGGAGAACGACGTTATAGAAATGCCGACAAGCGGCAGAGGGTTCCAGATTCTCAAAAAGTTTGGCGGACGTCCAGTGCGCATGGTCTCTATAGACATGGAAGCTCTACAAAACCCGCCCGACCCGGCAGGCTTCAGGGAGATCACCGACAAGGACGACTTGCCTTTCTAAGGTAACAACAAGGGTAACAACATCAGGTCTGACTGTCGTAACAAAAAATAGCGAAAATTCGAGTCTTTTATAAAATAGTAACAACAGTAACAACAGTTACAACAAAAAACATTAAACATTCGTGACGGGCGAAAAATAGCCGCAAAGCAACTGACACTAAAATAGCAACTATAAAATAATGTTGTTACCAGTAACCACTATAAATTCAGCGAAGATTCGTAGTTAAGCGGTAACAACAGTAACAACTTCCCGCCCGACCCGGCAGGCTTCAGGGAAATCACGGACAAAGACGACTTGCCCTTCTAAGCCCGGTGTGCAAGCCCGCAGGGAGCCGCAACAGTTCAGGCGGTAACTTTTCCAGCCGGACAAGGTGAAACGTCCACGGCGCAACTTTTTTCCAGCGGAAAAAACACAAGCTTCCTCCATTACCCAAAAATTACACGAGCCTTACACATTTCTCCAAACATAGGTGTAATGAAAAACAAAACGAAAATGCGCTCTTTTTTAAGGTTCCTTACACCTATTACACCAAAAATCAAAATACATTCGTGACGCGAGGCGGAGCGCAGATCAACAGCCGCAGAACGTATAAACGAACCCTCAAAACAAAGGTGTAAGGTGTAACGCTCACAAAATACACGATTCACCGCCAAATGTGAATTACACTCATTACACCTTCACCAACAGAAAGGACAAAGAGCATGGAAATCAACGCTACAAACGAAGCCCGCAGCACCGAGAACGAGAACGCCACCCATGACACCTGGTTCCGCTTGAGCCTCGACCTGCACACGCCCCATGACCGGGGCGGCTCGAACCCCGACTCTAACCTGAGCTTCTCCGGGACTACGCCCGAGGCTTTCGGCCACGCCCTGGCAACCATTCTGGACGTGGTGACCTCTACCGTGTACGGCGGGCAGCTCAACGGCGGGCAGCTCAACGGCCTGCAGGAGATCATCGACCACGATGTCTCCGAACTGCGGGCCAGCAGCGAAAAGGCACAGGACGACGCCCAGCAGCCCAAGCGCAACCCCGCCCTGGACGTGGACACCCCGAAGATCAGCACGGTGACCGAGCCTCGCCCCAGCTTCGCCCCCCCCCTCTAAGCCGGGCGCCCGGGGCGCAAAAGGCTTGATGCTACTCACCTGCCCGAGCTGCCACCACACCTTCAAGCACTTCGCCCGGGAGAACACCGACAAGGTCAAGTGCTTCTGCGGCACAGAGGTGCCGGTGGACAACGTCGCCCGCTTCGAGTTCACCTGCAAGCAGTGCGGCAAGCTTTCCTTCGGATGGACGAACATCGAAGCAGCGACTATTGAGGCAGGCGCTCTGCACTGCGTCTGTACAGCAACCGCCCCGGAAATGATTTGGCACCCCGCAACCCGGAAATTCCACGGCTAAAATAAAACGCCCGCACCGGGAAGGTGCGGACAGATTGGAGAAACGCATGAACTACAAAAACCCGCTTCCTTCCCCCTACGACTACGAAAAGCTGGGCGCATACCTTCACGCCCTGGTTGATGCAGGCGCAGCCCGCAACGTGACCGAGGCCAGGAAGTTGGCCCGCAGGCTGGTGCCCTTGGAGGCGAAAATCCAGAAAGAGATCCTCGCGTACCTCCGCAAAGAGGTGGGCGGATTTTGGTGGAAGGACGCCGCCGGACCGTACCAGCAGAAAGGCATCCCGGACATCGTAGGCTGCCACGAAGGGCAGTTCTTCGGCTTCGAGGTCAAGCGCCCACTGGTGGGCGAACTGAGTGCCATCCAGCGCCACACGCTGGCAGCCATCAACGCTGCAGGCGGCACCGCCTACGTCGTAACCAGCGTGGAGGATGTACGCCGGGTGTTCACCCCGCCGCAGAGCGAAGGGGAGTGGTGACCCTTGCCATACATGAGCCTCCGGGAACAGCGGCACCTGCTGCGGCGATACCTCAAGCAGTACCGCTTGGAGCGGACACCGGCGCACCGCCAGGCCGTGCAAGACACCCTGCTCCACCTCGACCCGATGCACCCCGCCGCCCCGATCATGCGCCTGCGGTACATAGACTGCCGCAGCTGGCGAGCAACGGAGCTGCGAACATACTACTGCCACAGCAGGGCCTTTGAACTGGAAACCCGGGCCATAGACGACCTGCTCCAGGTTCCAGAGGTCCAGGAAGAAATAACAAAATGGGAGGAAATTCACAGTGACACTTGAGGAAGCCTGCCGCCTGCTCGACCCGAACACGACAGCAGAGGAACTGGCGAAAATCGAATACTACAACGGCTTCAACGGCAAAAAGGCCTGCATTGAGGCCATCGATGAAGCCTGCACACTGTTGGTGGGAGCTGTCCGCAGCGCCCACCACGAAGCACGGAGCGGCACCGCCCCGGACAGCACCAAGGTCTACCTTGTACCCGAGTACGAAATCAAAGAGATTTTCAATGACATCGGGCGCAGCGAATGGAAAACAAAGACGTCGCCCCGAGAGCGCTTCTTGTGCCTGTCGCACACCTTGGACAACTGCCCGGCGCTGGTGGCCGTGGACAATACCACCGGCGACGCCTGGACGGAGGATTTTACAAGCCTTCCGGCGGCGCTGGAATGGCTCAACAGGGAGGATAAAAAGTAAATGGACTGGATTTGTGGATTTTTGACCGGCTGCATTGCGGGCTGTATTTTCGGCCTGGTGCTTGCACCTTGCCGCAAGGAAACGGCGGTGGTTGTAACCAGTACTCCGCGCTGGGGTGGCGTATTGCGGATGGATTGGAGCCGCTGCGAGTTCCCTGGCCCGCCTGATGGATGGAACCTCGCAGATCACCCGCTGGAAGCAGAGGGCGAAGCTCTCGACACGGTAGGAGGTGGCGCAGAATGATGAACTTTGAGCGGCTCGTGCTGATTGGCGCCCTGGCAGCAGCGGTCACCGTTGGCGGCGCACTGAACGCCCGGGTCAAAGACCTGGTGCAGCAGCGGGACATCTACCAAAGTCGGGCCGCCAACTGGGAGCAGGACGCCCTCAACTGGCAGACCGAGGCGCAGGAGGCAGAAGCTCAGGTCGCAGATCTCAAGAACGACCTGGAAGCAGCGCAGACCGGCCCCGCTGGGTTCAGCGCAGTATACCTCGGGGAGTTCAACTGCACCGCCTACTGCTCGGAGCAGTACGAACATATCTGCGGCACCGGGGACGGCATCACCGCCAGCGGCGCACCTGTACAGGTAGGCGTGACCGTGGCAGCAGACCCGGACATTTTGCCCCTCGGCTCTGCGATATACATTGAGGGCGTCGGTCTGCGGTACGTCCAGGACACCGGCAGCGCCGTGAAGGGTAAAGCCTTGGACGTGGCTGTGGACACCCACAGCGAGGCACTCACCTGGTCTGAGTACGGAACGCACCGGGTCTGGCTGCTTGAGGTTGAGTGAATAGGAGGTACAGCATGGACGAAGTACGACTGATCGACGGAAACGCTCTTGAACAGGAAATGCGAGAGTTTGCAGTGCAGATTTGGATCGAGAGCAAAAACACGAGCACCTGCGAAGAAACTGCGGAGGCTTGCGCCGACATGGTGAGCGATGCCCCGACCCTCATTCATGAACTTTCAGAGTGGCGCAAACCGGCAGAGTCTCCGCCAACTCGAAAAGATGCAAACAAGAACGGCTGCATTTTAGCAGTTCACAAGCTTTTTGATTTTGATGCTGACTGGTGGCATTTTTCAACCGTGGCAGGCAATCCAGAAGATTTTTACTGCTGGTACCCTACACCTGAACCTCCGAAGGAGCTACTGAAATGACTAATCCTTGTTACCATTGCCAGCAGCGCAGCACCGCCTGCCACGACCGCTGCGAACAGTACCAGGAGTGGCGGGAATTTTACCAGGCCGAAAAGGACCACGACAAGCAGGCCAACACCCTCTGCACGATCCACAAGGGCGATTTTGACGCCGACACCTGGCACGGGAAGCGACGGAGGCGGCTCATCTGTGCCGCCCCAAGGTTCAGCCGCCGCAGTTCATAGCGGTGACGGCGGACGAATACGAACTGACCCTCGGCGCTTTTGATACCGTCAAAGAACTTGCAGCTTGGAGCGGCCACGAGGTCTTCGCCATATACCAAAGCATGGAGCATGGCCGCATACTACGAAAAGGCCCGGCCAAAGGCTGCAAGGTGCTGCGGTATACCGATGGACACTATACCGCCGGGATCCTGAAACCCCGGCACAAATAATAAAACCGCCTGCGGCAGGTACAACACCCACCGCAGGCGGTTTTTATGCCCTCGGATATTCAGGGACGGCCTCCCACGAGAACGGAAATTCTTTGTCGGCCAGTCCTTGGCCGTTCCACTTGGTCTGGTAAGTAACCTCCATCCCGATCTCGGCGCCAGCAGCATCTACCAAAATCAGCATCAAGCCATCCTTGAACGGCGTGTCCGCTTCATAGCCGCCGCTCCACTTCGTAGCAGTACACCACCGCACAAGATCGTCGCAGAGCCGCTGCCGGACGCATACCCGCCCGGTCTCTTGGATGCGGTACACGTCCTCGGAAACGCCGGTCTGCTCCCCGATGAGCCGGACATGGCGCACATAGCGAAAGCGGTCTCTGCCGTTGGTCGCCACGACCTTTGCATTCAGCCCCTCCATCAGCGACGCCCAGCCGCTGCGGATTCGCCCAGCAGGTAGACCCAGTGACGCCCGGTCTCGTCCCGCTGCCACTCGCCGCCCATAGCCTCAAAGGCGGATGTCATACCAGCATAGGCGACCTGGTACGGATTCGGCACTGGCTCGCCGTTGTCGTCATAGGCCAGGGTGCCAGCAGCCTGCTGCTCTGCAGCAATCCGCTGAGCGTAGGACCACTGCAAGTCGAGCTTTTCGGCCATCCCCCGGAGAGCAATGCGAAAATCAGATTTTTTCATACTAAAAACGTCCTTTCTGTGGTTGGTTCCCACGACCATCTTGCCGGCCTCGGCAAAATGGTTTCGGCTGCTGCCAGGCAGCCATCGTCAGGTGGGTTATTTCTTGAGCCGCTCCGCCACGGATGCCCAGAACTTGCGGGCTTCTTTGTGGCGCAAGACGTCCGGGTGATTTTCGCCCCAGTCCCAGGCCTCCCGCTCGATGTAGGGGTCAAGCTCCTTTGCCAGCCCCATGAAGTGCTCCGCCAGCGCGGACGTGTCCATGCCGGTGACGACCTCGATCTCCGCGTGCTCTTCGTTCCAACGGTGAGCTTCGTTTCGCGTTACCCAGCTATTGGTGAAGATCGCAATCGGCCAGGAGCAAAGGTTGTACTTCGCCGTGCTTGGCTGGCCGTTCCGCTTGAGCTTCATCAAGCTGTAGGAGTTGCCGCACCAGCTCGGGTCGCCGGGCGACCTTTCGATGAACCACAGCCCGTTGTCATTCTTGAAGTAAGCCCCGGACACCCGGACGATGTCCCCGGTCTTCATTTCCACGCCGTTCTTGTCAACCATTGTTCAGCCCTCCTTAACCAGTTCCATAAGCTTTAAAACGCGGTTCCACTGCTCCTGATTCATGCAGCCACCGTTGTCCACAAAGTTCCGTGCGAATGCGATCTCGGCTTCCATCTCGGCCTTACTCATCTCGTTGAGGTTTTTCATTTTCATTTCCTCCGTTCAATGTGTTCCCTTTCGGTGTCTGTGTCTTACCACATAAACGCGGTAAACTCCACTGGCAAACAGTCCAATGATTCAAGGCGCAGTTTGTCTCTTTTGCTCCACACCGGACAACAAAAAGACGGGGTCAAACCCCGTCGGAATAGAGCCGCTCCGCCCGGAACACTGGCGCCATGGAGTAGTGCCAGGGCATGACCCACTCGCCACTGTCAGACACCCGGATCATCGCCCGCTTGACCCCCTCCCCGGAAAACTCGGCCTTGACCGACTTCTCCGTGCGGGACAGCACCTTCATCAGAAACACGCAATCGTGGTTGCATGCGCTGCGGGCGTAGTAGACGGAACCAACTTCAAATTTGAACATAACAGAAACCTCCCTTATTCTTCGACCTCGACGGCGGCAGCCCTTGCGGAAAGGGCTTTGTGCTCGTCGTAGGTGATACCGAAACGCACATAGGCCTTTTCGATGTAATGCTGGACGTTGCGCCGATCTTCCTCGGTCAGTACCTCATCAATCATACCAGCCAGAAACTCGAACGTCATTTTTGTTTTCCTCCGTTTCTTTGTTGTGCCTGTGTCTTACCATACAACCGCCGGGAACTCAATCGGCACAGCGTCCAATCTTCGGGAGGTGAATTTGTACTCTTTGCTCCTTGACCGCCCGGCACAAAACCGCTATCATATAAAGCACAGCCCCCGCAGGAGTCCGACCCTGCGAGGGCTGCATACCGGGGTGCATCAGGCCTTAGCCTTCATCTTCGGCTTCGGCCTCCCAGACTTCCTCTGGGCTGACACGTTCAACGCCATCTTCACCGATAAAGCCGTAACCCGTGTCCAACATGGTATGCACCCCCTTTCATAGGCGCCTGGCTCGCAACAGCTGGGCGCCTTTTCTGTGTGTATGATACCACGCAAACGCAGTAAATCAATGCGCATATAGTCCAAAGAATACGGCGCTCGTATGGCAAAACTGCACGAAACGGATTTGTCAAGCCCTATTTTCAAAAAAGTTGCGATTTTGAGTAAAGAGCGGACTTTTTTGGTCTTTTTCTATGCTACACTGGGAGTATGCAGAGGACATTCACAAGGACGCAGGGCTTTTATTTCCCTCTTTCACCTGCGCCCCGCTAACGTATAGCCAGGGCAACCGGGTGCCGAGCTTCCAGCCCGACCAGCAGGGAGCAAAGCACCCGGAAACCTTGGATTTATGCGGAAGAACACAGCCGCAGATCGCACACCGTGCAATTCAGACCCGCTGCTGGGCGGCGTAGGTACTACCTGGCAAGAACTGGCAGCGGGGCAGTGAAGGCGCGAAGTGTTCCCGCGCGAAAACCAAAATTTTTCAACCATTTCGCTACGTCAAGCGCAGTAAATGCCCGCCGCGGCCCCAAAACAAACCCTATTTTTTCATTTTGCGTGCATAGCTCAACAGGTAGAGCGCCCACCTTCCAGGCGGGTGACGTTGGTTCAAGACCCGCTGCACGCTCCAACAAGAGGACGAACGCATGGAAATCGAAACCCGGCGACTTGCCGACCTGAAACCGGCAGACTACAACCCCCGCAAAAAGCTGGAACCGGGTGACCCGGAATATGAGAAAATCGCCCGCAGCATTGAAGAGTTCGGATACTGCGACCCGATTATCATAAACCGGGACGGCACCATCATCGGAGGACACCAGCGGACGCAGGTGCTCCTGGACATGGGAGCCGAAACCGCAGACTGCGTTGTGGTAGACCTTGACCCCGACAAGGAAAAAGCCTTGAACATCGCCCTCAACAAGATCACCGGCAGCTGGGACGAAGCAAAGCTGGCCGACCTGATCGGCAGCCTTGACCTTGAGGGCTACGACCTCACCAAGACCGGCTACTCCGAGCCAGAACTAAAGTCCATCCTTGCCCAGGTCACCGTGACGCCTGACGACTTCGGCCAGGATTTCTCCCTCCCGAACCGCCAGCACGTTCTCGCCCACACTATGAACGTCACCCTGCACAAGCAGCAAATCGCCCTCATCCGGGCGGCGCTTGCGCAGGCAGAAAGCGAGGGCCTCGGCGAAACCTACGGGAACACAGACAAGAACGGAAACGCCCTCAGCAAGGTGGTGCAGGAATGGCTCAAACAGAACACAAGCTCGTCCGAGAGCGACGACCTCTGACCTCGATTCACCCGGCAGACTATAACCCCCGCAAGGAACTCAAGCCGGGAGACCCCGAGTTCCAGAACATCCAGCGCAGCTTGAAAGAATTTGGCTACGTTGACCCGATCATCATAAACAAGGACGGCACCATTATCGGCGGCCATCAGAGAGCGTCCGTTTTGAAGTCCCTGGGCTACACCGAGGCGGACTGCATCGTGGTAGACCTCAGCAAGCAGGACGAAAAAGCCCTCAACATCGCCTTGAACAAAATCGGCGGTCAGTGGGACATGAGCCTCCTGAGGGACGCCCTACAAGACCTGACCCTCAGCCCGGTGGACGTAAACGCTACCGGCTACAGTGACGACGAACTCAGCGTCATCCTCGGGGACGTCATGCTGGAGAAGCAGCACGAAGAAAGCCCCATCGACAGAATGACCTTCACATTCAGCCTGGAGCAGTACGCCGACCTGCAGCAGGCCTTGCAGATTATCGGCGCAAAGTACAAGCCCGACCAAATGGAAACCTTCGGGAATACCAACAAAACCGGGAACAGAATCTACATGGTGGTGAAAGAATGGGCAGAGCAAAAGAAATCCAGATCCGGGTGATACCCTCCAAGATTGCGAACCCCTTCATCCGGGCGCACCATTACAGCGGCAAGGTCGTAAACAACTCCTGCCTGCACTTCGGAGCTTTTCTCGACGGGCGCCTCCACGGCGTCCTGAGCTATGGCCCCAGCCTGGACAAGAAGAAGATCATCGGCCTGGTAGAGGGAACCGCCTGGGACGGCTTTCTGGAACTCAACCGCATGGCCTTTGACGACTACCTTCCACGGAACTCAGAAAGCTACTGCATCGCCAAGACCATCCGCCTGATCAAGAAGCAGGCGCCGCAGGTAAAATGGATCATCAGCTTTGCCGACGGCTGTTCCTGCGGCGACGGCACCATTTACCGGGCCTGCAATTTCGTCTTGACCGACATCAAGAGGAACGATGCCCTCTGCCTCCTGCCGAACGGCGACAAAATCCACAAGATGACCCTGCACAGCAACCCGACCTCCCCCCGCCCGGAGCTTGGAGGCCGTACCTTCTACGAGGTGACCGGCGGCAAGTACGACTGGGACGCTTACGTCAAAGAGGTTGGCGGCACCATCCTACCCGGCTACCAGCTGCGCTATATCTATTTCATAGATCCCGAATACAGGCAGCGGCTCAAGGTTCCCGAGATACCGTTCAGCCGTATCGACGAACTCGGCGCAGGTATGTATAAGGGTCAGCAGGTATCCCAGGCGGAGCGCCACGCCGAAAGTCACTTTGAACAGTAGGAGGACGCATGGCAGCAGAAACCGGCGGGCAGCTTTACGAATCCAAGGTCATAGCCCAGCTTTTTGGCGTTTCCGTCCGTCGCATCCAGCAGCTCACACAAGACGGCGTCCTGGAAACAGTACACATCTCCGGCCAGCGGAACAAATACGACCTCATTCCCACGATTCAGGCATATATCAAATACCTGTCAGATAAGGCGTATGGCCGGGAAGCGAAGCTATCGGAAACCGAACTGAGGGAAAAGAAGCTGCAAGCGGAAATTGCCCTCAAGGAATCGCAGACCGAGCTTCACCAACTCCGCACCGCCATTGCAAACGGCAAATATATCAGTATAGAGGAAGCGCAGGCGGACTATACGAAGTTCTTTGCAGTCCTCAAGCGCTTTTGCTCCGGCCTCCCGAGCCGGGTCGTTGGCATGATAGGCTCACGAATCTCCCCCGTGGAGAGCAGAGAATTGGAGAAAGACTTGAATAAAGAGATCAACGACATTCTCCGCACCTTCGTCCTTGCAGCAACCGTCAAGGACGGTGACGGTGGATGAAACCCACAGCCCAGCAGCCCCGGTTCTATAAGTTCCGAAAGTACCAGGTTCCTCAGTACATCAAAGATGCTCTGGACGCCCTGAAACCGCCGGATGATATAACCGTAAGCCAATGGGCCGAGCAATACCGCCAACTCAGCCGCAAGGAATCCAACCTGCAGGGCGCCTGGCGAAACAGCGTCACTCCCTACCTCGTCGGCATCATGGACGAATTCAACAACTGGGAAACGGAGCGCATTGTCGTGGTAAAGCCTACCCAGGTGGGCGGCACGGAGGTCGAGCTTAACGCCCTCGGCTACCTGATAGACCAAGACCCGGCTCCGACCCTGATCGTTTACCCCAACGACGAAATCGCCGAAAGCACCTCAGCAAACCGCATTATGAGTATGCTGGAATCCCCCCGCTTGAAGCGGCATTTTCTCAAAAATGCCAGTAGCAAGAAGGAGCTGCAGTTCACCACAGATATGTACATTGCCCTCACCGGCGCAGGATCTGCGGCAGACCTTTCCAGCAAGCCCATCCGCTATCTTTTCCTCGACGAGGTGGACAAGTTCAAGGCGGCGACCACCCAGGAAGCCGATCCTATAAGCCTGTCCATTGAGCGAACCAAGAGCTACTTCTCTAACCGCAAAATCTATATTTGCAGCACCCCCACACTAAAGACCGGCCACATCTGGAAAGCAAAGGAAGCCTGCGACATTGAAAAACATTTCTTTGTTCCTTGCCCGCACTGCGGGAAGTATATAGAGCTGAAATTTGCACAAATCCGCTGGCCCGGCAAAGATGAGGGTCTAAGCGAAGGTGACCGAGCGGAGGCGGCGCAGTACATCTGCCAGGAGTGCAGCGGGGTCATTACAGACCACGACAAGCCCGCCATGCTGCTAAAGGGAGAATGGCGGAACGTCCGCCAGAGCGCCCGCACCGCCCGCAGCGTTGCCTTTTGGTTCAATACCCTATACAGCCCCTTCACCCGATTCTCGGAAATTGCCCGTGAATTTATGAAGTCCAAGGACGACCCCGACAAGCTGCACAACTTCGCCAACTCCTGGCTCGCGGAGCCTTGGGAGGACACGAAGCTCAAAACCAGCGCCGACCTCGTGCAGGAGCGCCAGACGGAGTTTGAAATGTTCGAGCTTCCGCCCTGGACGAAGCTCTTGACCGGCGGCGTGGACGTGCAGGAAACCTGCCTCTATTGGACTATCCGCGCCTGGGGCGATTACAGTACATCCCAAAATATAGCCCACGGCCAAGCCGCCAGCTTCGGCGAGGTCGTAGACATAATGAACCTGGAATTCAAGCGGGACGACGGCCAGCAAATGCTGGTAGACCTCGCCCTCGTCGATTCCGGCGACCAAACAGAGGAAGTCTATGACTTCTGTATGCAGAACTCGGAGTGGGCGCTTCCAGTAAAAGGCACCGACACGATGCTCAGCAACTATAAAATCTCGACCATCAACAAGGCAGGCTCCGCCGCCTACGGTATGCGCTTGGTTCTCGTAGACGGCGGCAAGTACAAGGACGCTATTGCTTCTCGTATGCGCCGCCCGAACGGCAAGGGCAGCTGGATGGTCTACAAGGGCGTTGATCAGGAATACTGCGAACAGGTCACCGCTGAACACAAGATCACCGAACGTGCCACCAACGGCACAGAGCGCACCCGCTGGGTGCCTAAGACCAGCCATCCAAATAACCACTTCCTCGACTGCGAGGTCTACGCCTACGCCGCAGCGGAAATGCTCGGAGTACGCAGCCTCCACCTGCAAAACAAGGGCAGCGCAGCCCAGCCGGAAGCGCAGCCCGCACCGCAGCAGCGTACCGACACCACCCCCGAGGAAAGCTGGATTCATCAGAACGACGGCTGGTTTTAAGAAAGGAAACACGACATGGCAGACGAAACCATCAACTATGGCGACCCCGCCGCCCTGCTGACGGAAGTAAACAAAGCCATCGCCGCAGTCATGGTCGGAGGCCAGAGCTACAAAATCGGCTCCCGCTCCCTGACCCGAGCGAACCTCACCGAACTGCGGAACCTCCGGGCAGATCTCGCCGCCCAGGTGGAGGAACAGAGCGGCTCTTCCCTTTTCCGTGATACGTTCGCCGCATTTTTTGAGGGGAGATAAAGCGCATGGCATGGCTCGACAGAATCATTGAAGCAATCTCCCCCCGGGCAGCCTATATGCGCGAGGGTTGGCGGCAGCAGCTCGGCCTTATCCGCGGTTCAGGCTATGACGCCGCAGACGGTGGCCGGCTGAATAAGAACTGGCGGGCGACCAACGAGGCCGCCGACATCACAGACCGTTACAGCCGGGACACCCTTCGCGCCCGCGCCCGCGACCTTGAGCGGAACTCGGACATTGCAAACGGCGTCCTCAAGGCTTTCAAGAGGAACGTGGTCGGCAACGGCTTCACCTTGCAGGCCAAGACCGGCGACGACGACCTCGACGACCAAATCGAAACCCTCTGGCGGCGCTGGACACGACGCACAAATTGCGACGTCACCCAGCAGCAGAGTTTCAACGAGCTTCTGCGCATGGCAGTCGTTCGGAAAAAGGCAGACGGCGGCATTCTTTTCAAGAAGTGCTACACCCCCGGCGGCCTACTTCCTTTCAAGCTGCAGGCTCTGGAAGTAGACGAACTATCCCGCTCTGTGGCCTCGCCCAGGTACAAGGGAGATCGCGTCATTGGCGGCATTGAGTACAACGAGTACAACAGGCCCGTGGGGTATTGGATAGAGCAGTACAACATTGACGGCTGGGAAACCAACCAGCCTGTCTTCTACCCCGCTAAAGATATTATTTTCTATTACAGCAAGAGCCGCCCCTCTCAGCTTCGAGAGGTTAGCGACCTTGCCCCGAGTTTGAGCCGCATCCGGGACGCCAACGAGTTTATCGCTGCCGTTTCGATGAAAGAGCGAATCGCCGCCTGCTTTGCCCTGCTCATCAAGAGAGCCGTTCCCACCGGCGGCTTCCAGGGCGGCTCCCGAAACAACACCGACAAAGACCGCACGTCCTACTCCGGCAAAATGCTGACCCCCGGCCTCATTTCAGAAATGAACGCCGGTGACGATGCAGTCACCATCAATCCCGGCAACGGCAGCAGCGAAGCAACCGGCTTCCTCAAGCTGCTGCAGCGCCTTGTGGGCGCAGGCCAGGGTTTGAGCTATGAATCCACCTCCCGGGATATGTCCGAAACGAATTACAGCAGCGCCCGCCAGGGCATGATTGAGGACGACCTCACATACACCGAGGAAGTAGAGCTGCTGCAGGGTAAGCTTATGGTCGAGGTCTACGAAACCTTTTTGATTTCCGCAGTCCTCGCCGGGAAGCTCACCATCCCGGATTTTTGGGACGACCCGCAGAAATATATGGAGCACGAATGGGTCGCTTCCCCCAAAAAGTGGATTGACCCGCAGAAAGAAGCCAACGCAAACAAGATCGCACTCGAATCTTGCGTTAAGTCCTTCAAGCAGATCAGCGCCGAACAGGGCCGTGACTGGAAAGAACAGATTGACGACATGGCCGACGTTGTAGCATACGCCAAGGAAAAGGGAGTGCAGATTGGAGGTTATAAGAGTGTCCAGAACGAATCCCAAACAGACCCGAAAGAAAACCCCGATGAATAACCAGCCCCTGCAGCGCGATTTCTCCACGGCCAGCATCCGGGCAGTGAGCGACGACGAAAACAGCCGCACCTTTGAACTGAGCTTTAGTTCTGAGGAACCTGTTCAGATGTGGTTCGGAACCGAGATCCTCGACCATTCCAGCAACGCCATGGATATGAGCCGAATGCAGAGCATGGGCATCGTCCTTTTTAACCACGACAGGAACCGGGTGATTGGTAAGGTCACCCGGGCATGGGTTGAGGACAACCGTGGCAAGGCCACGATTGAGTTTGACAACGACGAGGACAGCGAAACCGTCCGCTCCAAGGTCGCCAGCGGCACCCTCAAGGGCGTTTCCGTCGGCTATCGTGTCTTCAACTATGAGAGCGTCAAAGAGGGCGCCAAATCCCTGGACGGGCGCTTCACCGGCCCCTGCTACATCGCCAAGAAGTGGCAGCCCTACGAGATCAGCATTGTTTCCGTCCCCGCCGACACCACCGTCGGCGTTGGTAGAGATATGACCGAGGACGGACAGCCGCCCGCAGTACAAACCGCCCCGGGTCTGGCTTTCTACGAGAGCCAGCTCGCCGCAAATCGTAACTACTAACTGGAGGTAAATCACACATGAACAAGAGAGAGCAGCTGCGGCAGAAACTGCAGCGCCAGCAGGCCATCCTGACCGCCGCCCGCACCGCAGGCCGCGACATGACCGAGGACGAGACCCGGGAATTTAACTCCCTGCAGAACGACATCGAGACCCTGCGCCCTGAGGCTGATGCTGAAGCGGAGGCAGAGCGCCAGGCTCAGATTGAAGCCGCCCGCACCGCGGAGCGCCAGCGTGTCACCGATATCACCACCCTGTGCCGGAACTTCAACGTCGATGCTTCCCAGTACATCACCGGCGGCCAGACCGTAGACCAGGTGCGCACTGCCATTCTGGACGGTATGATTCAGAACGGTACTCCTGCCCGCACCGGCGTCAAGGTGACCGCCGATGAAACCGACAAGTTCCGCGCAGCAGCAGCTGACGGCCTTATGACCCGCAGCGGCCACACCCCCGCAGCCCCTGCGGATGGCTCCCGCCAGTTTGCAGGCATGAGCCTGCGTGACATCGGCATTGAGTGCCTGACCCGCGAGACCGGCAAGAGCGCTTCCGACTTCATGCGTATGAGCGCAGATGACCTGTACACCGAGCTGGCCCGTGCATTCCACAACCCCTCGGCATCCTTCCCCGCCATCATGGACACCGCCATCAACAAGAGCATCGTCCACGCCTACGACCACGCTCCGACCACCTTCGAGAAGTTTACCCGCAAGGGCACTCTGCGTGACTTCAAGCGCACCGACGGCCACAACTACCTGATCGGCGGCGTTGGCGACCTGCTGCTGGTTCCTGAGAACGGCGAACTCAAGGCGGATACCCACAAAGAGGAAATGCTGCCGCAGCGCAAGCTGGATACCTACGGCCGTCAGTTCAGCATGAGCCGCCAGGCGTTCATCAACGACGACATCGGCTTCCTGTCCGAGGTTCCCGGCATGTACGCTGCAAAGAGCAAGAAGCAGATCAACAAGATGGTCTACTCCATCCTCTACAACAACGGCCAGATCTATGACGGCAAGACCCTGTTCCACGCCGATCACAAGAACCTGATTTCCTCCGGCAGCGCACCGACTGGCGCAGCCATTCAGGCCATGATTCAGCGGATGCAGCTGCAGGATGACCCGTTCGGTGAGGCCATCAACCTGGCCCCCTCTACTATCATCCTGCCCGTTGGTTACGGCTTCGCCATGCAGTCCATCTTCGGCAGCCCCACCATCCAGACCAGCGAAAACACCCAGGCAGCAAACCCGCTGTATAACTACCGCTACCCGATGGAGATCGTCGAGGACGCCACCCTGAACATCCTGGCAGGCTCCGGCGCATGCCCCTGGTTCCTGGGCGCCAACCGCGAGGAAACCACGGGCATCCAGGTCGATTACCTGAACGGCCAGGAGACCCCCACCTTCCGCCGCAGCGAGACCGTCGGCCAGCTGGGCTTTGTGTGGGACATTTGGCTGGACTGGGGCATCAGCGTCATGGACTACCGTGCGTTCGTGAAGAACCCCGGCGCTGCCCTGCCCACCCTGTAAGAGATAGGAGGAAACGTACATGATCGCAAACTACCAGCAGCCCGGCTCTGCCATTGACTACCCCAACGGCACCAGCTCCGCTATCGCCGCAGGCCAGGTCGTGAGCCTGACTACCCGCATCGGCGTTGCAGGCACCGACATCCCCGCAAGCGCCGTCGGCAGCCTGTACGTCAAGGGCGTTTTTGCTATGCCCAAGGCGGCCTCTACCGCTATCGCCATCGGCGCCGCCGTCTACTACGACGCCTCCGCCGACAACATCACCACGACCGCTGCAAGCAACATCCCCGCAGGCTGGGCTATTGCAGCAGCCGCTGAAAGCGATGCGACCGTGCAGGTCTGCATCGGCTAAGGGAAAGGCGGCGCAGTATGATCTATACCGCAAACAGCACCGTGACGGTGGAGGGCAAAAGCTACCGCCCCGGCGATTCCGTGGACATTCAGGACGCCAGCGCTGCAAAGGAGCTGCTCGCCGTTGGCTTCATCGTGACCCTGCCCGGCGAGTATGCCCCCGGCGAAACGCTGACCGTGGATGTTCAGCAGGAACCCGAGGACGGCGTTGCCGCCGGCCACCTCAACAAAGAGGAACTGGAAGCGATGCCCAAGGCGCAGCTCCTGACCCTCGCCGAAAATATGGGCCTGGACACCAAAGACCTGACCAAAGCAAAGCTGGTTGAAGCCATTGCTGCTGCCGAGGTTCAGGCCGAGGTTTGACCGTGGGCTTCAAGGATTTGCTGGTGCAGGATGCAAAGAACGTATTCCTCAACCGGGAAGAATTTGCAGACACGCACAGCATAAACGGCAAGCCAATGCCGGTGCTGGTTGACGATAACGAGATTCTGGAACGCGACAAGTCCAAATTGATGAACGTCACTATCACCGGGATCTACAAAGAGCGCAAGCTGATCTATGTAGCCACCGACAACCTCGGAGCCAAACCCGCCCCGGACGACCTGCTCAATTTTGACGGCGCCTGGTATAAGGTAAACGACTGCACCGATGAGGCCGGGATTCTCTGCATTGAGATGGAGGCGAATCGCTCTTGAAAGAATACGAGGTCTTACAGGTTGACGCCGACGCCTCCATTGAAAAAATGGTTCAGCGCCTGGACAACCTGCAAAAAATGGTTGATACGCCGAAAGTGGTGGCAGCGGCCATCAACTCGGCAGCCCGCAGCACAAAGAACAAGATCGTCAAGGACACCAAAGAGCGCTATGTGACAGCCAACGATTCAGTTTACTCTTCCAGCAGCGCCTTAAAGGTGGATGCCGCCACCGGCGGCGACCTGACCGCCACGCTCCATTCTTCTGGCTCTATGCAGGAGATCATGGACTTCGATTCAAAGCCGAACTCAGGAATCAGCGCCGCAGCGGCGCACGTCCTCAGCAGTTCCGGCATGAAGTCCTTGGAGCATAACGGCTTAAAGGCTTTCCTCGTTCAGTTCAGCAGCGGACACAAAGCCATTGTCCAGCGGGTGCCGGGCGAAACCTACACCTCGGCGGGCGCTTCCAAGCGTGCGCAGAAATGGGGCGCAAAGTCCGACATGACCCGCATTGAAAAATTGCTTTCTCCGTCCGCCCCGCAGATGTTCGGGAATCCCGACACCGTAGACCCGGCGCTTGAGCGAGCATCCGAGCTTCTCAATAAGCAGATGGAGAAACAAATTGAAAAAGCGCTCGAATAAAGGAGGCATTCCATGACACCCACCGATCTGCAGGACGCTATTGTCCAGGCGTTGAAGGAGCAGCTTGCACCGCTGCGCCTTACAAACTCCGCAGGGCATGAAGTGGGCGTCAAGGTATTCCCGCAGTTCAAGCCATACCGCGCTCCGAGGCCTGCGCAGTCCACCAATGACGACGACCTCCCGGAGCCGTATGTGCTGGTGGCCCTTGTCAACGGCGAACAGACCGAAATTGACAAGCCGAACAAGGTTGACGTGGTCGTTGCCGTTGAGGTCTACGACCCCGACCCGAACCGGCAGGGATACCGGGATGCCTCCCACATTTTGAACGTGATCCTGGGGTATTTTGAGCGCAAAGTGAAAATTGCGCGGGCGTTTGAGCTTGTTCGCCCTATCAAATGGGACAACGACCTCGACCCCAACAAACACCCATACTACTCCGCAGCAATCGGCCTTCATTTTGAAGGGCCTATTATTTATAGAGAGGAGCCTGAAACGTAATGGCAAAGACCACCACCCCCGCCGCCCCGGAACAGGTCGTTTATGTCGGCCCGAATATTCCCGGCGTTGTTCGCCAGGATTCCGTGTTCACCGGCGGCATCCCGGCACGCCTGGCTGAGAAGATTAAGGCAATTCCCGCCATTGAGAGTCTGATTGTCCCCCTGGATTCCTTTGCGGAGGCTCGCAAGGAACGTCAGAGCGGCGCAGGCCGTATCGTTACCATCTGCAACATCGTTGCAAAGAAGATTCAGGAGGGCGCATAAATGAGCTATCTTCATGGCGTAGGTAACAGCGAGGTTGCCACCAGCTTAACCACCCCCACCACGTCCAGCGCTGGCCTGCAGGTCATTTTCGGCACGGCCCCCATCCACCTGGCAAAAGACCCCTACAAGGCAGCGAACACCCCGAAACTCTGTTACAGCTTTGCAGAGTGCCAGGAAGCCCTCGGCTACTCTGACGACTTCGAGAACTTCACCCTTTGCCAGAGCATGGACGCCAACTTCCGTGTTTATAATAACTCCCCCATCGTCCTGGTGAACGTGCTTGACCCGAACAAGGCGGCGCACACCACGGAGAACGCGGAGGAAACCGTCACCGTTACCGGCGGCATGGCGACCTATACCAAACAGTACGTTCTGCTGCCCTCGCTGGTGGTGAAGAACGATGCTACCCCGCTCGCCGCCGATGTGGACTATACCGCAGTGCACGACGATGACGGCAACGTGACTATCGTGCTGCTGTCCACCACCGCAAAGGAAGCAACCGCACTGAAGATCACCAGCAAGAGCATCAAGCCCAGCGGCGTTACCAAGACCGACGTCGTCGGCGGCGTAAACAGCAGCACCAACGAGGAAACTGGCCTGGAAATCATCCGCCAGGTCTATCCCAAGTTCGGCCTGGTGCCCGGCCTGATTATCGCACCCGGCTGGTCGCAGGACGCAACCGTGGCTGCTGCGCTGCAGGCAAAGGTCGAGCAGTTGAATGGCTGTTTTGACCTCAACACCATTCTGGATATTCCTGCCAACTCCGACGGCGCAACGGTTTACACCGACTGCAAGCAGGCGAAAGAAAAGCAGGGATTCTCCACGAACCACGGCATCTGCCTCTGGCCTCGTGTTTTGGTCGGCGAGAAGAAATACTACTTCTCCGCCATGGCCGCAGCGCACACCGTCTGGCTCGACACGAGCAACGACGGCGTCCCCTACGAATCCCCCTCTAACAAGAGCCTGCGCATTACCGGCCTTTGCTTGGACGACGGCACCGAGGTGCTTCTCGACAAGCAGCAGGCGGACGACGTTCTCGGCGCAAACGGTATCTGTACCGCCATCAACGTCAACGGCTTCAAGTTCTGGGGCAACAATACCTGCGCATACCCCTCGACTACGGACACCAAAGATCGCTTTTGGTGCGTCCGCCGTTTCTTTGACTGGGACGGCAACAACTTTATCCTGACCTACTTCCAGAAGGTGGACAAGCCCGAGAACCGCCGCCTCGTGCAGGACATCGTGGATAGTACGAACATCACCGGCAGCGGCTACGTTGCTCGTGGCTACTGCGCAGGGTACAACATGAAGTTCCTGGAGGACGAAAATCCGACCACCGAGCTGCTGGCAGGCCATCTGACCGTCCATACCTACATGGCGCCTTTCGTCCCCACGGAGTACATCCACAATATCCGCGAGTACGACACCGCCGCCCTGACTACCATCTTCTCCTGACCGATTGGAGGTATAAAACGTGAATATTCCTACTAAGATCGCCAAGTATGAGGTCTACAAAGACGGCACCAAGCTCATTGGCCGTGGCGAGGAAATGACGCTGCCCAGCTTTGAGACTCCCACCAACACCGTTTCTGGCGCAGGTATTCTCGGCGAGTACGAAGATCCCACTCCGGGTTATTTCAACGAACAGGAGCTTCCCATTCCTTTCCGGGTTATGAGTAAGGAAGCAGCATCCCTGGCCAACATGCTCAAGGCGCACCACCTGGAAATTCGTGGCGGTATTCAGGGCAACACGGACGACGGCGACATTGAGTTCACCCCCATCCGCGTAGTCGTTCGCGGCCTCACTAAGAAGTGTGAACCGGGCAAGCTCAAGGCCGCAAACTCTATGGAGACCAGCATCACCCTTTCGATCAGATATATTCTGATTGAGGTAGACGGCGAACCCTTGATCGAACTGAACAAAATCCGTGGCAAATATGCTGTTGGCGGCGTAGACCAGCTGGCAGCTTTGGAGGCAATGTGCTAATGGAAGATAAAAAACTGACCCTCGCCCCCGAGGTCGAGGAACCCGAAACCGCAGAGGACACCAATGAGCTTTACATCAAGTTCGCCAAGCCCTACACCTTCGGCGACAAAACCTATACCGGCATCGACCTGTCCGGCCTTGAGGACGTGAACGGCGCAGTCCTCAAGGAAGCAGGCCGCGTGGTTCAGAAACTGAACAAAGGCATCAACCCCGCCACCGTGGAAATGACGATGGAGTATGCCGTCTATATGGCGCACCACGTCACCAACCTGCCCTCGGACTTCTTCTGGGGCCTGTGCGCTCCTGACCTGGTATCCGTCAAGGGCGCAGTCGTGGGTTTTCTCTACGGCGGGGATGGGGAGGACTAACCCCGCAGGCGATCACAAAAACAACCGTCTATATGTCGCAGGCTCTGCACGCGGGCATTGACTACCTGCAGAGCCTGCCCATAGACGAGCTAAACGACCTGGCGGACGCTATCCAAGCCTATACAAAGGAGGTGGAGGCACAACTTGGCAAAAAGTAAAACGTATGACCTGATGATAAAGATCGGTGCCAAATCAGACGGCACCCTCCGAAAGGCCTGCGCAGCAGCCGACAAAGACCTTGCCTCCCTCAGCAAATCGGCAAAGGCAGTCGGGAAAGCCGCTGCCGCAGGGTTTGCAGCCGCCACCACGGCGGCTGTGGGCCTTTCTACCGCAGCCGTGACCTCTGCCGCAGGCTATAAAAAGGAATTGTCCAACGTCCAGACCCTGCTCACCGGCACCGACGAAGAAATTGCAGCCAGAACCGCCAGCATTTCTTCAGACGTTCTGAGCATTTCGGACAAAACCGGCGTTGTCGCCAGCAACCTGACCGATGGTATGTACCAGGTCGTTTCTGCGTTTGGCGACGTTGACGATGCTTCCTCCATTCTGGAAACAGCGGCCAAATCCGCCGCAGCAGGCAACGCCACCACAACGGACAGCGTCAACCTGCTTTCCGCCGTCACCAAGGGCTATGGCGACATCAGCGCAGAGGCTGTCCAAAAGGCAGCAGATCTGTCCTTTGCTACCGTCCGCCTCGGACAAACCAGCTTCCCGGAACTGGCCTCGTCCATCGGCAAGGTAGTCCCACTGGCCTCCGCCCTGGGCGTGCAGCAAGAGGAACTGTATGGCACCTTTGCAACCCTGACCGGCGTGACCGGCAGCACCGCAGAGGTCGCCACGCAGTACAAGTCCGTCCTTTCTGGCCTTATGTCGCCCTCCAAGAGCATGGACGCCGCCCTTAGTAAGATAGGCTACTCCACCGCAGACGCAGCCATCCAGAGCCTGGGCTTCCAGGGAACGCTTGAAGCGTTGATGGGAACCGTTGGCGGTGATACCCAGGCCATGGCAAAGCTGTTCAGCAGCGTAGAGGCGCAGACCGCAATCCTCGCCCTTTGCGGCAAGCAGTCCAGCACCTACGCCGAAAAGACGGCGGAGATGTACAACGCCACCGGCGCAGCGGATGAAGCATTCGCCCGCCAGACGGACAACCTGGATTATAAGATTCAGAAGCTCACCAACCGCTTCCAGAATTTCCTGACAAAGGCCGGCTTGAAGCTGCTGCCGTATCTGGAAAAGCTGGCCGACAAGGCTATTCCATACCTGACGGACGCCATGGACAAAGGCCTCGTTATTTTGGACGATATTCTCCCTAAGGCAGAAAAAGCCGTCCAATTTGCGGCGGAGCATAAAGAACTGTTCATCGCCCTTGCAAGCGGCGTCCTTACCGCAGTAACGGCTTTCAAGACCTTCAAAACAGCCATGACCGCCATCAGCGCTGCGAAAAACCTCGCTACTGTTTTCAAGGCGGCTTCCAACGGCGGCGCTACTCTCGGCAAGGCCGCAGAGGTAATGAACCTTAAACTCTTGGTTGCGGTCGCCATCATCGGCGCTGTTGTTGCCGCCTGTATTTGGATGTACCGAAACTGGGACAAGGTAACAGCCTGGGCGCAGCGCATGGGAACCAAAGTCTCCGAGGTTTGGACTTCGATTCAGACCGCGGTGCTTACCACCGTAGCTGCCCTGGTTTCGGGATTCCAGACCAACTTTCCACTGCTCTCCGCCTACCTTTCTGGCTGGTGGAGCAGCGTATCCGCAGCCGTCGAAAATGTAAAAGCGATTTTCTCTAACCTCATCCAGTTTGTGGAGAACGTATTCTCCGGGAACTGGGGAGCCGCGTGGCAGAATATCGTGAACATTTTCGCTAACGTATTTGGAGCCATTGTCAACCTGGCAAAGGCCCCGATGAACGGCGTGATTTCGGCCATCAACTACGTCCTCGGCAAGATCAACTCCCTGAACGTAAAAATCCCGGACTGGGTGCCGGTCATTGGCGGCAATACTTTCAGCTTCAACATCCCGCAGATTCCGCAACTTGCAACCGGCGGCATCGTAACCGCCCCAACGCTACTGGAAGCAGGCGAAGGTGGAGAGCCGGAAGCGATTATCCCCTTGTCCAAACTCTACGACTTCCTGCTGAACCTCGGGAAGCCCGACCCGACGAAGCCCCAGCCGCAGCCCATCGCAGGCGGTCAGAATCCGCCCCCCGAGAATAAGCCCCAGCCGCAGCCCGCAGAGGGCGGCGGAGGTGGCTTTGTGTTCTCCCCGACCATCATCCTCAAGAGCAACGGCTCCGTGACCCGGAAAGAAGTAGATCAGGCGATGGATTTTACATACCAAAAGTTTGTGAGATTTAGCAAACAGCTGGAAGAAGAACGTCGCCGCAAATCCTTTTCTCCGGCCTAACCAGGAGGCTAAATGAGTACCTATACCACGATTCAGGGCGACGTTTGGGACGCTATCGCTTATAAGGTCTACGGAGATTCAAAATACATGGGCTTCCTCATGGATGCCAACCCTGACAAGATCGCCATCTTTGTTTTTGGGGCAGGCGTGGTGCTGAACGTCCCAGACCTTCCCGAGAGCGAAACTGCCGCCCCGAATATGCCCACATGGAGGACAGGATGAAAGCAAGACAGTCCAGCGTTTCTATTACCTACGACGGCAAGGCCGCATCTGTCCTCAACCTCAACAAAACGGCGTTCACCTACACCGACCCCGCCAGCGGCGAAGCAGACAGCCTCGACATCACGTTCTTTGAGCGCAGCGCTTCCGCCGTCAGCGGTGGAAAGGTAGAGGTGAATAAACCGCTTTCCGCTACTATCGTCCTCACGAACTGGGCAGCCCAGGGCGACAACCGCACCCTCAACTGCGGCGACTTCCTTGTTGACAGCGTTTCATATTCAGGCTGGCCGTGGACAGGTACCGTGAAAGCGGTATCTGTTCCGGCTAACACTGGATTCCGGCAGACCAAACGCACAAAGGTGTGGGAAAAGGCCACCGTGCAGAAAATCGGCCAGGAAATTGCCTCCAATGCAGGCATAAAACTGCTCTGGGATGTGGAGGGCGACGACCCGCAGATCACGACCCTTGAACAGTCCGAAACCACAGACTGCGAGTTTTACATGAACCTCTGCAAGACCTACGGCCTGAGCATGAAGGTCTACTCCAACAAGATTGTGGTCTACAGCCGGACGGAGTACAAGAAAAAGGATGCCGTCTGCACTATCTACCCGCACCAAATCCTTTCTTGGAGTTGGAGCCAGAACCTGGCCGGAACCTATACCGGCGGCGAGTACACCTACACCCAACCCAAGACCAACAAGGAAATAAAGGTCACTATTGGCACCGCAGACCGGCCGCTCAAGATGACCGGCAAAGCCGACGGCGAAGCTGATGCACAAAAGAAGCTGCAGGCGGGAATTGATGAGGCGAACCACGGAGCAACAAAGCTCAATTTGACCGTCAAGGGCAAGCTCCTTGTTTCCGGCCAAAACGTGGAAGTTTCCCTTGGAGCGCTCTCCGGGAAATACTTCACCGACACCACCACCCACAACCTCGGTTCCAGCGGCTACACGACAGACCTTGAACTTTCGCTTATAGAGTAGGAGGTGCAAAATTGGAAACTGTCCGCTTTGGCAAAATCTCCTCGGTAAACTACGAAGCTGGAACGGTGCGAGTCGTCTACCACGAAAAGGACGACTGTGTCACAAGCGAGATCCCGCTTCTTAGTTCCGAGTATATGATGCCCGAGGTAGACGATGCCGTTCTCGTTCTGCACCTCTCAAACGGCGCAGAAGTAGGCGTTGTCCTTGGCCGTCCTTGGGGCGACGAAAACAAGCCGCCCGAGGGCAGCCAGGGTCTCTGGCGCAAAGACCTTGACCGGGAAGCCGGGAAAGGGATGCTCCGCTATAAGGACGGCACCCTCACCATTAAGATGAACAAGGTCGTCTTGGAAGCAAAGGAACTCACGGTAAAGGCCGAAACGACCATCACCGAGAACACGACCATGAAGAAGGACGCCAATGTGGGCCAGACCTTGACGGCCACAACCGACTGCATCGGCGGCGGGAAAAGCCTCAAGAGCCATACCCACACAAGCGCCGCACCTGGCAGCCCGACCTCTCCCCCAAACTAACCCGGAGGTGATTTTTTGTTCATCGGAACCTTTGGAAGAAAGATCATCTTTCAGGTCAGCGACCGGGCCGTCTTTACCTTCCAGAACGCCACCCGGGAAAGCTCCGGGCGCTGGACGACCCACGAAGGACTCAACAGCAAACCGACCCCTGAATTCCTGGGCGCAGACCTCAAAAAGGGAACACTAGAAATTCACCTCTCTGCCGCCCTCGGAGTGCGCCCCCGAAAAGTTCTTGATCTGCTGGCCCGCATGGCCGAAACCGGCGAAGTTCAGTATTTGGTAATTGGCTTCCGACCTTTCGGGAGGAACCCCTTCCGGGTCACGAAAGTAAGCGAGGCCTGGGACACCGTACTGCGACATGGCGAGCTGGCAAAGGCCACGGTCAACCTTGACCTTGAAGAATACCCGATGGAGGACACCACATAATGGAAACCACCGCAGTTTACATCGGGGATGAACCCCTGGAAGGAGTAGACGAGCAGGTCGAAACGCTGCTCTCTACCGTTGCCGGGACCATCCCATTAGACCGCGGGCTCGGCATAGACGATAGCTTCATCGACAAGCCCACAGAGGCCGCCCAGAGCTTGTACGTTGCCGAGGTCGCCGAAAAGATTCCTCGCTACATTCCCACCCTTTTCGTTGACAGCGTGAACTTCACCGCAGCAGCCAACGATGGAAAGGTGACCGCAAAGGTGGTGCTTACCAATGCCTGATATTTCCACCATTAAAGACCTGCCCGACATTTCGTTCATTGAGTATAAAACCGTGGACGATGTGAAAACGAGCATGGTCGCAGACTACGAAGCGTATATGACCGAGGCCACCGGGAAGCCCTACACGCTGCCCAGGGTCTCCCGAGACCGTTTCAAACTCTACGCCGCCGCAGCCCAAATCTACCAGGCTATGAAGTACGTTGACATCAAGGGCAAGATGGACACCGTGAAGTATAGCGTTGGTGATTTTCTGGATTTGCTCGGAGCCTTCCGCTGCGGAGCTACCCGGAACCAGGCCGCTGCAGCCGTTACGACTATCCGCTTCACCCTCTCAGCTGCCAGGGCGTCCGTTACGGCTGTCCCGCAAGGCACCCGCATTGCGGCTGGTCAGCTTTTCTTTGCAACCTCGGCCTATGCCGAGATTCCCGCAGGCGACCTGACTGCCGACATTCCCGCAACGTGCATGACCGCAGGCGAAACCGGCAACGGCTTATCCCCCGGCGAACTTAAAACGCTGGTTGACCCGGTTCCCTACGTCCAGAGCGTAGAAAATACCTCGACTTCCAGCGGCGGCGCAGACAGGGAGAGCGACGAGAGCTTCGCGGCCCGCATCTTCATTGCGCCCGGCAAATACTCCACCGCAGGCAGTCGGAACGGCTACGAGTACCATGTGCAGGATTACAGTTCTGCCATCGGCGGCGTTCACGTTTCGAGCGACCAGGCCGCCGGAACCGTTGACATTGTTTTTGTCATGGCAGACGGCTCCCTCCCGAGCGCAGAAATGATTTCCGCCATGAGCCAGCACATGAGCGCAGAAACCCTCCGCCCGATGAACGACCTTGTGACCGTTCGCGCCCCTGCAGAGGTAAAGTATACCGTTTCCCTCACCTACTACATCAACCAAAGCGATAACAACCGGGCTGCGGCGATTCAGCAAGCGGTCTCCGCAGCGGTTGACAGCTACATTGCCTGGCAGCGGAAAATCGGGCGAGACATCAACCCCTCCAAGCTTCTGGCTCTCGTAATGGGCGCCGGGGTAAAGCGGGCGCAGATCACCGCCCCGATATTCACCGCCATCCCGGCGGACAGTATCGCCGCCATTGACGGCACCGCCTCGATCACATACGGAGGCCTTGAGGATGACTGAACTTAAAGACAGCCGCTTCACGGAACTGCTCCCGAGCGACCTGAAGAACGACACGGAAACCCAGGCGTTTGCCTATGCCGTCAGCAGGCAGGTGCAGCAGGTCATCCGCTTCGCCGACGCCGCCTGCATCTATATTGCGATTGACGGCGTCCCGGAACCTGTTCTCGACCTTCTCGCTGTGGAGCTTCGCACCCCGGTCTATAAGCAGACATACAGCGTCGCCATCAAGCGGGCGCTGGTAAAGGAAAGCCTCATTTTCTACGACCAAATGGGGACCCCGGCTGCAGTCAATCGCATCATTGAGGCGGTATTTGGTGTGGGGCAAATTGAAGAGTGGTGGGAGTACGACGGAAGCCCTCACCATTTTCGAGCCACAGTGGGAGGAATCTACCCGACAGCAAAAAACATTGCAGATTTTAAGGAAGCAGTTCAGTCCGTAAAACGACTTTCGAGTTGGCTCGACGAGATCACCTATCTTTCTGAGGCTCCAAAATGTACCGCTTATATCGCCGCCGCCCCCTGCGGAGTATCCCTTACCATGACCGCCAAGGTGAGAGGCAAGATCAAGCCGCAGACCGGCAATGTGACGGCATTTGCCGGAGCAGTACCCGCAAGCATATACATCAAAAATACTGCCAAAGTGGCAGGATCGGAGGAATGAAAATGAGCTGGAATTCTTCGGCATACACGACACTCGGCTCGTCCATGCTGACGGAGGCTTTATCCGGAAAGCGCATGACCTTCACAAGAGCGGTCGGCGGCGCTGGCACTGTACAGGCGTCAGAGCTTCCCAACGCTACCGAGGTCGCCGACCAGAAGCAGTCACTCATCCTTGCCAGCAGCGAAATGACCGGCGAGGGCGATGATGCTGCGTACAAAATCAAGATTCAGATCAGCAACAATGGACTCCAGCAGGGCTATACCTTGCACCAGATCGGTATTTACGCCAAGCTGGATGATAGCGACAGCGATGCCCTGGCGGTCATTTTTCAGGATGATCACGGCTTCGAGATTCAGCCCGAGGCCGCCATGAACAACTTCTTGATGGAGTTTTTCGGGGTTCTCGCAATCTCCAATACGGCGCAGATCTATCTGACCGCAGACCCTAACACCATTGCCACCGAAAAGTGGGTCAGAGAAATTCTCGCAAAACACGACAAAGACCCTAACGCTCATGTTGACGTAATCTCCGCCGCCCTGTCCGCAGCCATCAAGAAGCTGGAGGACAGCGGCCAGATCATGGATGAAGCGGCCGCAAAAAAGTTCGTCCGCGAAATGCTCGACCAGTACGGAGCGGCGAAAGATATATCTTTTACCGATACGATGGGTACCGGGGCATCCAACTTGCAGCAGGCGCTTGACGTGGTGCTTGGCAATACGCTGCCGAAGCTCACCGTCACCACGACCGCAGGCAGCGCCCTGACCCTGACCGACGGCCAGAGCACCATCACCGGCACGGCGACTGGTGGCAGCTTCACCACCACGCTGCCCCGGCTGGGCGAGTGGACGGTCACGGCATCACTGGCCGGTCTGACCACCGATGACACCATCACGGTAGATGTCGTGGGCGGTAAATACACGCTGACGCTGTCTTACTTTGCGGCCACGCTGAATGTGACCACTGCCCCGGACGCGGTGGTTACGGCAACTCTGTCCACCGGAAAGGCATATACCGCAACAGCGGACAGCAGCGGAAACGCCTCGGTGCGCATCAAGCGTTCCGGCACTTATACCGTGCAGGCATCCAAGGGGAGTGCCGCCAGCGACACCGCAGAGGTGGAGATCTTGGAGAATGGAGAAACGTACACTGCAACTGCACGTTTTTGCACTCTGACCCTGACCGCCCCGGTGGGAAGTACACTGACAGCCACCTGCGGCGACAACACTATGACCGCCACGGTCACCGGTGATGCAGGAACCGGAACTGTCAAGCTGTACCCTCCGGTCCTTGGCACATGGAGTATCACTGCCGCCAAGGATGATGAGACCACCACCGAAACTGTAGCGGCCACCGCATATAAAGACTATGCGGTAGAGCTTGCCTATGTCCACATCTACGGCGCAAGCTGGGACGGCACCAGCACAACCAAGTGGAGCCGCACCGACGAGGCGGCAGAGTTTACCGACCCCGTGCCGTATGTCGCGGGCGCAAGCAGCTATGGCAGCCCCTTTGATAGCTTGCAGCCCTGGGCGGGCATGGTAAAGAGCGAGCGCACCGGCGGCACGATGGTAGCCATCCCCAAGTTTTGGTACAAGCTGACCCAAAACGGCAGTGGAATGACCATCCAAATCGCCGACCGCGCGGTGAAGGGCTACAGCGTCAGCCCTGCCCACATGGACAGAGGCGACGGTCACGGTGAGCGGGATGTGGTGTACATCGGCAGATACCACTGCAACAGCAGCTATAAGAGCGGCACCGGCAGCCCCAGGGTAAACATGACCCGCTCCTCTGCCCGGGCGAACATCCACAGCCTCGGCTCTGCCATCTGGCAAAGTGATTTTGCTATGAGGTTTACGCTCTGGCTGCTCTATATCGTCGAATTTTGCGACTGGAACAGTCAGGCGAAAATCGGCTATGGATGCAGTCCGGACAGCAACACCTTCGCAATGGGCTACACCGACTCGATGCCCTACCACACCGGCACCGATCAGAGCAGCCGGGCCACCTACGGCGGCACGCAGTACCGCAACATCGAGGGCCTGTGGGATAACGTGTTGGACTGGTGCGATGGCTGCTACAACAACGGCAACGGCCTGAACATCATCTTGAATCCCTCCGAGTTCAGCGACAGCGGCAATGGCACGGCGGTCGGCGTTCCGTCCAATGGCTGGCCGTCCGCATTCAATGTCAAGACAAACGGCGGCTTCCCGACGTTTATCCCCACATCCGCGTCCGGTAATGACGCAACGTACTCGTGCGATTACTGGAACTTCGGCTCTTCGTGCCCGTGCCTCTACGTCGGTGGCTGCTGTAGCCCCTACTCCCGCCATGGTTACAGCAGCCA
>OGQF01000048.1_pt1 | contig 86623 bp, 101 predicted proteins | sample 1553141 | NCBI WGS metagenome assembly OGQF01 (sample SAMEA2580005, study PRJEB22360) | human gut metagenome | biome: human gut; feature: human-associated habitat; material: faeces | place: Denmark | collected 2008/2010
CGTGCTCTGTAGTATACCACCTCTCTTTGATTATACTATTATATCGAGAGGCACACTATAGTTTTGGTGGATTTGAGTTTGGTTATATATTTGTGTCCGCGCAACGAAGGCGCGGGGAAATGGAGGAAATCATGAGAAGATTAATGAAATGTAAAGCATTGATCATCAAGATGCCTGATTCTGTTCCTAGTGGTATTGCTAGAAGCTTTAATAGTATGATTCCAGTTATTATTACTATGTTTATTTTTGGTATTGTAAGATTTATTACAAATGCAGTAGGTACACCTTTAAATGACTTGATCTTTAACTTTATTCAGACTCCACTTACTGCAATTATCACTTCTCCAGTTGGTATTGTAGTGATTTATTTCTTATATATGCTTTTATGGGGATTTGGTATTCATACAGGTTATATTATTTCACAGCCTATCCTAGAACCTATTTTCTTAATTAACTTAACACAGAATGCTGCTGCAATTACTGCAGGTCATGCTGCAACTCATATTCTTACAAAACCATTTACTGATTCTTTAATGTTCATGGGTGGCGCAGGAAATATGCTTGCATTAGTTCTTGCTATTTTAATTGTTTCTAAACGTAAAGACTATAAACAAATCGCAAAGCTTGGATTTATTCCATCACTATTCAATATTTCTGAACCAATCATGTTTGGTTTACCAGTAGTAATGAACCCAGTATTAATTATTCCTATGATTCTTGTAACACTTGTCAGCTTAGGTATTGGTACACTTGCGACTGTCACTGGATTTATGGGTTATACATATGTTATGACACCTTGGACTACACCTCCTCTAATGGGTGGTTTCCTTGCAACAGGTGGTAAGATTGGCGGTTTAATCACAGCTGCTATTTGTTTAGTTATTTCTGTTTTGATTTATATGCCATTTGTTAAGGCAATGGATAAAGAATTAGAAAAGGAAGAAGAAAAATAATTTATGAAAGTAATCGTGTTTGACTTAGATGGCACATTACTTGATACAAAGAATGAAATCATTGGAGGAGAGAAGACCCTTTCTCTCCTTAATGATTATCAAGAATCAGGCTATAGACTTGCTATATGCACTGGTCGATTAGATCATGATATTGTAGCCATCAATAGAAAGTATCATCTAGGTATTACTGAGAGAATATCTCAAAATGGTGCTGTGATTTATCAAGGAAATCAATTAAATGCTGCTTTGTTAGATAAACGAGATGCCATGGGAATTTATGATTTACTAAAGGAGTATAATGTAAGAGTAGAGATGAATACAGTATCTAATCGTTATTGGATGAGTCCAAGGGATCCGGATTTTCCAAAAGAATTTTACGATTCATCAATTATTAAAGAGGATTTTAAAGACATTATACCCTATCAACCTGTTGTACTTTATCTTGTTGTAGGGGAAGAGGATTACTTAAAAGAAATCCAAACAGTTATAAAGAAGAACTTTACACAGGTAGATGCGATTCTTACAAGTAAGACATCATTAGAAATTGTTCCATTACATATATCTAAGGGAGAAGCTATTCGCACCATGTATCCAGAGGATGAAGTCTATGCAATTGGTGATAGTGAAAGTGATCTTGCAATGTTGGAATATGCACATCGATTCTATTATGTAAAAGAAGAAGTAGAAGGTGCTATTTGCGTAGAAAGTATTTTAGAAGCTTTAGAAAAGATAAAGGAGGAGTAGTATGCATATCTTATTATTACCACTTGATGAAAGACCATGTAATTATATTTATCCTCAGATGATTGTGTCTTCTAACCATTCAGTTCATCTTACAATGCCTCCATTGGATATCCTGCCAAAAAAGAAGATTCCTGCTTCATTTAATAAGATTAGACAGTATTTATTAAAAGAAGCAGTCACTCAGGATGCTTTAGTTATTTCACTAGATATGCTTCTTTATGGAGGATTACTTTCTTCAAGACTGCATCATCTTACAGAGGATATTCTAGAAGAACATCTAGATGTTCTTCAGGAATTAAAGACACTTAATCCTCATCTTAAAATATATGCATTTCAATGTATTATGCGTTGTCCTCAATATAATTCGAGTGAGGAGGAGCCAGATTATTATGAAGATTATGGTTATGCACTCTTTAAAAAGAAGTATTTAGAGGATAAAGAAGAAAGAGAAACATTAACGAGTGAAGAAGAAATTGAAAAGAATAGTCTTCATATACCTGAAGAAGTAATCAGAGACTATGAAGACAGACGACTTATAAACTGTAGAATGAATTCAAAAACACTTGAATTATTAGAAAACAATGTTATTGATTTTCTTGTCATTCCACAGGATGATTCTTCACCTTTTGGTTATACCGCAAAAGATCAGAAGATCATTCTTAAAGAAATTAAAGAAAAGTGTTTAGAATTCAAGGTAATGGTTTATCCAGGTGCTGATGAAGTTGGTATGTCCCTTATGACGAGAGCTTATAATGATTACTATCAGGTTCATCCTAAGATCTATCCATTTTATGCTTCTATACTTGGTCCACAGATTGTACCTCTTTATGAGGATAGACCTATGTTTGAAAGTTTAAAATCACATATCCTTGTAACAGGGGCAAGACTTGTAATGGATGATTCTAACGCAAATATAGTTCTGGCAGTGAATTGCCCAGGAAAAATTATGCAGGAATCATTTGATAAGAAAAAGGATGTCTCTTATTCAAGCTATCGACAGTTAATGAGCTTTGTGGAGAGAATTAAGGAATATGTTGAAGAAGGTAGAAGTGTAGGTGTGATTGATAGTGCTTATGCGAATGGTGGAGATTATGAATTGATTCGATATCTTGATCATTATAATCTTCTAGAAGAATTAAAGGGTTATGCAGGATGGAATACGAACTGCAATACAACAGGGACTGTTCTTTCTGAAATACAGGTAGGAGAGATTCATGCACCCAATACTGTATATCATTTGATAGAGGATGTTTTCTATCAAGCTAAGGTAAGACAAAAGGTGATTGAGGAAGATTTACCTGAACTCGGACTTTCTTATTATGATTTTAAAGATAAAGAGGATTTAGTAGAAAAAAGAATTGGTGAGGCATTATTAAAAGAGTATTCTACTTTAAATATTTCTCATAAGTATCCAATTAATTCTATAGAGGTTATTATGCCTTGGCATCGTATGTTTGAGATAGGAGCAAAGTTCAAATGAGAGAACAGATGATTTATAATCCTGGCATTTACCAATTAAGAGAAGATGCTCTTAAAAGAATGTTAGATATTATTTATAACCAAAAGACAGCACAGCCTGGACAAACAGTATTTTTTGGAGATTCTATTATAGAGTTTTATGATATGAATCAATATTTCCCAGAAAAAACTATTTATAATTGTGGTATTGCAGGGGCTACAACAGATGAATTGTTATGGATTGTAGATGAAGCAGTTATTAAATATAAACCTGCTCAGGTTTTATTACATGTAGGGACAAATGATCTTGGTAACACAGTGACACATTCACCCCGTCAGATTGCCTCAAATATTCAGATGTTAGTAAGTATAATACAGAAGAACTTACCTAATTGTCGTATTACTATTCTTTCACCATTACCTTGTGATGAAGATATTCAAGGATATCCTCATGCGCGTGGTATACGTTCAAATGCATTTCTAAAAGATATTTATGAACATTTTGTGGAGTATCTAGGTGATAGTGTTAATTACATTAATGCATTTGATTCATTTGTAAACAAAAAAGAATTATTACTTGAAGATGGCCTTCATCCCAATGAGAAGGGCTATCAGCTCCTTACGCATATCATCAATGATTCTATGATTTTGTGATAGAATAGTTTTGGGTGATAATATGGATAATTATTTAAAAAGTACAAAAACGATGATTGAAGAGAAATATGATAGTTTTACACAAGTAGAAAAAGTGATTGCGGACTATTTTCTTCATGGAACAATAGAAGATTTTTCTAGTAAGGCTGTTGCTTCCACAATATATGTTTCAGAAGCATCTTTATCTCGATTCTCAAAGAAATTAGGTTTTAGTGGCTATAGAGAGTTTGTTTTTTCTTTTAATGCGAATATGAAAGAAAATAAGCGTTTAGATCAATTAACATCATTTTCTATACACAAATATCAGGAAGTATTAGAACAGACTTATCAAATAGTGGATAATAATCAGATTATACGTATCGCAAAGCTTCTTGATTCAAAAAAAAGAGTGTTTATTTATGGCATTGGTTCAAGTGGTCTTGTTGCAAAGGAATTTGCATCACGTTTAATACGTTTAGGTCTTGATGCGGAAGCTATTAACTCAGAAAGTGATATTACTGCCAATAGTCCGCGTGTTCAGTCAGAGTCGTTAGTAATAGGAATTTCTATTTCAGGAAGTAATCCAAATGTTATTGCGGGACTTAAACGTGCGCATGAAAAGAATGCGACAACAGTTCTTATGACTTCTATGCAGCGTGCTTATCATGATGATATTATTGATGAAATTGTTAAGGTGGCTCATGTGAAGAATGTGACAGTATCACATATTATTTCTGCTGAGTTTCCTGCTTTAGTCATGACGGATATTATCTATACACATTATCTAAATTATAATAAATCAGATAAATTAGAGTCATTAAAAGAGATATTGAATTCAATAGATTATAAGTTTGAGAAGTAGGTGTTAAAAATGGAATTAGATTACCCATATTCAAATCATATGGTTCTACAAAGAAATAAAGATATAATTCTTTCAGGTACTTCTGAAGAAAAAGAAGTAAGAATGACTTTTTTAAAAAAGGAATATAAAGTGCCTGTCAACGATGGGAGATGGCAGATATCATTTAAAATAGAACAACCTGGTGGACCTTATCGTATGATTCTTACAGATGATAGAGATATGCTTGTATTGAATGATATTCTTGTAGGTGATGTTTATCTTGCAGCAGGACAATCTAATATGGAATTAGAGATGAGAGAGTCAAAGGAAAAGAAACTTCCTTTATATCGTTCTAATGTTCGTATCATGACAGTCCCAAAGTATATCTATCCTTTTGAGGCCGATAATCAAAGATGGAAAGAACTTAATGAAGAAACAGTGTCATCCTTTTCTGCAGTGGCTTCATTTTTTAGTTATTATCTTGATGAAGATATACCAATCGGTATTATTTCTAATAATAAAGGTGGTACAAGTGCTTCATGCTGGATTGAAGAAGAAGTTCTTAAAAAGAACAATGTACTTAAAGAGAATGTATATGATCCGTATTATGATGATTTACCATCATTAGATATACAAAAAGAAGAAACCGAAAAGTATTACAATGTATTTAATAACTATCAAAAAGAGTTAAAGGAATGTATTAATACACATCCTGATATGACTCTTTCCCAAATTAAGAATATTGTAGGACATACTCCATGGCCTCCTCCAAAAGGTTATTATGATTATCGAAGACCAGGTAGTCTTTATGAACATATGTTTAAATGTACTCTTGATTATCCTGTCAAAGCAGTGTTATGGTATCAGGGGGAGGAAGATAGTCCACAGTATATGTATTACAGTGAGCTACTTAAGACATTGATACAAAGCTGGCGTCGTGCTTATCACGAAGATTTTCCATTTTTTATTATTCAATTACCTGAATATAAAAATAGTCACTTTGATGAAATAAGACGTGTGCAAAGAGACGTTGTACGTTCTATAAAAGATACATATCTTGTTACGGCGCTTAAAACAGGTGATCCAGATTATATTCATCCAGCAAGTAAAGAGGAAGTAGGAAAACGTCTGGCTTATAGTGTGGCTCATTATCTTTATGAAAAGAATACACCAGTTACACCTATATTAGATGAAGAGACTTTGACATATGATCAGGATATGAAAGAAAATGATGTTCATTTAATTGTAGATGGACATGCCTGTATAGGGCATATTAAAAATAGAAAGCTTATTATACCAGTTCAGAATTATCATATGTTAGCTTATGCGAATGATGATAATCCTAAAGTAGAAATAGAAAGTGTAGAAGGTATTCCAGCTTCTCCATTTAGAATTAAGAGATAACACCCCTAAGGGTGTTTTTTTTTACAGTAAATAGGCAAATGATTTATCAATAACTATATATAAAACTTCACTAAAATACTTTTTTTTATAAATAAAATGTGGTAGTATATTAAAAACTGAGGTGATTATTTATGAAAAACACAATTTTTGTCAACAATTTACACCATCACCATCGTGGTTCTAGTTAGGGTTATATCAATTAGATACAGCCCGTTTTGACATACAACTCAAAAAAACGGACACGAAACAATGACATAATGGAACAGGTCATTGACCTGTTCCTTTTTATATATAAGGGGGACATAACTTTGGAAGAATTTAAATATCTGATTCCTGAAGAAAGTAATGATGCAACTAGAATGGACGCTTCTTTAATGCGTACGATTGAAGAACATTTAAGAAGAACATTCAATGCACATGAATACCAGGAGTTATTATTACCTACATTTGAATATGCAGACTTGTTAAGTGGTTTTGGGACAAATGAAGAAACGATGTTTCAGTTCATTAACCATGAAGGAAAGCGTATCACTTTAAGAACTGACTTTACTGTACCTATTGCACGTATTTATAGTAATGCTCATACAGATGAAGTAAGACGTTATAGTTATTTTGGTAAGGTATATCGTACTCAGGCACGACATAAAGGTAGAAGTTCTGAATTGTTCCAGGGTGGTATTGAGTTGTTTGGTCTTCCAGGACGTGAGGGAGATCAGGAATGCTTATCACTTATTGAAGAAACAATGCAGGATATCGGTTTAAGTGATTTAAAACTAGAACTTGGTTCTGCAAAGTTCTATAAGCGTTTAATGGCTCTTGTAATGGATCGTTCTCTCACTGATATCTTAAAGAAAAAGAAAAGTTCTGATATGAAACATTTAGTAGAAGTACATGATTTTGACGAAGATTTAAATAAACTCTTGTTAATTCTTCCTAGTGCTTTTGGGGATATTAAGTGTTTAAGAGAAGTGAAAGAGATTGTGAAGGATGATGAACTTCTAGAGGCTATTGAAGAGATGGAATCATTGTATGAGTTCTCTAAGCATAAAGAGAATATTATCTTTGATTTATGTATGGTACCTGAGAGAAGTTATTATACAGGTATTATGATGAAGGGATTCTCTCATTATAGTGCCCACCCAATTCTCCAGGGAGGACGTTATGACCATTTGTTTGATCATTTCTATAAGAACGTACCTTCTATTGGATTTTCATATCATTTAAATAATGTATTGGATGCAATAGGAAAGGAGAATGAAGCCAATGATTAAGATTGCGATTACTAAAGGAAGAATAGAAAAGCAGGTATGTAAGTTATTACAACAGCAGGGCTTTGATATGGATCCTATTTTTAATAAAGACCGTGAGTTATTAATAGAGACAAAGGATGGTATTTCAATGATCTTTGCGAAAGCAAATGATGTATTGACTTTCCTAGAACACGGTATTGTGGATGTTGGATTTGTTGGTAAGGATACTTTGGATGAATCTGATTTTGATGATTATTATGAGTTATTAGATTTAGAGATTGGTAAATGTTATTTTGCGTTAGCGGCTTATCCAGAATACCGCACAAAGACATTTAATCGTCGTAAACGTATTACTTCTAAATATACAAAGACCGCAAAAGAATATTTCGCATCTAAACAGGAGGATGTAGAAATTATTAAACTAGAAGGTTCTGTAGAGTTAGGACCCGTTGTTGGTTTATCTGATGCGATTGTAGATATTGTAGAAACAGGATCTACACTTAAGGCCAATGGCCTTGAAGTGATTGAAAAGATTTCAGATATTTCTACAAGAATGGTTGTGAATAAAGTGGCTTTAAAATATAAGAAGGATGAAATATTCAAACTAGTGGATGCACTAAAGAAGGGGGATCATTAAAGTGTTAAAAGAATTGATTTATAAAGGAAACTATGAAGAACTAGAAAATAAACTTCATACAAGAAAAACTGAAATATCTGAAGAAGTCAATAAAGCAGTCAGTGAGATCATTAATAATGTACGTGAAAATGGGGATGATGCATTAAAGGAATACTGTGCTAAGTTTGATGGTTTCCATGTATCTAGAAAGGATGATTTCATCGTTTCTAAACAGGAAATCATGGATGCTATTACTAATGTAGGACCTGAATTCATGAAGATTCTAGAACGCACAAAGGATCAGATCACTGAATATCATAAGAACCAGATTGAAAAATCATGGACTATGTATAAGGATAATGGCGTTATCATGGGACAATTAGTGCGTCCTATCGCCACAGTGGCTTTATATGTACCAGGTGGAACTGCTACTTATCCTTCTACTGTTATGATGAATGCCGTACCTGCAAAACTTGCAGGTGTAGAAGATCTTTATATTATTACACCAGTAAAGAAGGATGGTAAGGTTTCTGATGTTATTTTAGCTGCTGCTTATGTAGCTGGTATTACTAAGATTTATAAATGTGGTGGAGCACAGGGTGTTGCCGCTGCTGCTTATGGAACTGATACAATTACGAAGGCAGATAAGATTGTGGGTCCAGGTAATATCTTTGTCGCAACTGCCAAGAAGTTATGTTATGGAGTCGTTGATATTGATATGATTGCTGGACCTAGTGAAATTCTTATTGTCGCTGATGAGAACGCAAATCCTAAATATATCGCAGCTGACTTAATGAGTCAGGCTGAACATGATAAGCTTGCCAGTGCGATTCTTATTACAACTTCAAAAGAATTAGTAAAGAATGTAGATAAAGAATTAGTTAGACAGGTAGAAGATTTACCTCGTAAAGATATCATCAAGTCTTCGTTAGATAACTATGGTGGTGCTGTTATTGTAGATAGTATCAAGGAAGGTATTAACTTATCTAATAAGATTGCACCTGAACATTTAGAAGTATTAGTAGATAACCCATTAGAACAATTACCAAATATCAAGAACGCTGGTTCTATCTTCTTAGGTGAGTATACACCAGAACCATTAGGTGACTATATGAGTGGTACAAACCATGTATTACCAACAGGTGGTACTGCTAAGTTCTATAGTGCTTTAGGTGTTTATGATTTCATAAAGCATTCTGCTTTCAGCTATTATCCACAGGCAGTACTTGGTACATTCAAAGATGATATTATGAAGTTTGCACATCTAGAAGGTTTAGATGCACATGCTAATAGTATCAAGGTACGTTTTGAGGATTAAATTATGCGACAGGCAGAAATAGAAAGACAGACAAAAGAGACATATGTATATGTTTCTTTAAATGTTGATGGTAAAGGAGAAGCAGATGTGGATACAGGTGTAGGGTTCATGGACCATATGCTTGAGCTTCTTGCTTTCCATGGTAATTTTGATTTAAAGGTGAGATGTAAGGGTGATCTACAGGTTGATTCTCATCATACTGTAGAAGACTTAGGGATTGTCTTAGGACAGTGCTTCAATAAGGCTTTAGGTGATAAGCGTGGTATTACTCGTTATGGTCATTTTACTATCCCTATGGATGAAGCACTTGTAACGACTGACTTAGATTTCAGTGGACGTCCTTATTTAGTTTTTAATGTAGAACTAGATAATATTCATCTAGGTAACTATGAAGTAGAAATGACAGAAGAATTCTTCCGTGCATTTGCCTATAACTGTTTCATGACTTTACATATTAATGAACATTATGGTAAGAATACACATCATATTATAGAGGCAATATTTAAATCTATGGCACGTGCCATCAAGGAGGCTGTCACAATTGATGAAGCCCATATTGGGCAGGTAGTATCAAGTAAAGGGGTGTTATAAAATGATTGCGATTATTGATTATCATGTAGGAAATCTAGGATCAGTTACAAATGCCTGTAAAAGACAGGGGATGGATGTAGTTGTCACAAATGATCCTGAAGTTATTCGTCAGGCGGATGGCATTATTCTTCCAGGTGTTGGTGCATTTCCTGCAGCTATGAGTAATTTAGAAGCATGTCATCTTGTACCTGTATTGAATGAAGTGAAGGACAAGGGAACACCAATACTTGGTATTTGTATTGGGATGCAGCTTTTATTTGAAGAAGGCAGTGAGAATGGACATACAAAAGGATTAGGATTCTTAAAAGGTTCTGTCGATAAGATGGAAGTCGATGCAAAACTTCCACATATGGGATGGAACCAGTTAGTTATTAAACAGTCTCATCCTTTATTAAAGTATGTAGAAGAAGGCGATTATGTCTACTTTGTACATTCATATAGTGCTCATTGTCCAGAAGATGAGATTGGGGCTTATGTGAATTATGGTGGTAAGAAGATTACTGCTTTTGTATATAAAGATAATGTCATGGGTACGCAGTTCCACCCTGAAAAGAGTGGAGAGATTGGTAAGAAGATCTTACGTGCCTTTAAGGAGTTGGTCTCATGTTAGTTATTCCAGCCATTGATTTAAAAGATGGAGAAGCAGTCCGTCTTTATAAGGGCGATTACAATAAGAAAGTTGTTTATTCATCACATCCTGAAGAATTAGCAGCAGGATTTGAGAAGATGGGTGCAAAGTATCTTCATGTAGTAGATCTAGATGGTGCAAAAGATGCCCATGCAACCAATAAAGAAACAATTAAAAGAATACGTGCTTCTATTTCTATTCCAATGGAATTAGGAGGAGGTATTCGTGATATGGATACAGTCTCTATGTATTTAGAGGAGATTGGGGTAGATCGCGTTATTCTTGGTACAGCTGCTATTAAGAATCCTGCTTTTCTTGATGAAGCATTAAAGAAGTATGGACCAGAAAGAATAGTCGTAGGAGTAGATGTAAGAGATAGAAAGGTCAGTATTGCTGGCTGGCTTGAAACAAGTGATGTAGATTATTTGACATTTATTCATCAACTAGAAGAGAGAGGTGTGAAATATATAGTATGTACGGACATCTCTAAGGATGGTACTCTCACAGGACCTTCTTTCCCTCTTTATGAAGAAATACACGCTAATTCTAAGATTAACTTTGTCGTCTCTGGTGGTGTAAAAGATGATGAAGATGTCTATGCAGTCAATAAACGTGATTATTATGCTTGTATTGTAGGTAAGGCATACTATGAAGGGCGTATTAATCTAAAGGAGGTCATTGAAAATGCTGGCTAAAAGAATTATTCCCTGTCTAGATATTAAAGATGGGAAGGTTGTAAAAGGTGTTAATTTCGTTGGCCTGAAGGATGTTGGTGACCCAATTGAACTAGCGAAAGAATATGACCGTCAAAGTGCAGATGAAGTTGTCTTTCTAGACATTACTGCTACATATGAAAATAGAGACATCATTAAGGACCTGATCCAAAGAGGGGCTGATGAACTTTCTATTCCACTATGTGTGGGTGGCGGTATTCGTACTGTCGAAGACTATCGTATGATTCTTGCGGCAGGTGCAGATAAGGTATCTGTTAACTCAACTGCTGTCAAGAATCCGAATATTATTAAGGAAGCCAGTGATGAGTTTGGTGTTCAATGTGTTGTTGTGGCAGTAGATGCGAAAGCACGTGATGATCATTCTGGATGGGATGTCTATGTCGCAGGCGGACGTACAAATACGGGACTCGATTTAATAGAATGGGTTAAGAAATGTGAATCTCTTGGTGCTGGTGAAATACTTCTTACAAGTATGGATGCGGATGGAACAAGAGATGGATTTGATATCGATATGTTGAAAGCAGTAGTGGCAGCAGTCAATATTCCAGTAATCGCAAGTGGTGGCTGTGGTGGTAAAGAAGATATCGTAGATGTCTTTAAAGAAACAGACTGCGATGCTGCATTAGCTGCAAGTTTGTTCCACTTTGGTGAAGCGACAGTGGATGAAGTTAAGGAATCCTGTGCACAGGCAGGTATTCCAGTAAGGAGAAATAAGCAATGAAACCGGATTTTGAGAAAATGAATGGTCTTGTACCTGCCATTGTACAGGATGTTAAGACTAAACAAGTATTAATGCTTGCTTATGTAAATGAAGAAGCCTATGAAAAGATGTTAGAAACAGGAGATACTTGGTTCTATTCACGTTCTAGAAATAAGCTATGGCATAAAGGTGAAGAATCAGGACATTTCCAGCATATTAAGGGTCTATATTTAGATTGTGATTTAGATACAATCGTTATTTATGTAGAACAAGTCGGAGCTGCTTGTCATACAGGTTCTTATTCTTGTTTCTTTAATGAAGTAATTCCTTATGACAATAGTGATTTTGCGCATGAACTTTATGATCTTATTGAAGATAGAAAAGTACATCCAGTAGAAAAGTCTTATACAAACTACTTATTAAATGAAGGTATTGATAAGATCTGTAAGAAGGTTGGAGAAGAAGCCACTGAAACAGTTATTGCAGCTAAGAATACATCTAAAGAAGATTTGATTGGTGAAATCGGTGATTTATATTATCATGTATTAGTCTTAATGAATGCCTATGGTTTAACTGTAGATGATGTTTTAGATAAATTAAAGGAAAGACATAAGGTGACAGGCAACAAAAAAGTATTCCATACAAGAGGAGAGATTTAATTCTCTCTTTTTTTTTGTTATAATCTTGTAAGAGAGGTGTTTGTATGAAATTAGAAAAGTTACTAAATGGTTTTGAATATGAAATCATTGGGAATAAAGATGTAGATATTACAACATTAGTTTACGATTCACGTAAAGTAGAAGAAGGCAGCCTATTTGTCTGTATGGTTGGTGCTGCTTTTAATGCACATGATTTTATTGATCAGGTGATTGAAAAGGGTGCTCATGCGATTGTGATTTCTCAGGATGTCTCTTTAAAAGAAGGTATGACTTATATTAAGGTGAAGGATACACGTATTGCGTTGGCTTTATTATCTTGTGCTTATTTTAATTATCCTAGTAAAGAATTAAAGGTTGTTGGTATTACAGGAACAAAGGGTAAGACGAGTTCTTCATTAATGATCAAGTCTATTCTAGAACATGCAGGTAAGAAGGTTGGTATTATTGGGACAAATGGTACTTTTATTGGAGATATCCATGAACCTACAGCCAATACAACACCAGAATCTTATGAATTACAGCGTATCATGAGAAAGATGGTAGAACATGATTGTGAATATTGTGTCATGGAAGTATCAAGTCAGGCTTTAAAGATGAACCGTGTGGCTGGTATTGAATTTGATTATGGTGTCTTTACAAATATTTCACCTGACCATATTGGCCCTAATGAACATAAGGATTTTGCGGAATATATGGCATGTAAGAAACATTTATTTGATTTCTGTCAGGTTGGTTTATTTAATAAGGATGATGAACATTTTGAAGAGTTCACAAAGGATGTTCCTTGCAAGGTATTAACATACAGCATTGAAAAAGACAGTGATTTAAAAGCGGAACATATTGAACTTTATAATGAGAATGGTGAATTAGGTATTACCTTTGATACAAAGGGATTAATTAATGCTTCTTTTAAAGCTTCTATGCCAGGTAAGTTTAATGCTTATAATGCATTAGTCGCAATTATGATCTGTTATTTAATTGATGTCCCTACAAAGGATATACAAAATACATTACCACAGGTTCATGTATTAGGTAGAGGACAGGTTATGCATGTCTCACCTGATTATAGTGTATTAATCGATTATGCTCATAATGGTGTCTCTTTTGAAAGTATTATTTCTACTGTAGAACAATATAATCCTAATAAGTTAATTGTAGTTTATGGCAGTGGAGGAAAACGTTCTAAAACAAGACGATATGAATCGGGTGAAGTAGTCGCAAAGCATGGTGGTTATTCTATCTTGACTGCAGATAACCCAAGAGGAGAAAAGATTGTAGATATCTGCAAGGACATCGTAGTGGGTATTGATAAGTATCATGGTGAATATACGATTATTCCTGATCGTAAAGAAGCCATCTATCATGCATTAGATATGGCTTGTAAGGGTGATGTTGTCTTATTACTTGGTAAAGGTCATGAAACTTATATGATTGGTGAAGATGAAGTGACACGTCATTTCTCTGAAACAGAAGTATTAGAGGAATATAAGAAGGAGCGTGGACTTAATGCGTAAGATTGATTATCATATGCATACGCATTTTAGTGGTGATAGTGAAGCAAGTCCTCGTGAACATATTGAACAGGCAATTAGCGTGGGATTAGATGAAATATGTTTTACTGATCACCGTGATTTTGATTATCCTATTGATACATTTGATCTAGATACAGATGCTTATTTTATGGAACTGAGTGCCTTGAAGAATGAATATGTAGATCGTATTACTATTAAGATTGGTGTAGAAGTTGGATTAGACATGGATCATATTGATGAAATCAACACTTTTGTAGCACAATGTCCTTTTGATTATGTTATTGGTTCTATTCATGTCATTCATCATACAGAATTCTATTATGGAGAATTCTTCAAGGGTAAAACAAAAGAAGAAGCACATAGAGAATTCTTTGAAGAAACATTAAAATGTGTACAGACATTTGACTGTTTCAACTGTTTAGGTCATTTAGACTATATTATGCGGTATGGTCCTTATGAAGATAAACGTGTAGAACATGAGTTATATCAGGATATTATTGATGAAATCTTAAAGACACTTATTCAAAAGGGTAAGGGTATTGAAGTTAATACATCAGGATATGCATTAAATAAGACATGTGGTTTTCCTAATTTTGATATTGTGAAGCGTTATAAAGAACTAGGTGGTACAATAATTACAGTGGGTACTGATTCTCATACAAGCGATCGTGTAGGGGAACATGTAGAAGATGTTTTAAAACATTATCAGGAAATTGGATTTGACGATGTAACTACATTCACAAAAAGAGTGAAAGATAATTAAGTCTATGTTATAATAGGCGAGATGGGAGAGATAAAGATGATAGAAATACTTACAAAAGATGATGTAGAAGAACTAAATAGCGAAAAAAATGATCAATACTACATTCCTGGTGAATTATTTAATGGGATGCAGTATAACCTTATAAGACTAGAAGTCAAATGGGCTTATGTGGCTGTATTAAATACATTATTGAATAAACCACATTATGATCAGGATAATAATGCCTATGTAAAAGATGATTCTCCTGCAATTATTGAGATGTTAGTTAAGATTGCGAATAAGAAAGTCAATGCCGCAAAGATTGAAGGCTATCTTGATGAAATGGATGAATTAGAACTTGTAAGACGTGATGGAAGAAACGTTTACGTTAGAAAAATTGTTTCAATTTTTTAGAGAAAGGTTCCTTTCTCTTTTTTAATAATCAGGGGGAATATTTATGTATCAGTTATTAATAAAGACATTTATACGTGATTATAAGAATACAGAAGATGCACATGTAAGAGAACAATATGGAACAGTCTGTTCTATTATTTCTATAGTATGTAATATTATACTTGTAGTATTTAAACTTATTTTTGGAACATTAGTTCATTCTGTTTCTATTGTTGCAGATGGTTACAACAACTTATCGGATGCAGGAAGTAACATTGCGACATTCTTTGGCTTTAAGCTAGCCAATAAGCATCCAGATGCAGAGCATCCATATGGTCATGGACGTTTTGAATATATTACAGGTTTAGGCATTTCTTTTTTAATTATTTTAGTAGGTTTGATGAGTTTAAAGGATGCAGTCTTAAAACTCTTTAATCCAGAAGCAGTCAAGTTCAGTGTTCCTGCACTTATTGCTTTGATATTCTCAGTATTAGTTAAGATATGGATGGGTTACTTTAATCGTAAAGCAGGTAAAGAAATCAATTCAACCGCATTAGAAGCAGCTGCCCAGGATAGTATGAATGATGTCATGGCAACTTCTGCCACTATTGTGGCTCTAGTAGCTTCTTTAGTTACTGATCTACCAGTGGATAGTCTTATTGGTGCAGCAGTCTCTGTTGTTGTTGTCATTTCTGGTATCTCTATCGCAAAATCAACCATTGATCCACTTCTTGGTATCAAACCAGATCCAGAAACAATTAAAGAAATAGAAAATTATTTAATGAGTTATGATTGTGTTATGGGTATACATGATTTAATGATGCATGACTATGGACCAGGACGTCGTTATTTAACTGTTCATTGTGAAGTAGATGCTTCTGTTGATATGATGACAACTCATGATGAAATAGATAATATTGAACGTGCAATGATGGAGAAGTTCCATATTCTTACTACAATCCATATGGATCCTATTGATATCCATGATACACTCACAAATGATTTAAGAGATAAAGTGACTCGTATTGTAGAATCTATTGATTCATCACTTTCTATCCATGACTTTAGAATAGTGAGAGGTCCTACACATACTAATCTTGTCTTTGATGTATTAATGAAGGATGATAAATATAGTAAGAAGGAACTTAATAAATTAATTACTTCTAAGGTCAAAGAAATGAATACTACATACTATTGTGTGATTAATTTCGAATATTCATTTGTCTAGAAGTGTACAACTATGGTCAGAAATGTTAAAATCTTAATAGATAACTAACAATAATTTCATATATATATTCGAGGTGATTCAAGTGAAGAAAGCAAGTAAGATTATTACAGGATTTAACAAAGGGGAATATAAAGCACTAATCAAGGATCTTTATATAGAAGATGCAAGACTTACAAAGCAGAAGAATCGTTATGTCACTGCTTTAAAGCAGTTTATTGAATTATATGGTGATGAAGAAGTAGAAATCTATAGTGCACCAGGACGTAGTGAAATCTGTGGTATGCATACAGATCATCAGCACGGTAAGATGCTTGCATGTTCTGTTAACCGTGATATTATTGCGGTTGTTACACCTACAGATGACAATGTTGTAAGACTTGTGTCTGAAGGATTCCCAGATATTCGCCCTATCACAATTAGTAAAGCAGGATTAAAGTTAGCTTTTGATGAACAGGGTACAACTGAATCTTTAATTAAAGGTATTGTATCTCAGTTCCAAAAATTAGGTTATGAAGTAGGTGGTTTTAACGCTTATATTACAAGTGAAGTACCACTTTATTCAGGTATGTCATCAAGTGCTGCAATAGAAGTACTTCTTGCCACTATTTTAAATGGTTTATACAATAGTGGTTCTATTAATCCATTGATTATTGCCCAGATTGCACAGTATGCTGAAAACATCTATTTTGGTAAACCATGTGGTTTAATGGATCAGGCGGCTTGTGCAATTGGTGGTTTAATCAAGATTGATTTCAAGGATCCTAAGAAACCACTTATTAAGAAACAGATGATTAAGTTTGAACAGTTCAATCATTCTTTATGCATAGTAGATACAAAAGATGTACCAGCTAACTTAACGAAAGAATATCGTGCTATCATTGAAGAAATGAGATCAGTAGCCAAATATTTTGGTAAAGAATTCTTAAGAGAAGTAGATGAAAATGAATTCTATGAACATATCATTCCAATGCGTAAAGTATGTTCAGATAGAGCTATTTTACGTGCTATGCATTTCTATAGTGAAGAAAAGCGTGTTAATAAGGAATTAAAGGCATTAAGAGATGGTAACTTCCATGAATTCAAGATTCAAATCAGACGTTCAGGTAATAGTTCATTTGAATATTTGCAGAATGTTTATTCTTCAAAAGATCCTTCTCATCAGAACATTTCTCTCGCAATTTGTATGAGTGAAAAGATTCTAAAAGATAAAGGTGTAGTAAGAGTACATGGTCCTGGTTTTGAAGGTACTATCCAGGTATTTGTAGAAAATGATTATGCTAGAAAGTATAAGAATGAAATAGAAAAGTATATGGGTAAACATTGTTGCTATGTCACTCATATTAGACAGCAGGGCGCTATGAAAGTCATCTAAACGATGACTTTTTTTGTAATAGTTTTACATCATAAGACTTTAGATTTAACATAAAAAATGATAAAATGGCAAAGGACTTTTATATATACAAGGAGGGTGAATAACATGGATAAGATGACAAAAGAACATCTTACGAGTCTCTTAATAAATGGGACTTCAGAACAGATTCAGGAAGCGATAGATGATATTCACCCCGCGGATATTCTTGATGTATTACAGGATCATCATAGTCAGTTAAATAATATTCTCTCTAAACTCCCAAATGATATTATTGCGGATGTTATTGAGGAAGAAGAGGATGAGGATGAGCAGTATGAAATCCTTAAAACATTCCTTAAAGATCGTCAGAGTGCTATCTTAGATGAGATGAGTGATGATGAATTAGCCGATTTGATTGGTGAACTAGATGATCCAGAAGAACGTGCAGATGTATTATCTAAATTAGACATAGAGGATAAGACACATATTGAGAGCCTGTTGAAATATGATCCAAGCACTGCTGGTGGCATTATGACAACAGAGTTTATCTCTGTTAAAGCCAATAATACAGTATTAAAGACATTAGAATACTTACAAACACAGGTTGAAGAAGATACAACCTATTACTTATATGTTTTAGATAAGGAGAAGGTATTAAAAGGTGTTATTTCATTAAGAGATATTGTATCTTCTCCTTTCGATACACCAATCATGGATATTGTGAATCCCAATGTAAAGACAGTAGACGTTAATATGGACCAGGAAGAAGTGGCTAAGAAGTTTATGAAATATGGCTTCTATATGATGCCAGTTGTTGATTCAGAGTATCGTATGCTTGGTGTGATTGAAATTGATGATGTTATGGATGTCATGGAAGAAGAAACAACAGAAGATATCAACTTAATGGCTGGTATGAGTGGTGAAGAACGTGTAGATTCTACAGTATTAGAATCTGCAAAGAGCCGTATTCCTTGGCTTATTGTCAATTTATTTACAGCTGTTATGGCTGCTGCAGTTGTCGCAAACTTTGAATCTACAATCGCCAAGGTTGTCTCTTTATCTTCAGTTATGTCCATTGTTACTGGAATGGGTGGTAATGCAGGGACACAGTCACTTACTATCTTATGTCGTGGTTTATCTTTAGGTGAAGTAGATAAAGACAATGCCTTCCAGATCTTCTGTAAAGAAATCACTGTTGGTTTATTATCAGGTATTGTGATTGGTATTATTGTCGCATTTGGTGCCTGGTGGTTTGCTAGTAATCCATGGTTTGGTTTAGTCGCAGGTTTGGCTATGATCTTAAATATGCTTGCAGCTAATATTGCAGGTTATTTAGTACCAGTTATCTTAAAACGTTTAAATATTGATCCAGCACTTGCATCAGGTGTATTTGTCACAACTGTGACAGACTGTATGGGCTTTTTCTTCTTTTTAGGTCTTGCCACATTATTCCTTCCTTTGTTAATATAAGAGATGGAGGATATGGTTATGGAACATTTTACTTATAAAACTAAAGGAACTTGTGCAACCGCTATTGATTTTGACTTAGAAGGTCATACAATTCATAACGTTGTATTTACTAGAGGATGTAATGGTAACTTAAAAGCCATTGGTAAACTTGTAGAAGGTAAAGAAGCAGAAGAAATCGTAGCTATTCTAGAAGGCAATACTTGTGGTATGAAAAATACATCTTGTGCAGATCAGTTTGCACATGCATTAAAAGAAGCAATCAAATAATTAAAAAGGCAGAGAAATCTGCCTTTTAGTGTGCAAAATAATCACCTAGAATGACTGCACTTAGTCCAAGTACTATACTTAGAACTATGTAAATCATTGCAAGAGTTGTATTGCCATTCTTATGTAAAGTAATAGATTCTAACGCAAATGTAGAGAAGGTAGTAAATCCCCCACATAATCCTGTTTTAAGTAATAGAACTAAGTGGGGATTCATAGACTTCTTTAAAGCTATTGTGCTAATAAAACCTATTAAAAATGCACCGAGAATATTAATAAATAAAGTCAGTAATGGAAATCCATGTGTAGTCTTTAAAGGAATCAAACCGACTAAATAACGTAGTACTGATCCAATAAAACCACCCATACCGACATATATACATGCTGTCATATGCTTTTCTCCTTTTTATGTATTATAAAATAGATGGAAGAGAGAATCAAAGGTGCTATAATACCAAAATAGGGGTGGTATTATGTTGAAAATTACTTATATAACACATAGCAGTTTCTTTATAGAAACAGATCGTACATGTTTGTTATTTGATTATTATACAGGGACTATTCCAAAAGTACCTGAGGGCAAGAAACTTTATGTATTCGCTAGTCATAGACATGGTGATCATTATTCTAAGAAAATCTTTGATTTAAAGAAAGAATACAAAGATGTTCATTATTTGCTATCTAGTGATATAGAGAAAATAGAAGATGATTCTATCTCTTATTTAAAGTATAATATTGTTTATTTTGATTCTAATATAGAAGTGAGTACTTATTTATCAAATGATGAAGGTATTGCGTTTATGGTACAAGTAGACGGTTATACTCTTTATCATGCTGGAGATCTCAATAACTGGGATTGGGTTGGGGAAGATAAAGAGTGGCTTGATTGGCAGAAGAACCTTTATCATACAGAACTAGAAAAGATGAAGGACTTTGATATAGATGTAGCCTTTATTCCTTTAGATCCTCGTCTAGAAGATAATTATCATGAAGGTATTACAGACTTTTTAAAAGTATGCCATACGCGTTATATTGTCCCAATGCATTGTTGGAATAAATATGATGTTATTGAAAGATTTATAGAAGAACAAGGTCATAAAGATCAGGTTCTCTCATTTACACAAGAAGGAGAAGTTATGGATGTCAAAATATAAAATACTTTGGGTTATTCCCCTCTTTTTTATAATTTCTATATGTGGTGTTCTTTCTTTTCAGAAAAATATACCAAATGATATGTCTCGCTCTGAGATTGCCTATATTAATGATCATTTGATTATTCCTGATAGCCAGGAAATCATTGAAAAGGGCTATCCTAAAAATGAATCTGGGCAGACTTATGGTCCTGATTTATCAGACTATGTAGGTAGTGTTCCTGATCTCATTCTTGCAGAAAGTGAAGAAGGGATTAAAGGTTATTTAAAGAAAACAGACAAGGATTCTATTACATCATCGTCACGTACATTACCACTCTATTTACAGGATGGTCAGACAAAGATTGCAGAACTGACACTCAAAACAAAATAATTTCCCAGGAAAAGGAGGAAAATCATGACACTCAATCAATTACGTTATGTCGTCATGGTAGCACAAACAGGAAGCATTACTCAGGCGGCTAAAAGACTATTTATCTCACAGCCTTCTCTTACAAATGCGATTAAAGAATTAGAAAGCGAAATGCATATCACAATCTTTAGACGTACCAATAAAGGTGTTATTGTATCTAGAGAAGGAGAAACATTCTTAAGTTATGCAAGACAGGTATTAGATCAAGCTGATTTACTTGAAGAACGCTATATGAATGATAAACATCAAAGTCCTCATTTTAGTGTATCCTGCCAGCATTATTCATTTGCAGTTAATGCCTTTGTAGATGTTATTAGACAGTTTGGTGTTAACCAATATGATTTTACATTAAGAGAAACAGAAACACATGAAATTATCGAAGATGTTTCTACTATGAAAAGTGAAATAGGTGTTCTATATACATGTCCTAAGAATGAAGAAGTCATCATGAAGATGATCAGACAGAATAACTTAGAATTTAAAGAACTCTTTGTCGCAAAACCTCATGTCTTTATTTCTTACCACCATCCTCTTGCTTATAAGAAGACATTAACTCTTAAAGACTTAGAAGATTACCCATATCTTTCTTTTGAACAAGGAGAATATAATTCTTTCTATTTCTCAGAAGAAGTATTAAGTACATTGGATAGAAAGAGAAATATTAAGGTAAGAGACCGTGCGACACTCTTTAACTTGTTGATAGGTTTAAATGGTTATACAGTATCTACTGGTATTATCTCTAAAGAATTGAATGGGGAAACAATTATTTCTGTTCCTTTATTAGTGGATGAAATTATGAAAGTAGGCACTATTACACAAAAGAATATGATACTTTCACGTTATGGAGAAGCCTATATGGAGGCACTAAAAAAGCATATATAATGATAATCTCTTGATTTTACCACTTAAATATTACTAGTGATATTCTTGCTTTTTTTGATTTTTGGTGTAAAATACTACCAACATCACAATCGTGATGTTGAAGGAGGTAAGACTCATGTTGAAACGTTATTTAGAGAAACTGATCTCTTTTGGCTGTAGTCTTCAGGATGTCCCTCGCGTAGATGTTGTTTATGAAATGCCAGAAGGTCAGAACTATCATTTAGTGAAATATATATCAGGTAAACAAGGATGCTTATATGTTGATATCGATGCTTTTAAGAAGGAAGATCAAAAATCCTTATTTGCGTTATTTACAGAATTAAGACGTTATTATCAGGATTATACAAATATGGAACAGCCTCATGATCTTGAATATGTTATCGATGCCAATGCTTTTGCGGTTATGGTTATGAAGGTCTACTTCGGTGTAGATTCTCCAGTTAATCATGATCTACCAATGACAAGAGTGATGCTTGCATCACATCGTCTCTCACAACAATTAAATATCAAGTAAAAAGAGTGGCCGTGGCCACTCTTTTCTTAAGGATTGTAAGGATATGTTTTTTTAGTTACTAATTAGTAGTAGCTAACTAGATATTATCATATACATAGGGTAAATGCAACAAATATATTAAATTAATTTTTCTGGTCATTTTACTTGTTTAATAATTATGGGTATGCTAAACTAACTACAGTTAGAGAAAACTAACTTGGAGGTAAACTATGAACAAATATTTAATTGAGAAAGTATATGGACGCGAAATTATTGATTCTCGTGGGAATCCTACAGTAGAAGCAGAAGTGACTCTTGCAGATGGTACAGTAGGACGTGCTGCAAGCCCTAGTGGGGCTTCTACAGGTGAATTTGAAGCATTAGAATTAAGAGACAATGATCCTAAGAAGTTTGGTGGTAAAGGTGTTTCTAGGGCAGTCGAACATGTGAATAATGAAATTGCGAAAGCAGTCATTGGTGCAGATGCAAGAGATACATATCATGTTGATAAACTAATGATTGAAGCAGATGGTACAGAAGATAAATCTAACTTTGGTGCCAATGCGATTCTAGCTGTTTCTTTAGCGGCAGCTCAGGCTGCTGCTAAGAGTGAAGGTATTTCTTTATATCGTTTCATTGGTGGTGTGAATGCGAATAAGCTTCCTGTTCCAATGATGAATATCTTAAATGGTGGTGCTCATGCCACAAATACTGTAGATGTACAGGAATTCATGATTATGCCAGTAGGTGCTGATAGCTTTAAAGATGCCTTAAGAATGGCGACTGAAGTATTCCATGTATTACAGTCATTATTAAAATCTAAGGGACTTGCTACTTCAGTAGGTGATGAAGGTGGATTTGCGCCAGACTTATCAACTGATGAAGAAACAATTGGAACTATTCTAGAAGCAGTTAAGAATGCAGGTTATGAACCAGGTAAAGACTTTGTACTTGCCATTGATGCTGCATCAAGTGAATGGAAGACTGATAAGAAAGGCTTTTATAAATTACCTAAGTCAGGTAAGACTTATACATCTGCAGAGTTAATTGCACATTGGAAGTCTTTAGTTGAAAAGTATCCAATCTATTCATTAGAAGATGGTTTAGATGAAGAAGACTGGGAAGGCTGGACACTTATGACTCAGGAATTAGGAGACAAAGTACAGCTTGTAGGTGATGACTTATTCGTTACTAATACTAAACGTTTATCTAAAGGTATTGAATTAAAAGCAGGTAATTCTATCCTTATTAAGTTAAACCAGATTGGTACTCTATCTGAAACATTAGAAGCTATTAAGATGGCTCATAATGCAAACATGACAGCCATTGTATCTCATCGTTCTGGTGAAACAGAAGATACAACTATTGCAGATTTAGCTGTCGCACTCAATGCAGGTCAGATTAAAACTGGTGCACCAAGTAGAACTGAAAGAGTGGCTAAATACAATCAGTTACTTCGTATTGAAGAAGCTTTAGGTGATAGTGCAGTTTATCCTGGTATTAAAACATTCAAGTTCAATAAGTAAGGCAGAGAAATCTGCCTTTTTTTCTTCTCTTTTAATTCGTTTGTGTTATGATGTATTAACATATTTTTGGGGGAATCATTATGGAACATTTTAAAAGAGGAGTATTTCTCACTTTAATTGGTGGGACATGCTGGGGTTTTTCGGGTGCAAGCGGACAGTTCTTATTTACTCACTATCAAGCCAATCCTATGTGGCTCACATCTATGCGTATGTGTTTTGCGGGATTATTGATTACACTATTTGGTGCATTGACACAAAAAGAAGCGATGAAACGTTTAGTAGGTCAAAAGAAAGACTTGCTTAAAACATTTGGTTTTGGTTTTGTTTTAATGTTGTGTCAGTTTACTTATTTACAGGCTATTAATACATCTAATGCGGGAACGGCTACAGTATTGCAGTATCTTTCACCAATTTATATTATGATATTTGTTTGTCTTACATCAAAGAGATTACCAAATAATATTGAAGCATTATGTATTGTCTTAGCCTTAGGTGGTGCTTTTGTGATTGCGACACATGGTCGTTTAAATGGCTTAGCACTTACTCCAACAGGATTATTCTGGGGTATTGCCTGTGGTTTTACGAGTGCTGCTTATTCTATCTATCCTAAGCGTTTGATGGCAGTTTATGGCAGCGTTCCAGTCACAGGTATAGGAATGTTTTTTGGTGGTATTGTGTTATTATGTGCAGGCAAGACATGGACTCTTGTACCTGCATTAGACTTAGCTGGAGTACTTGCGACAATGGGTATTATAGTCATTGGCACAGCAGTTGCCTTTACATTGTATTTACAGGGAGTTGTAGATATTGGACCAGTCAAAGCAAGTATGATTGCAAGTATTGAACCTGTTTCAGCTACATTATTTGCCTTTGTATGGTTATCTACACCATTTAAGGGTATTGATCTTGTTGGTTTTACGATGATTCTTGTGACAATCTTCTTATTAGCTCTTCCTAGTGATCAAGTATCAAATTCATAACTATTACATATATTTTGTAATATAATAATATTAGGGAGTGGTTAATATGAAGAAGTTAAAGAAGGGGATTCCATTTCTCATTTATATGCTGATTTGGTCTTTGTATATATTATTTGCCTGGTCAAGAACACATCCAGGACAGATTATTGAAGTGTCATTGTTTATTTTATATTTAGTATTGCCTGCATCCGCTTTTATTATATCAGTACTCTATGGTCAGTCAGATCATCGTGCTATTTACTTACTTACATTATTCTTTGGTATGATGGAGCTGCTTGGCTGTTACTTAAGTTTTATTCATGTATCATTAACTGATATAGAAAAGATTCTTGCACCAAGTACAGAAATAGTATTATATGGTGTATTTCCATCATTGCTTGGAGTCATGATTGGACAATATATAAACAAACAGAACCGCTACAAGATGTAGCGGTTCTGTCTTATAGTTCTTTATCGTTAAGAATAGAGATTGTACTTCTATATGAGATGATTAAGACAATGAGTGCAATGAAGGCATATATTCCAATGAGTAGGAATGCTGAAATTTGACTCATCAACATACCAACTGAAGTCGCACCACTTGCAGCTGCAAGAAATAAAACAAGCATCAACATTAAGACAATAATAGTTGCCTTTTCACGACCATATTTCATTATTACAGGAATCGTGATAGAAATATATATGAAAGCAGAAAAGAGCATGGCAAGCTGGACAATCACTGTTTCTAAGTTAATATGAGTTGCGGAACTTATAAGGAATGCAATCAGCCATGATATGAATGTGACAGTGAGTGCATAGATATATTTTTCTAAACAGTATTCTTTTTTGCTGAAAGGTAGGGCAAAGAGATAAGTCATCTCATTGTGATACATATCATAAGAAAATGAATTGAAGACAAGTCCTGTTCCCATAAATGTAAGATAACTAGAAATATACGCAAATCCAGAATTTGCATAAGCCATAATTAAACAGATCACAACAATCGTTACAATATACTTTATTTGAGACTTGAGTAATAATAAGTCTTTTTTGAGTAGTCCTTTCATAAGCGCTCTCCTTTTAATAGAATAGGAATCATTGTATCAATATGATTCTGTTCAATCACAATGGTAGGATAGTTTTCACTATAGAACTGTCTAACATTAGTCAGACATGAATAACCAAATGGTTCTTTCATTACTTCCAGCAGATAATCTTTATCTAAGTTATCATAATCTTCTTTAGATACCTTTAACACGCCATATTGAGACAGAAGTGTATCCATTTCTTCATGCATGATGATCTGCCCATGATCAATTACATAAAGATCATCACATAATGATTCTAAATCACTCGATATATGAGAAGAAATAAGAATAGTACAATCTTCCTGTTCCATATAATCTCTTAGTATATCAAGTATTTCATCTCTAGTAAGAACATCAAGTCCTGCAGTTGGTTCATCTAAGATCAGTAATTTTGCATGATGTGTTAAGGCAATAATGATATTGAGTTTTGCTTTCATACCTGTAGAGAATGTACGTGTTTTCTTATCTAAAGGGATATCAAAACGCTGACAATAAGAATGAAACAAATCTTCATCAAAACGTTTATAAGTACATTTCAGAATACTGATTATATCGGATACAGTAAAGAATTCACTGAATCCTGTTTCACTTAATACAACACCAATATCCTGTTTATCAGGTATCTGTATGTTTCCTTTATCAATAGGATTAATATCAAGAATACTTTTGAATAATGTACTCTTACCAGCACCATTCATTCCTATAATTCCAGTAATAATACCTTTAGGAATATCTAAACTACAATCAAGAGTAAATGAGTCGTAACTCTTTTTCAAATGATCAATGTGAATCATAAACATCCTCCATAATAAGAGATAACATGTCCTGCATTTCCTGATAAGTAATGCCAGAACACTTCCCTTTTTCTATAGCACGAGATAATAGTTCTTCTGTTTCTCTTAAACAATTTTCTTTTACTTCATTTTGAGAAACCTCTAACACATAGCTTCCTTTTCCATGAACAGTTGTTGTATAGCCTTCTTTTTCTAAGAAATCATAGGCTTTCTTTACAGTTAAAGCACTGATCTTTAATTCTTTAGATAAAGCACGTACTGAAGGGAGTGCTTCATTAGGGGATAACTGATTAGAAAGTATCGCTTCTTTAATAGCTTCTACAATCTGCTCATATATAGGAACCATTGATGAATGATTAATGATAATATGCATATCTCTTCCTCCTATAAACAGTATACAACAGTATATAACACTGTGCAATATAAAATTCAAATTATGAAAATAATAAGCTTAATCTTTAAATGTTTGATAGTATACTCTTGAAAACAAGGAGGACAAAATAATGAGTTTTAGAGAAGACTTTTATTGGGGTGGCGCAACTGCAGCCAACCAGCTAGAAGGTGGATGGCAGGAAGGTGGAAAAGGTGTTTCCTGCCCTGATGTATGTACTGGAGGAAGTGCAACAGTAAGTAAACGCATTACACCAGTATTAGAAGAAGGTACTTTCTATCCTTCACATGATGCGATTGATCATTACCATCGTTTTAAAGAAGATATCGCATTATTCGCAGAAATGGGATTCAAGATGTATCGTTTCTCAATTGCATGGACTAGAATTTTCCCTAATGGTGATGAAGAAACACCAAATGAAGAAGGTTTAAAGTTCTATGAAGAATTAATTGATGAGTGTCGTAAATACAATATTGAACCATTAATTACTATTTCACATTATGAAGTACCATTTAACTTAACTAAGAAATGGAATGCCTGGGCAGATCGTCGTATGATTGACTGTTACTTAAACTTCTGTAAAGCGATTTTTACTAGATATAAAGGTAAAGTAAAATACTGGTTGACTTTCAATGAAATCAACTCAGCGACTACACCAATGGGTGGTTTCTTATCACAGGGTATTTTAAATGAAATCAAGACAATGAATTTCATGGAACAGGTAGATAATCCTCAGAATCGTTTCCAGGGCTTACATCATCAGTTTGTGGCAAGTGCACTGGCAGTTAAAATGGCTCATGAAATTGATCCTAATTATCAGGTAGGATGTATGCAGATTATGGCCACTAGCTATGGTTTGACATGTGATCCTCATGATCAGATTGTGAATCAGGAAAAGAATCATTTAATGAACTGGTTCTGTTCAGATGTACAGTGCCGTGGTGCTTATCCAAACTATATTAAGAGATACTTTAAAGAAAATAATATCAACATCGTTATGGAAGAAGGAGATGAGGATATCTTAAAGGCTGGTCCAGTTGATTTCTATACATGTTCTTATTATATGTCTAATTGTCAGACAGCAGATAAGAGTAAAGAAGCAGGTTCAGGTAATATCCTAGGTGGTGTATCAAACCCATATCTTAAGGCAAGTGATTGGGGCTGGCAGATTGACCCAATTGGTTTAAGATATTCATTAAATGAAATCTGGGATCGTTATCAGAAACCTATCTTTGTTGTAGAAAATGGCTTAGGTGCATATGACAAGATTGATGAAGATGGTAAAGTACGTGATGATTATCGTATCGATTACTTAAGAAGTCATATTGAACAGATGCATGAAGCAGTATTAGATGGTGTTGATTTAAGAGGTTATACTCCTTGGGGATGTATTGACTTAGTATCAGCTTCTACTGGTGAAATGGCTAAACGTTATGGTTTTATCTTTGTAGAAAGATATGATGATGGAACAGGTGACTTCTCTAGACGTAGAAAAGAATCATTCTACTGGTATCAGAAAGTCATCAAAACAAATGGTGAAGATTTAAAATAATATGAAAAAGAAGGACTATGAATTTTATAGTCCTTCTTTAATGTTTATGTCTTTTCTGTTTGACAGAATTACCTTCTTCAGGTCCTTTGAAATCTACTAAAGATCCTAAATCAAAGACCTTAAATCCAGCTTTGACTAATTTTCTTGCTCCTTCATGTGCTGTACCAGCTGCAAGTGCATAAACATAATATGTTGCAGTAGGATCAAGATCCTTTTTTGCATGCTGATCAATTAATCTAGCAGGATAACATTGTGCATCAACTGGATGTCTGACATCAAACTTTAAATCATCATCTACACATAAAAGAATAATATTCATATTATTTTGAAATTCTTCATAAGCATGATTAAATTCAATTGTTTTTACTGCTTCTTTGCGTTTAAAAAACATAGACTCACCTCACTCATACAATAATATCATTTTCTTATGTATTTTACTATTGCTTTTTAGAAATTGGTATGGTAATATAAACAAGCAGTTTAACTTAGGGGCTTGGTCCAATGGTAGAACATCGGTCTCCAAAACCGTTGATACGGGTTCGATTCCTGTAGCCCCTGCCATCTGTAAACAACGAACATTAATTTGTTCGTTTTTTTTGTTTATTTTATGTTTATTTATTTAATACCCCTTTTATTGTGGTATAATAGAGTTATGAAAGGGGTTACAATTTATGGCAAAAACTTTAGCATGTATCGTAACAGATCCAGTAGGTTTATATGCGACACCTGCAACGGATCTTATCGAAGTCGCAAAGACATTCGACAGTGATTTTACCTTAACTTATTCAGGTAAAACTGTGAATCTTAAATCGATGATGGGCGTTCTTTCATTAGGCATTCCAACAAAGGCAAAGATTGTGATTACTGCCGATGGAGAAGATGAAGAAACAGGTATTAAAGCAGTACATGAAAAAATGAAAGAATTAGGTATTATCGGATAAAGAATGCATGATGCATTCTTTTTCTTTTTTATGTATAATAGGCGTAAGGAGTTGATGGTATGAAACCAATGATGTGTTTTGATGTGGATGGTACTATTAGAGGTACGACTGATGAACATATAGTATATGATTCAACGATTCTTGCACTTAAGAAGTTAAAAGAAGCAGGATATCCGATCGTTGTTTCAACAGGAAGAGGAAGAGACTCTTTCTTACGTACTGGTATACAGGATATTGCCGACTGGGATGGCTTTGTATTTAATAATGGTCAGTTGATTACTGATGGAAAAGGAAATGTAATCAATGCCCATCATTTTAAGAATGAGGATGTTATTCGTACGATTGAAAAAGCAAATGAACTCAATCTTGCAGTGACATTAAAGAAAGAACATCGCATTATCACAAAAGCACCAGATGAATATGTCTTAGAGACACAGCGTTATTTTGGGAACCAGATAGGACCGGTTGAAAAGTATAACGGGACTGATCTTGTAGATATGATGATTATCTATGGTCCTAAAGGGTGGGACTATAAACCATTTCTTGATTTAGAAGGTATTTCAGTATTACCTGGCTTATCCTGTTTTGCGGATGTCGCCATTGCAGGTGTATCTAAAGCAACAGGTATTATGGAATTAGGAAAGGTATTAGGTAGTGATCATTATGTATGTTTTGGTGATTCACAGAATGATATAGAAATGATGAAGCATGCCTCCTCGTCAATTTGTATGGGTAATGGTGATGCATTAACTAAAGCAGAAGCTAACTATGTTACTGCAGATATTGATGATGATGGTATTTATAAAGCATGTATTCATTTTGGTTATATAAAGGAGTAAAGAAAAATGACATTAAAAGAAGCATATGAAACAGGTAGAGATTTAGATGTATATGTAGATAGTGAAATGGCTGATCAGGATTCACATAGTTTTGATGATTTATGGCAGTCTATTTATGATATTGTACAGGTTGCAGTAGGTGGTATTGTAGAAGAAGACCCTGAAGAATTAAAAAAAGCCATTGCATGGCTTAAGGAAACACAGGATAAAACAGAAGCCTATAAGACTTTAGATATTTCTTTTGAGGTAGAGTAATGAAAGTAGTAGATATGCATTGTGATACACTTTATGAGATGGAAAAGAATCACCTCTCATTAAGTGAAAATAACTTAAATATTGATATAAAAAAGATGGAAGAAGGAGATTATCTTCTACAGAACTTTGCCATCTTTACTGAATTAAAAGAAACAGCAGATCCAGTGGATCATGTTATGAAATGTATTGATTATTTCTATCAGGAAATGAGAAAGAATAAGGATAAGATTCAGCCTGTCACTACTTATGATGAAATTATGGACAATTCACATAATGGTGTCATGAGTGCGCTTCTTACTATTGAAGAAGGTGCTGTGATTCATGAAGACCTTTCTTATTTAAGAAACTATTATCGTTTAGGTGTACGTATGGTCGCATTAAGCTGGAATCATATCAATGGACTCACATATCCTAACTTTGATATGAATGATGATACACATGGCTATCATACATGTGATAATGAACATGGACTCACTGATGCAGGAAAAGCCTATATTAAAGAAATGGAAGATCTAGGAATGATCATTGATGTCTCTCATATGTCAGATAAGTGTTTCTATGATGTATTAGATATCGTCAAGAAACCTTTTGTGGCATCTCATTCTAATGCACGTGCTGTATGTCCACATGCCCGCAATATGAGTGATGATATGATTTTGAAACTTGCTCATCGTGGTGGTGTGATGGGGCTTAATTATGCCGCAGGATTCTTAGGTGAGAATGCAGAAAAATCACGTATTGAAGATATGGTGAAGCATATTCTTTATATTAAAGATCTAGCTGGTATTGATTGTATTGGTTTAGGTTCTGATTTTGATGGTATTTCACAAAATTTAGAAATGAAAAATGCGTCTTACTTGCCTCAATTAGAACAGGCACTTAAAGACGCAGGACTTACAACTGAAGAAATAGAAAAAGTCTTTTATAAAAACGTATTACGTGTTTATAGAGAAGTCTTGAAATAGAAAAAATGACAGGCCATATATGATGGGGAAGCCTGTCATTTTCCTTTTAATAACTTTTTGGGGGAGAAGTTATGTAGTCACTTGGGAGTATCCGTGAACTACACATAAGAATATAACGGAGAATTGTGAACCTAATATGAATACAGTTCATATTTCTACTAAATAGTGCATATGTCATTCTTTTTTTAATTTGAAAAGTATTATATAATAATATAGATAAATAACGTGAAGGAGAGAAAATATGAAAAATTTATTTTATCGCCTGATGATCTATCTAGATACAGCTAGTGAAACAGATACAAACTATTTTATAGCTTTGTTTATGGCTAATAATTTTTATCGTATTCCCGATATGCGTATTAGTGAACTTGCAGAAGAATGTTTTGTGTCTCCAGCAACCATTTCACGTTTCTGTCGTGCTTTAGGATATGAAAACTTTGCACACTTAAAACAAGAATGCAATAGTTTTCATTCTAATAATAAGAAATTCAATAATTTAATTAATATTGATTTAGAATGTATGGCACATTCGCCAGAAAAAGCAACAGAAGAATTTGCGCAGCAGATTATTGAATCTACAGCAGAAATTTCAAAAATCCTTGATTGGAAAATATTGGATGAAGTACTTCATTTAATTCATGATCATGAAGAAGTCGCTTTCTTTGGAACTCAGTTTTCTACAAGTGCCGCTATTCTATTACAGACAGACTTGTTAATGTTAGAGAAGTTTACGATTGCATATATGGATTCAGAAAGACAATTAGAATGTGCAAAACAGATGACTAAGTATTCTGTCGCAATTGTGATTTCATTAAATGGTAATTTTGAGCATGTGGGACATAAAGTCTTACAGTATCTACATAAATCTCAATGTCATATTGTATGGATTACTTCTACTCATGAAGATAATCTAGGTATTCCTGTGGAATATAAGGTATTAGTCGGTGGTTCACTTAAAAACAAGACAACCAAGCATGCATTATTAACTGCAGTACAGCTCATGAGCTTACGTTACTATAGTTTGTTTTGCCCAGATCTCAAGTCGATGAAGAAGAAATTGGTATAGGTGATCATATGAGAATAATTAAATCAGAAACAATTACAGAAACAATTAAAGAGTTATGTATTAAAGGTGCTTGTCATCTTCCTACAGATGTTTATAACCGTTTATTAGAAGCCATATCTACAGAAGATTCTCCTGTTTCTAAACACACATTAGAAATATTAAAGGAAAATGCGGACATTGCAGCAAGTAACCAGGAACCAATCTGCCAGGATACAGGAATGGCCTGTATTTTTGTGGAAATAGGTCAGGAAGTCTATGTGGATGGCAACCTTACAGAAGCTATTAATGAAGGTGTCAGACAGGGGTATACTGAAGGATACTTAAGAAAGAGTGTTGTCAATGATCCTGTATTTGATCGTATTAATACAAAAGATAATACACCAGCAATTATTCATTATGATATCGTTCCTGGAGATCAGTTAAAGATTATGGTAGCACCTAAAGGATTTGGCAGTGAAAATATGTGTCAGGTTAAAATGCTTAAACCAAGTGATGGGATTGAAGGCGTTAAGGACTTTATTTTAAAGGTTGTTGAAGATGCAGGTCCTAACCCATGTCCCCCTATAGTCATTGGTGTAGGTATAGGTGGTACATTTGATCATGTTACTTATCTTGCGAAAAAGGCAATGATTAAGAAGATTGAAGAACATCATCCAGATCCTCGTTATCGTGCATTAGAAGAAGAAATGTTGGAAAAGGTGAATGCAACGGGTATTGGGCCAGCAGGTTTTGGTGGGAAGACAACAGCACTTGCCTTACATGTAGAAACATGTCCAACACATATTGCCGGCTTACCTTGCGCAGTAGCTATATGCTGTCATGTATCACGTCATCAGGAGGTTACATTATGATTAAATTAGAAACGCCTCTTACTATTGAAAAGGTTGAATCACTTCGTGTTGGTGATCAGGTATTATTAAGTGGTACGATTTATACAGGACGTGATGCAGCTCATAAACGTTTTGTAGAAGCAATAAACAATAACGAACCATTGCCATTTGATCCTTATGATCAAGTCATTTACTTTGTTGGTCCCACACCTACTAAGCCAGGTCATATTATTGGCAGCTGTGGACCTACAACCTCTTATCGTATGGATGCTTATTCCCCTACAATGTTGTCAAAGGGATTAAGAGGAATGATTGGTAAAGGTAGAAGAAATTATGATGTAAAAGAAGCAATGAAACAATACAAAGGTGTTTATTTTGGTGCGATTGGTGGTGCAGGCGCCATTATTGCCTCTTGTATCAAATCATGTGAAATCATTGCTTATGAAGATCTTGGTCCTGAAGCAGTACGTCGTTTAGTAGTAGAAGATCTTCCACTCACTGTAGTCATTGATAGTGAAGGACATGATCTTTATGAAATAGGTCGTCAGGACTATTTAAAAGGAAAGGAGTAATTATGGATCAACCATTTAGAGATTATAACGAGACAGATATTCTATATCTTCTTATGACATATGTAAACTTTTCATCTGGACAGGATATGTATTATAGTATTGCGAAAACAATACTTACACATCTTGAACAGATTCCTAGTATTTCAATTAACGATCTTGCAGAACTATGTTTCACATCTCCTGCAACAATCTCAAGATTTTGTAAAGACTTAAATTGTCGTAACTTTGCGACATTTAAGAAAGAAATGGCAATTGCGTTAGAGATTGCCCATGATGAAATTCATTTCTCCATGGATGATGATTTTAAGATTAAGAAGGATCCTCAATATCTTGTCAATAAGGTATATGATGATACAAAGAAATCATTAGAATTAGGACAGGCACAATTAGATATTAAAGATATTGAACATATTTGTGAACTTATTCATGATGCTCCTCAGGTATTTATGATTGGTTATCAGTTCTCACGTATTGCCTGTCAGGATTTCCAGTTAAAGATGTTGAAACTTGAAAAATTCCTCTATGCTTTTGCGAATAGAGGAGATGAAGTACAGAGACTTGATCTCATTGAAGAAAATGATTTGGTTATTATTGTAACAGTACGTGCTAGAAAAGAATTGATTGATTCACTCATTACACGTATTAAGAAACAGAAGGCACGTATTTTGATTGTGACTATGAATGAGGATTATACAAATCCTGAAGTAGATTACTACTATCATCTTAATGGTGAAGAAAGTGATTATACACAGTCTTCTATTTCTGGCTTTATTGATACAGTTTCATTCTTTAATATTGTCTATTTGCGTTATGGTTTACTCTATAATCAATATTTGTTATAAGTGTATACGTGACCGTTTGAAGATGGTATAATGGAACAAGTCAAAAAGAAAGGAAGTATCTATTCATGAAGAAAAATGAATTAGTAGAAAAGGTTGCAGAAGGCGCTTCATTAACTAAAGCAGATGCAGAACGTGCAATCAATGCGTTAGTGAATGCAGTATCAGAAGCACTTGTTGACGGTGATAAGGTTGCTTTAAAAGGTCTTGGAACTTTTGAAGTCAGAGAAAGAAAAGCGAGAACTGGTATTAATCCTAGAACTCGTGAAACAATCGAAATCGCTGCAAGCAAGGTACCAGCTTTTAAAGCAAGTTCTACACTTAAAGATGCAGTAAATAAATAATAATAAAAAAGTGCTTCGGCACTTTTTTATTTGTTTTTTTTAGTTTAGAATTATGTAAAGGGGAGTGGTGATGATGATTACAATACTCTATACATCAAAACATGGCGCAACAGCCAAAATAGCACGTGTCATTAATACATATCTTGATCATACATGTACATTAATGAAGCTGGATGAATTAGATATGGCTGTCTTAGAAAAGACAGATACGATTGTATTAGGCGTTCCTGTTTATTATGGTGCACTTGATCCAAAAATGGTGGATTTTATTAAAAAGAATCAGGGACTACTGATTAAAAAGCATTATTCTATTTATATTACAGCTTTATTCCATACTGAATTCATGAGCTATATTACAAAAGAATTTGATTATTCTATTTTAAAGAATGTAACAACAATGGCAGGACTAGGTGGGGCTATTTATTATCCTGATTTAAATATTCAGGAAAAGATGGTTCTTGCAGTGATGAATAAGAATAGACCTATTATTCCTAAAGAACATCATGTGAATATCTTTGAGAATTTCGATAATCATGAAATAGAATTATTCTCACAAAAGATTAAAAGAATTGATAACTATGCATGCAAGTAAAAAGGAGAAGCGAAGTACGCTTCTCCTTTAATATTAATCTACAATAATTGTACCTTCTTTAGGTCCACCAGCAGCATTTGATTCATCAGTATCAATATGCATGAATGTAGCATAAGTATCTTTAACACGGCACATAACATCACCAAATACTAATGAACGACCATTTGTTTCAACTTCTACTTTAACAATCTGACGATCCTTAATACCCATAGCTTCTGCATCTTCTGGAGAGAAGTGGATATGACGTTTTGCAGCAATAACGCCTTCAGTTAATTCAACTTCACCCTTAGGACCAACTAATTTACAAGCACCACTACCAGCAAGGTCACCAGAACCTCTTACAGGTGCTTCTAAACCTAATGATCTTGCATCAGTAAGAGCTAATTCAATCTGAGTATAATCTCTTACAGGTCCAAGAACAGACATAGCTTTTTCTCCTCTAGGTCCTACTACCTTTACCTTTTCAACACATGCAAACTGACCTGGCTGAGAAAGATCCTTCTTCTTAGTTAATTCATAACCTTCACCAAATAAAGTTTCTAAATCAGCCTGACGTAAATGAATATGTCTAGCTGAAGTTTCAATAATAATCTTGTTATTCATAATCTGCCTCCTAGTCACGTATTTTACACCCTTTTTCTTATTTTGAAAAGGCTTACTTTACAAATTAGTATAAGTGTAACACATCAATGTTTGTTTTCATTGATTTACAAAACTGTTATAATATCTGTAAGTGAGGTTGATGTTATGATTAATATTATTACGTCGGAATTACCAATGATTTGGAAGTTTGTAAAATCAGCTATTGATTTATTGGCAGTATGGGTTTTATTGTACTATGGTATCATGATGTTTAAGACAAACATGCGTACTATGCAGTTATTTAAAGGAGTTATTGTAGTTCTTCTTGTTAAGGCTATTACGAGTGTTCTAGGGCTTGTGACTCTTGGTACTATTGTAGATGCAGTCATTACATGGGGAGTATTGGCTATTGTAGTCATTTTCCAACCAGAAATACGTGTTTTATTAGAGAAGATGGGACAAACTAAAAATGAAGTACAGCATCGTTTATCTGATGATGAAAGAGAACGTGCTATGGATGAACTTGTTGAATCTATTACAACTATGTCTAAGGATAAAACAGGCGCATTAATTACATTTGAGCGTCGTCAGTCTTTACAGGACTTCATTAATACAGGTGTTAAAGTGTCTGCTTCTATTAAAGCAGAACTTCTTACTACAATCTTCTATGAAGGTACACCTCTTCATGATGGGGCTACTATTATTAAGAATGATATGATTGTGGCTTCTGCCTGTTTCTATCCTCCTACTAATAAGGAAATTCCTTCACAGTATGGAGCAAGACATAGAGCGGCCATTGGTATTAGTGAAATCACTGATTCTTTGACAGTGGTTGTATCTGAAGAGACAGGAAATGTTAGCTTTGCAGCTAATGGCGAACTTACAAGAATTAACTTAAATGAGTTACGTTCTAAATTAATTGCAGAGTTGAACTGGTATGATGAAGGTGGTGAAGACCATGAGTGATCCTAAGAAAAAGAAACAGACGGATTCTACTACAGATTTTTTCTTACAGTTTATGAAAGAAGAAAAGTCTGATAAAGAGAAGACAGAAGCTAAAAAAGAAGAAAGAGAACAGACTTATACTAAAACAGTAGAAAAGTTTTCTTCAGGTTATAACTACTTTAATAAGCTATTAGATAAGCTTCTTGCCAATAAGCATTCTGTACGTATTCTTTCGTTTGTGCTTGCGGTATTTTTATTTGTTTCATTCTCTGGTGGAGATGTCATGAATTCTACCACTGCAGGGGCAACTTTAAAGAAAGTGCCAGTACAGGTAGAAGGTTTAAAGGAAGGTTATGAGGTATCAGGACTTCCTGCAACAGTAGAAATAGGATTAATTGGTCCTTCTATGGATATCTATACAACTAAATTGACTAGTAATTATGAGGTTTATTGTGATTTATCTGAATATAATGAAGGAACACATCATGTGACTTTAAAAACAAGAAGTTTTGATAGTGATTTGACTGTTATGTTGATTCCTGAGACAGTGACTATTAAGATTCTACCTAAAGTAGATGCTAAGTTTGACTTAGGATATAAGTTTATTAATCAAGATAAATTAAATGAAAAATATAGCGTTTCAGTTGATACAATATCTACAAAACGTGTTACAATAACAGCGACACAAAATAATCTAGATAAGATTGATAAGGTCCAGGCGCTTATTGATGTAGAAGGCAAGACAAAAGCATTCCAGCAGGCATGTGAAATTAAAGCATATGATGCCGATGGCAATGAAGTACAATGTACAATCGCACCAGAAAAGGTGAATGTTAGCTGTCATGTAGATTCTTATTCTAAGGAAGTGCCAGTTAAACCAGAATTTGTTGGCCAATTGCAGGATGGCTATCAAATGACAAATTATAAATTATCTAGCTCTACTGTAACTATTTATGGTAAGCGTACTGATATTAGTGATATTAACTATATTACTTGTCAGGTAGATGTTTCTAATTTATCAGGATCAACAACATTATCTGGTATTGCGTTACAAGGGAATGACAAGATAAACAAGATGTCACAGACAACTGTAGATGTGACTATGTTTATTGAAAAGAAATAGAGAGGACAAAAAAATGGGTAAATATTTCGGAACAGATGGTTTTAGAGGAGAAGCAAATAAGACTTTAACAGTAGAACATGCTTTTAAAGTAGGTCGTTATTTAGGTTGGTATTATAACCGTAACCATAAAGCAAAAATCGTTATTGGTAAGGATACAAGACGTTCAAGCTATATGTTTGAATATGCATTAGTTGCAGGTTTAACTGCAAGTGGTGCAGATGCATATCTTCTTCATGTCACTACAACTCCTTCAGTATCTTATATTGTAAGAACTGATGGATTTGATTGTGGTATCATGATTTCTGCATCACATAACCCTTATTATGATAACGGTATTAAGTTAATCAATGATAAGGGTCAGAAGTTTGATGCTGAAGTAGAAAAGCAGATTGAAATGTATATTGATGGTTTAACTGATGAGCTACCATATGCAACTAAGGATGAAATTGGTCGTGCATTAGATTATTCTATGGGTAGAAATAGATATATTGGTTACTTAATGAGTATTCCTAAACGTGCATTTAGAAATGTTCGTGTTGGTTTAGATTGTGCGAATGGTGCTTCATCTAATATCGCAAAAGCAGTATTTGATGCATTAGGAGCTGAAACATATGTTATCAATGATCATCCAGATGGAGTAAACATCAATACTGATTGTGGTTCTACACATATGGAAGCATTACAGAACTTTGTACGTGAAAAAGGTTTAGATATTGGTTTCGCATTTGATGGTGATGCTGATAGATGTTTAGCTGTAGATGAATTTGGTAGAGTTGTAGATGGTGACTTAATTCTTTATGTATGTGGTCAGGAATTAAAGAAAAACAATGAATTAGCGAATAACACAATCGTTACTACAATCATGAGTAATATTGGTCTTTATAAGGCTTTAGATAAGATTGGTATTGGTTATGCTAAAACTGCTGTTGGTGATAAGTATGTATATGAAAACATGGTCACTAATGGTAACGTTATTGGTGGAGAACAGTCTGGTCATATTATCTTCTCTAAACATGCAACAACTGGTGATGGTATCTTAACATCATTAAAGATTCTTGAAACATGTATTGAAAATAAAAAGACATTAGCTCAGTTAACTGAACCAGTAACTATTTATCCACAGTTATTAATCAATGTACGTGTAAGTGATAAAGCTACAGTATTAAATGATGCAGATATTAAGAAAGCAATTGAAGAAGTGACAGAAACATTAGGTGATGATGGTCGTATTTTAGTAAGAGAATCTGGTACAGAACCATTAATTCGTGTCATGGTTGAAGCACAGACAGATGAAATTTGTCATGAGAATGTACTTAAGGTAGTAAATCTTATTAAAGAAAAAGGCTATGCCGTTAAATAATCACATAATCTAACAAAATATTGCCACTTTCGTGGCAATATTTTCACTTTATAATGAAATATGGGAGGTGAGTCTCTTGAAATACAAAATTAATATTATTGATGATGAGAAACACTTGAATGATATAGTAAGAATATATTTAGAAAAAGAAGGATATGAATGTACTTCTTTTTATACTTATGATGAAGCTCTAATGCATTGTGATGATGATGTACATTTATGGTTAGTTGATATTATGCTTGATAAGAATAGTGGATTTGATTTGTTGACAGCTATTAAATCAAAGCGTTCTGATATGCCTATTGTCTTTATGTCTGCAAGAGACCAGGACTTTGACCGAATTATTGGTTTAGAAAAGGGCTGTGATGAATATATTACAAAACCATTTAATATGAAGGAAGTGATTCTTCGTATTCATAACGTTTTAAAGCGTGTCTATAAAGATACTGAAATGATTGATATTGATGGTTATATGGTGGATGAATCTAAACGTAAAGTATTAGAAAATGACCATGAAATAGATCTGACTACTAAAGAATATGAATTGCTTCTTTATTTTATGAAGAATAAAGGTATTGCGATTTCTCGTGAACAGGTCTTAACACGTGTCTGGGATGAAAACTATTTTGGTAGTGACCGTGTTGTAGATGATACTTTAAGACGTTTAAGAAAGAAGATGCCAAATATCAATATTAAGACAATCTATGGTTTTGGCTATAGACTAGACTAATGTTTAAATCTTTTTCTTTATTAAAACAGCTTCTTGTAGTAATACTTGGTTTAGCTATCATGTTAGTGGCTGTTGTAATGCCTATTGTAGATTCTAATGTGCATGATATTATTGATGATCAGATGTATGAAAAGCTAGAGACATCACAAAGAGATTCTGTAGAATATGACTTTATGCCTTCTAATAATAAAGAGAAGGCAATCTATACAATTGTTTATGATCCTACAGAAAATGCCTTTACGTTTAGTAATCTTTATGGAGATGCCACTACATTGACATTACTATATAACTATTTATTTGGACGTGATTTAGAGAAGATTGTGAATAGTAGAAGACATAATACTATAGAAAGTAAAGGAACTTATGCAAGAGAAACTTATTATTATCGTATTATGAAGGTCGATGATGAGTATTTGATTTCTATTATGTCTAATTCTTATTCAGATAAGCTAATCACAGATATTCGTAATCGTATTATTTATATTCTTTATGCAGTACTTACTATTTTCGCATTAGTACTCGTCTTATGGGTTATTTCTCTTATTCGTCCTTTAAAGAAGATTAAGACTTATGTGGATTCTATTGCGAATCGTGAAGAAGCGACTCTAGTCATGGATCGACAAGATGAAATAGGTGTTGTAGGAAATGCGATTGTCACAATGAAGGATGAACTCATGAAACAGGAAAAAGTTAAAGAAGAAATGATTCATAATATTTCTCATGACTTAAAAACACCTATTGCACTTATTAAGACATATGGACAGAGTGTGAAGGATGATATCTACCCATATGGTGATAAGGACAGTTCTATGGATATTATCCTAGAAAATGCAGATCGTTTAGAACATAAAGTAAAATCCTTACTCTATTTAAATAGATTAGATTACTTAAGTGCTGAAGAAAGTGAATTAAAACCTTTCCCTATCAAAGACTTAATTGAACATATCGTCATGCAGATGGAAGCAATGCAGCATATCCATATAGAAACAGACTTAGATGATGTGGCTTTTATTGGTAATGAAGAACATTGGCGTGTTGCGATAGAAAACATTATTGATAATGCATCACGTTATATGAAATCTGTTATTAAGATTACTTTAAAAGAAGATACACTTATTATCTATAATGATGGTGATCCTATAGATGAAGATAAGAAAGAAGATCTTTTTAACCCTTATGTAAAAGGAGTAAAGGGTCAATTTGGTTTAGGTTTATCCATTGTATCTAAGATTGCGGATATGTATGGCTATGATATTCATGCTGAAAATAAAGATATAGGTGTTGCATTTATATTTACGAAAAGAGCTTCCTAGTTGGGAAGCTTTTTGTGATAGAATAGAGTAAAGGAGTTGAGAACATGACTTATTTTGGAGAACATACACCAAAGCTTGGTTTTGGTATGATGCGTCTACCACGCACTCATGGACAAATTGATATTGAAGAAACAAAGAAGATGGTAGATGCCTTTATGGATGCTGGACTGACTTATTTTGATACAGCTTATGTTTATGAAGGATCAGAAGAAGCAACTAGAAAGGCACTTGTAGAACGTTATCCTCGTGATTCTTATACACTAGCTTCTAAAATCAATGCAAAGATGATGTGTCATGATGAAGAAAGCTGTCAGGCACAATTAAAGGTCAGCTTAGAGAGAACTGGTGCAGGATATTTTGATTATTATCTTCTACATGCATTATCTGATGCCAATGTGGCTTTGTATGATCAATATCATATATGGGACTTTGTGAAGGATGCAAAAGCAAAGGGACTTATTAAACATTATGGTTTCTCTTTCCATGGAACACCACAATTATTAGATGAATTACTTACTAAGCATCCTGATGTAGAATTTGTACAATTACAATTAAACTATGCAGACTGGGAAAACCCAGCTATTACATCACGTGCCAATTATGAAATTGCGAGAAAACATCAGAAATCTATTGTTGTAATGGAACCTATTAAGGGTGGTACACTTGCCTCACCACCTGAATCAGTCAGAGAAATACTACATAATGCGAATCCTGATATGTCTATTGCATCATGGGCTGTACGTTATGTCGCGTCACTAGATGGTATTATTACAGTACTCAGTGGAATGAGTACAATGGAACAGGTACTAGATAATATTTCTTATATGAAAGATTTTAAACCTTTAAGTAAAGAAGAACAGAATACGATTAAGGAAGCACAAAAGGCATTAGATGCCATTGAATCTATTCCATGTACTGCATGTCGTTATTGTACACCAGGATGCCCAATGGGTATTGAAATCCCAGATATTTTCAAGGCAATGAATTGGTACAAGATTTATGGTATGAAGGATAAAGCCAAGGATCGTTATGAAAGCACTGTTCAAAAGAGTGCGAAAGCATCTGAATGTATAGAATGCGGGCAATGTGAGGGTGTTTGTCCACAACAGTTACCTATTATCAAATATTTAAAAGAATGTGCTGATGTATTAGAGGAGTGATGTATTTGAAGAAATGGATCGTATGTCTATTAAGTTTATTATTAATAACAGGATGTACACAAAAGAAGGTTGCATTACCTAAACCTGTCACTATTGAATTTTATTCAGTTAAGACATGTTCTGAATGTATCGCTTTTAAGAAAAATGCGATACCTTATTTAAAGAAACGTTATAAGGATATTACAATCAAGATGTATGATATGGATGATACAAAAACAACAGATCATTATAATCAAGCAATCAATTCTTTAAAGGATTTTGATGATGAATATTATGGTTTAGGTCCATTTATTTATGTAAAAGGTTATTTTGCCTTACTAGGATATGAAACAGATGATGAAGAAATACTCGCAAAAGATATTGAACGTGTCACAAATGGAAAGAAACCTACTCAAGATTTTAATAATCGTAGGTTTACTGTTAAGTAGTACATCATGTAAAAAAAATATATATTCTGTAAAAGTCTATGGACTTAAGTCCTGTGGAAATTGTAGAATATTAATAGATGATTTCAAGGATGATGAAAACGTCCATCTGCATATGATTGATATTGATACACATATTTTAGCTTATAAGAAAGAGATCGCATTATATGATGGTTTGAGTGATAACCAGGCTCCTGTCATCATGACAGAGTCATTTGCGAAAGTAGGTTATTCTAGTAAAGAATATAAGGTACTCAAAAAAGCAATCATATCAGGTAAGAAACCAAATCTAAAAAATTATTATAAAAGGAGATCGAATTATGGCAACACCACACAATGAAGCAAAAAAAGGTGATATCGCAAAAACAGTCTTAATGCCAGGAGACCCATTACGTGCAAAATATCTGGCAGAAACATATTTAGAAGATGTTATACAGTTCAACGCAGTAAGAAATATGTTTGGATATACAGGAACTTATAAAGGAAAGAAGATTTCTATTATGGGTTCAGGAATGGGTATGCCTTCTATTGGTATCTATTCTTATGAATTATTTACACAATACGATGTAGAAAACATCATTCGTATTGGTAGTGCAGGTTCTATGCAGAAGAATGTACATATTAGAGATGTGATTATTGCTCAGGGTTCATGTACAGACTCTAACTTTGCTCATCAATATGAATTACCAGGTACTTTCTCAGCTATTTCTTCTTATTCATTATTAGAAAAAGCTGTTACACTCGCAAAAGAAAAGAAGATCAACTACCATGTAGGTAATGTTTTAGCATCTGATATTTTCTATCATGCAGATACAACTTCTGTAGAAAAATGGTCTAGAATGGGTGTTCTTGCAGTAGAAATGGAATCTTATGCATTATTTGCAACAGCTGCTTATTTAGGTAAGAATGCTCTCACATTACTTACAATCTCGGATTCTTTAGTCAATGATGAACCAGAAACTACTGCCCAAGAAAGAGAAAAGACATTTACTGCAATGATGGAAGTCGCATTGGAGATTGCTTAATGAAACAGAAGTGTGCATTTTTTGATTTTGATTATACAATAGCTCATGGTGATTCTATTAGGAAGCTATTGTCTTATACTTTAAAGAAGTATCCTTTATCAGTATTCCGATTTCTTCCACTTATTCCATATGGAATTGGCTATGTATTACATATCTGTTCTATGGAATCAATGAAATCATGGGTTCATTTCCCTTTAGATTTACTCACTGAAGAAGAAATCAAAGACTGTTATGAAAAGGATATCGTACCTACATATTATCCTCATATGGTTGAAGAGATGAAGAAGAGACAGGAAGAAGGATGCTTAGTATTCCTTGTCACTGCCAGTGCTGAAGCTTATATGCGCTTTAATACACTTCCTTGTGATGAGTTAATGGGTACAAAGACACAAATAAAGAATGGACATTATACATCTCGTATTATTGGTGAGAACTGTAAAGGTAAAGCAAAGGTGACTAGAATCAATCAGTATATGAAAGAACATGATTTAGAAATAGACTATGATCATTCTTATGGTTATTCTGATTCTGATTCTGATCTTCCAATGTTGGAATTATGCCGTTACCGTTATCGTGTCGATAGAAAAGATGGCCACTTATCAGACTTTTAAGCAGCACGTGAGTGCTGCTTTTTCAAACAGTTCTTGAAAAGTATAAATCTCTAGTTTATACTTTTTACGTAAGGAAAAGAGGAATATAAAATGACACGTTATCGTGATACGTATGCAAAGGTACGTTTAGATTATATTAAAGAAAATGTAGAAACATTATATAAAAAAACTAAAAAGCCTATGGTGGCTATCATTAAAGCAAATGCGTATGGACATGGCTATAAAGAAGTTGCTTCTGTTTTAAAGGATGAATCTATTATTCAGATGTTTGCAGTAGCTACTTTAAAAGAAGCTGTAGACTTAAGAGATTTAGGTGTAAAACAAGATATTCTAGTATTAGGTGCAATACCACTAGAAGACTTAGATATTGCGATTAAGAAGAATATCAGCCTTGCTTTATTCTCTTTTGATTACTTAAATAAGATTAATGAAATGCATCACTATGATGCCCCTGTTAAGGTTCATTTAAGTATTGATTCAGGTATGAACAGAATTGGCTTTAAGACAGAAAAAGAATTTGAAAAGGCTATGGAAATGATAGATTCTTCTAAGATTGATGTGGAAGGTATCTTTACTCATTTTGCGACAGCAGATGATTTCTCTCAGGATGATGAATATGAAAAGCAGTTGGCTTTATTTAAATCTATTGTAGGTAATAACCGTTTTAAATATATTCATTGTGATAACTCAGCTGCTATGATGTTCCATCATTCAGACTATGGTAATTTGACACGTATTGGTATTGCGATGTATGGTGTAGATCCACGTGGTGAAGAAAATAGTGATTTAAAACAAGCTATGAGTCTTTATACAAAAGTTGCTATGGTTAAAGTTGTACCTAAAGGTGAAAAGATTGGTTATGGTATGACTTATACAGCTGATGAGGACCAATATATTGCGACTTTACCAATTGGTTATGCAGATGGATTTACACGCGCTAATCAGGGTAGAGAAGTCTATATTAATGGTCATTACTATCCTGTAGTAGGAAGAGTATGTATGGATCAGTGTATGGTGAAGGTAGATGAAAATGTAAAACCTGGGGATGATGTAGAAATCTTTGGAGAACATATCTCACTTGCGAAAATGGCTAAAGAAATCAATACAATCCCTTATGAAATCATCTGTCTCATTTCACCAAGAGTGGAGAGAATATATGAAAAATAGAAATCAATATGCGAAAACAATTAGAAGAATAGAAATAGGTTCTAACTTCTTATTAATTATTGGTATACTAGTCAGTTTCTTTATGTCATGGGGTTTACCTGGAACTATAGGGACTGTTGTGCTTTATATCTTACTTATGGCTTATAATTTTACTTTAATGAAAAGATGTCGTTGTGACTCATGTGGTCATGTTGATGTTTTTACAAAGTCTAGAAGTTTTGTGACTGGTGTAGAAAATAGATGTCCTAATTGTAACCACAAGTTAAAAAATGATGTACCACTTAATGAAATAGAATTCAAGAAGTAAAAAGATGTCAGCTTAACGGCTGACATCTTTATTATTATATCTTTTTGCAAGTCTCTGGAATGTCGTATGACTTATTTCCAGCATCCTTCCTGCTTCTCTTAAACTAATTAAATTATTCTCCCAAAGCTGATAAATAGAATCAAAATTCTCTGGAATCTCCATGACTGGTCTACCAAACTTCACACCTTTTTCTTTAGCGATTCTGATACCTTCAGCTTGTCTTTGTCTAATATTTTCTCTTTCTATCTGGGCAACATAGGATAATATCTGTAATACAAGATCTGCAATAAACTTTCCTGTTAAGCCATTTATCTTATTTTTTGTATCAAGAAGTGGAAAATCTAATACACTCGCATCTACATCCTTATCTTTTGTCAGTATTCTCCATTGTTCAATAATCTCATCATAATTTCTGCCAAGTCTATCAATAGACTTAATATACACTTCATCACCTGCCTTCAGCTTTCTTAACATTTTCTCATAATTCATAAGTTCAAAATCCTTACCTGACTGCTTATCAATAAACATCTTACTCTTATCAATACCAGCCTCTTTCATTGCTTCTACCTGTCTATCAATATTCTGGTCTTTAGTAGAAACTCTAATATAAGCATATTTCATATCTTACCTCCATTGATTATGGAGATTATACAAAATATACACTTCCTATATATATTAATAAAAAATTTTACAAGTAAAAAGATTGCCTTTCGGGCAATCTCTTTTATAGGTTTGCATTTATAAAATCTTTGAAATAGTAGTACTGTAGAGCACCTGGATACTTTGCAGTCACTTTACCTTTTTTAATAATAAATGTACAAGGTGTAGAGATATTGACATTTAATTTCTTAGTAAGGTAATTAGAAGACTTTCCTTTTGTATCAACATAATAAATTTTATTTTTTCTATTCTTTGTCTGGTAAGTAGTCATTACTTCCTGGAAAGACTTCATAGCACTATCAGAACTATCACCTGCAACAAGAATGAAACTATCCTTGTTTTCAATCTTCTGTTCAAACTTAGTGCTTGATAAAGTTGTATATGTTGCATATGTTACCTGACGATAAATAAATAATCCAAGGAATACAACAAGTACTAATCCAAAAACACTGATTTCACGTGCAAATTTCTTGATAAAATCTTTCATAATTCTTGTACGCCTCCGTTTAAATATTGTAGCAAATTCTACCCTTTATGACAACATCTTATTGTTTCACTTTACTGTATAACAATGGTATAATAGGACCATTAGGAGGATGTACAAATGACTAAAGTAGTAAAAACAAATAAAGCACCAGGTGCTATTGGACCATATAGCCAGGGAATCGATATTGGTAATATGATCTTCTTTTCAGGACAAATTCCATTAGATCCTGAAACAGGCGTGATGCCAGAAGGCATCGAAGCACAGACTAGACGTGCATTAGATAATGTAAAAGGTTTACTTGAAAGTCAGAATCTTACATTCAAGAATGTTGTGAAAACAACTGTATTTTTAGATAATATTAATGATTTCGCAACTATGAATGGTATTTATGCTGAATACTTTGAAGAACCTTATCCAGCAAGAAGTGCTGTAGAAGTTGCTAAACTTCCTAAAGGTGCTTTACTAGAAGTTGAAGTCGTTGCAGTAAAATAGACTTTCTCATCCGAGAAAGTCTTTTTTTATGCTTAAAACCTTGAAAATAATGAGAATTGTGCCATAATCAAAAAGACAATAAAAAAGGAGATTATTATGTTACTCTATTTAAAAACTATTTTGTTTGGTATTGTAGAAGGTATCACTGAGTGGTTACCTATCAGTAGTACTGGACATATGATTTTATTAAATGAATTTGTGAAATTAGATGTTTCTAAAGATTTCTATTCTATGTTCCAGGTTGTAATTCAGTTAGGTGCTATTCTTGCAGTAGTAGTTATCTATTGGAATCAGATCTGGCCATTTAAGAAGAATACAAATCCAATGGTAAAAGGTTTCTTTAAATATGTAGATAGAGATATCTTTGATTTATGGCTTAAGATCATCTTTGCATGTATCCCAGCAGCAGTAGTAGGATTATTATTTGATGATGTATTTGAAGCATTATTCTATAATCCACCTTGTGTCGCTCTAGCATTAATTGTCTTTGGTATTGGATTTATCGTAATTGAAAATAGAAATGCATCACTAAGACCTAAAATTAACTCTTTAAAAGCTATTAATGGTAAAACTGCTTTCTTAATTGGTATGTTCCAGTTAATTGCAGCTATTTTCCCAGGTACATCTCGTTCTGGTGCGACAATCCTTGGTGGATTAATGTTAGGTGTTAGCCGTACAGTTGCTGCAGAATTTACATTCTTCTTAGCTATTCCTGTTATGTTTGGCGCAAGCTTATTAAAACTAGTTAAGTTTGGTCTTGCATTTACAGTTTCACAGCTTGCAGTATTAGGACTTGGTATGCTTGTCGCATTTGTATCATCAATTTTAATCATCAAGTTCTTAATGAGCTATATCAAGAAGCATGACTTCAAGGTATTTGGATGGTATAGAATTGTATTAGGACTATTAGTACTTGCATATTTCTTTATCATTAAATAAAAAAACAATGGCGCGAGCCATTGTTTTATTTTTTCTTGATTGTGATACCAATCTTTCTTTCAACCTTTGCAAGTTTCTTTCTTGCGATTCTTCTTGCTTTTTCTGCTCCTGCTTCAAGAACATTATCAAGATAATCACCGTCTAGGATTTCATTATAACGGTCCTGAATTCTTTGAAGTTCATTACCAACAACTTCTGCAAGATCTTTCTTGAAATCCCCATAACCTTTACCTTCATACATTGTTTCAAGTTCTTCAATAGTCTTACCCGAAATAATAGAATAGATTTCAAGTAGGTTAGAAATACCAGGTTTGTTTTCTGGGTCAAACTTTACATGTGAATCACTATCAGTCACTGCAGATAAGATCTTCTTCTTAGATACATTAATTGGATCTAATACATAAATACATCCTTTACCATTAGGTGATGATTTACTCATCTTCTTAGTAGGATCCTGTAAGTCCATAATACGTCCACCTACTTTAGGAATAATAGGTTCAGGAAGCTTGAAAGTATCACTATAACGGCTATTAAAACGTTCTGCTACATTTCTAGCAAGCTCTACATGCTGTTTCTGGTCTTCTCCTACTGGTACATAGTCTGGATCATACATTAAGATGTCTGCATTCATTAAAGAAGGGTAGTTGAAGATACCAGCGCCAATATGTCCACCTTTTTCTTCTGCTTCAAGTTTCTTTGATTTATATTGAGTCATACGTGATAATTCACCCATAGAGACCATGCATCCTAAATACCATCCAAGCTGAGCATGTTCTAAGACATCACTCTGTAGGAATAAAGTCACCTGTTCAGGATCTAATCCAGCTGCAATATATAATGCGATTAAATCTTTTGTATTTTTTCTTAAATCCTTAGGTTCCTGGTAAATAGTCATTGAATGAAGATTAGCAACAAAGATAATCATTTCATATTCATTCTGGAACTGTACAAATGGCTTAATAGCGCCAATGTAGTTACCTAAAGTAACACGTCCTGTAGGTTTAATACCACTTAACATTCTTTTCATAATTACATCCTCCTAAATAAAAAAGGCACGCCCAAAGGACGTGCCACCAATGTGTATTTGTGCTGGTAACGACAGCAGACGTTTCTAACTCATGCTAGAAAAGCTCCCAGAACCCAATTCATTTAGTATCTATGACTCATTTCCACCATCCATGAGCTCTCTATCCATAGTATAAAAAACTACTTATTTCTGTTCATTGCTTCTTTCATTATAATACAAAATTATGTGAATGCAACCAATAAACATACACAACCTACGAAAATGATGTATAATAAACAAAAGAAAGAGGTGAAATCATGATTAGAATCTACACTGCACCAAGTTGTGCATCATGCAGAAAAGTCAAAGCATGGCTCAAAGAACATGATATTCCTTATGTAGAAAAGAATATTTTTTCTACAATACTAAGAGAAGATGAACTACGTGAACTATTAGAACGTAGCGAGAATGGTACGGATGATATCATTTCTAAACGTTCTAAAATCATCAAAGAGAATAAAGTAGACATCGAAGATATGTCTACCAATGAATTAATTCATTTTATTCAGAAGAATCCATCTATCTTAAAACGTCCTATTATGATTGATGAAAGACGTTTTCAGGTAGGTTATAATGCGGAAGAAATTCGTGCATTTATTCCAAGAGAATTAAGAAAGCTGGCAGAATGTCAGAAGTTTGACAATTGTCCGCAATTCAGTGCATCTACACTTGTGGAAGACTATCATCACAATAAAAAAGCAGGCTTATAGGCCTGCTTTTAATGTGCTTAGAACTCTCGCAATCTTACTTGCACAGTTTGCTTTATACTGTAGATGATATGTTTGACATAATTCTTCAAATTGTTTAAGTCCTTTTTCTTCGTCATTCACTTCAAATTCTAATTCATAATCAGTGATTCCGTTATAATGATTTTCATCAAGAGATAACATACCTGAATCAAAAGGAACATCTCTTCTAATAGTAGTCAAAGAATAAGCCTGTTTAATAAGACTTAAATTAAATCCCTTATTACTTAATAAACGAGTAATCTCATTATCAGGTATTTCACCTTTTTGAATCATTTCTAAATCTTCTTTAGTAATTTCTAGATTATGTTCTAGACGACCATTCTTTTCAGGAATCTTTAAAGTCATCTCATAATAACCTTCTTTTTCTCTTATACGAAGACTATAGCGTAAAGCACTTAATTCAATACTTGTAAGATAATAGTTTGTCTGACTATAAGTATGCCCTTTGAAGTCATTCATCAATTGATTGAATAGAGCTTCACTTAATAACATCTTATATTCTATTTCAAGATTTTTTTCCATAATTTCTCCTCATTTTATCAAATTATATACTTGAGAGATAAACCCGTCAATACAAGTCATATTGCGTAAAAAGGTAATAGAAAGTATAATAATAGCGGTGATAAAAAATGAAAAGATATGCAATTGTGTCAAAAAAAGATGATGTATCCCGTCATCTTGCTGCTTTGATTAAAGATGAACTCAACGAACTGATTTATGATGAAGAACATCCAGATATAGTGATTTCTGTAGGTGGAGATGGAACTATGATTTATTCTATTCATCGTTATGAGCATGTTTTAAATGATGTCTCATTTGTAGGAATCCATACAGGAACACTTGGGTTCTTTACAGACTATTTAAAGGATGAATATAAACAGCTTGTAAAAGATATTATTACAAAAGAACCTGAAATCTTTGATCGACATCTCTTGCGTATTTCTTATAATGGAGAAATCTTTCATGCTTTAAATGAAATGCGTATAGAGAATAGTTATCGTTCACAGGTTATAGATATGTATGTAAACGATGAACATATGGAAACATTTAGAGGAAACGGACTTTGTGTCAGTACGCCTTCAGGTTCTACTGCATTAAATAAATCATTAGGTGGGGCAGTGATTAATCCTAGCTTAAGACTGATGCAGGTGACGGAAATAGCTGGTATTCATCATAATGCTTATCGTTCTTTAGGCAGTCCTCTTATTTTAGGAGATGAGGATGTAGTGCGCTTTGAGACAGATTTTAGCGAGAATGCGGTTTTAGGTATTGATACAGATATTTATGAATTAAAGGATCATGATGTCATAGAAGCACGTTTATCTAAACGTGTGGCTCATTTCTGTGATTATCGTCATGTATCATTTGTGAAGAGATTGAGGAAATCATATCTATGATCTTGCAGTTTGAAATAGATGAACAGCACAAAGATATGCGTTTAGATGAATTTTTCTATTTACATGGTATTTCTAAGAAACTAGTCAAAGATTCTAGAAATCATGGAGAGATATTAGTGAATGGAGAAAAGCAGTATTTGTGTTATAAGACAGTAACAGGGGATAGTGTGGCTATTGTTTTTCCTAAAGAAACAAGTCATGTGATTCCTGTAGATATTCCCTTAAAAGTTGTATATGAAGATGATTATTTGATGATCATTGATAAGCAGCCTAATCTTGCCTGTATCCCTGTTAAGAAGTATTTAACAGAGTCATTAGGAAATGCGATTATGCATTACTATCAAGTAAATCATATTGAGAGTGCAATTCATTTAGTAAATAGACTTGATAAAGAAACATCAGGGCTCATGATGATTGCGAAAAGCCGTTATGTTCATGATGCTTTTTCTCATGATATCAAACAGGTGAAACGTGTATATCATGCACTTGTAAAAGGCAATCCAGGACAAGGCACTGTCAATGCGCCTATTGACCATGCAGAAGGTCATGGGACTAAAAGAGAAGTAAAAGAAGGCGGTAAAGAAGCAATCACCCATTACCGTACTATTAAAACAACTAAAGACTATTCTTTAGTAGAATGTAAGCTAGAAACAGGACGTACGCATCAGATACGTGTTCATATGGCTTATTTAGGATGTCCATTAGTAGGAGATCCACTTTATGGTGAAGGAAAAGGGTTCTATCTAGATAGTGTAGAAATAGCCTTTAAACATCCTATCACACAACAATGTATGACTTTAAAGAAGGTGTTCAACGATGTACGAATTAAAAAAATTAAATCTTAAGCAGTCAGAAAAATATATGACTTATAAATGTAATGAATATGGAAAGCACTATAAGAAGTTCTCTAGAATTATTCCTGTAGTTGTGATTATCACATTAGTGGCTGCTTTTCTTGTTCCAACTCAATCTAAAGTAATCTATGCTCTTGGGGTGGCTATTACTGCTGGCTTATTCTTTATGGTTTATAGCTATTATAAACAGATGGTGAACTTAAAAGAGGTACCTACAGTACCTTGTGAATATGTGGTTACACCAGTGAAGTATAATGAGAGAGTACAGCTTAAGACAACTAAGGGGGATAATCTCTTATTTGCATTTGTAGAAAAGAGTCGTTCTATTTATAAGAATGAAAAAGAAGCACTTATTATCTATGTACCTGAAACAGGACATATTTATGGTGAACATGTAGCTTTACTTAAAGATATTAAGGGTTAGTTATATGAAATAAGAAAAACGGCATACCTCATGAGAGGCATGTCGTTTTTAGTATTGTTTATGTTTTACATCACGAAGCTTATTCTGATAATCAATATCAATAATAATACCTATTGCGAACATATATGAAAGTAATGAAGATCCTCCATAAGACAGCATTGGTAAAGTAATACCAGTAATAGGAAGTAATCCAAGAATCATTCCAATATTCCATGTCTGCTGGAAGATGAGACATCCAAATGTCCCCATGATAAATGTCTTATCACGAATATTATCACTCTTTAAGCCGATATTTAAGATAGTGATATCAAATGCTGCAATGGCAAGTAAAGTGATGAGTGCACCTACATAACCAAAATCAGTCGCGATAACAGAGAAGATAAAGTCTGTCTGTCCTTCAGGGAAGACCTTGACAACAGCTCTAAAACCATGTCCAAACCATCCTGCAGTCCCATAAGATAACTGTGCAAACCATGACTGTAACCCTTGATTGCCAGTTGTTCCTTCAGGATCTAGCCAGCCATAAATACGGTCTAGTTTATGCCCTGAGATGATAGATGTAAAGACTCCGTTCTGGTAGATGAATAAATAAGCCATTCCAAGTACACCTACTACTGCAATCACTAAAATAAATAGGAACCAGTTTCCATTCATACCACTTGATAATAATACAAAGAAAACAGCTGCCATAATAATCATCATAACCCCTGAGTCATTCTGTAAATAAATAAGAATAGCTGGTGGTAAAGAAATCTTCATGACTTGAATAATATACTGGATTTCACTGTCTGTTGTCTTGATTAAAACATGATCATTATATTCCTGTGTAATTTTCGCAAGGTACATAACCATGATGATTTTCATGAATTCAGAAGGCTGAAAACTAAAGCCCGGGATGTTATACCAGGAAGTTGCACCATTAGTAAACTTTGCGAGTGGGACAATATGAATGTGTAGTAGTTTTGTATAGACAAAATGATCCACGGCAAGTCCAATCAGTAATACAATAAAAACCATATATAATGTTTTGATATGAGTATAAAGGGTATCCTGACCTATTTTATAGATAATATAACTTAAAGCGCCACCTAATACATAATAAAGCCCTTGTTTAAGCCATAGCATGTAAGGATTCGCAATGTTAGTCATAATTGGTGCAGCACTTGCAACCGCAAAACAACTGATGGCACCAAGCAATATAATTAAGGCAATAAGAGGATATTTCTTGAGTGTTTCTTCAAGGTTTTCCATGCGTGCCCTCCTTTTTTCTTTTTACTTTTTTCATTCTTATAGTATACTATATTTTAAAGATACTTCAATAAAAAGGAGTGTGGTTAAAGTGTCTAAAAATATGATGATTGGGATTATTGCGGCAATCGTAGTTGTACTTGTGATTGTTGTAATGATGACTCGTAAAAAGAAAACAAGTAAAGAACAATGTCCGATTGATGCAGATCTATTAATTAAAGCATTAGGTGGTAAAGACAACATTACTGCTTTAGAAGCATCACCTTCTAAATTAAAGGCGACTTTAAAGCAGGATAAGGATCTTGATGTTGAAACAATTAAAACACTAGGTGCTAGTGGTATTGTGGCAGGTCATTTAACACTTACTATGATCTTTGGTAAAGCATCAAGTATTATCTGTGAAACTGTGTTAGAAAAAATTAAATAAGAGGTATTGTTATGAAATTTAAGATGGTACATGAAAACTATAACGTTAAGGATCTAGATGCTTCTCTTAAATTCTATGAAGAAGCATTAGGCTTAACTGAAAGAAGACGTAAGGTGAGTGAAGATGGAAGCTTCATTATTGTATATGTTGGTAATGAAACAACTCCATTTGAATTAGAACTCACATGGCTTAAAGATCATCCACAGGCTTATGATATTGGTGAAGAAGAATTCCATTTAGCTTTTCATGTAGATGATTATGAAGGGGCACATGCATTACATGAAAAGATGGGATGTATCTGTTTTGAAAATACTTCAATGGGCATCTATTTTATCCAGGATCCAGATGGATACTGGCTTGAAATCATACCAGAAAAATAGTCTAGGAAATGCATGCTGCATTTCCTTTTTTTGTGAAAAAATAATTAAAAAATATTTTTAGATAGGAAAAAAGTTACTAACGTAAGCGCATTATTCCTAAAACTACAAATATATTATTACTAATTTCTGAAAATAAAACAAACTTATGAGAAATTTTTTTATCACGAGGTAAAAAAATGTTATACGTTTACAGAAAACGCATACAAAAATGTAAGCAAATCCATAGACAAACATTTTGAATAATGGTATATTGAAATCGCTGAAAAGGATGCGTAACAAAATTCAGTGGTTTTTTATACTTTAAGGAGGAATTGTTACAATGGATACAAATCGTTTTGCTGATGCGTGGGCTGGATTCAAAGGCCGTTTATGGAAAGAAGAAGTGAATACTAGAGACTTCATTCAGAATAACTACAAACCATATGATGGCGATGAATCATTCTTAGCTGAACCTACAGAAGCAACTAATAAATTATGGGGCAGATTACAGGAACTTCAGGCAGAAGAAAGAGCTAAAGGCGGAGTTCTTGATATGGAAACTGAAGTAGTTTCTGGTTTAACTGCTTATGGACCTGGTTATATTGATGAAAGCATGAAGGACTTAGAAACTGTTGTTGGTTTACAGACAGATAAGCCTTTAAAGAGAGCATTCATGCCTTATGGTGGTATCCGTATGGCTGAACAGGCTTGCGAAACTTATGGTTATACACCAAATCCTAAATTACATGAAATTTTCACAAAATATCATAAGACTCATAACCAGGGTGTATTTGATGTTTACACTCCTGAAATTATGAAAGCACGTCATAATAAGATTATCACTGGTCTTCCAGATACTTATGGTCGTGGACGTATTGTTGGTGACTACAGAAGAGTTGCTTTATACGGTATCGATGCATTAATCGATTGGAAGAAAGAAGACTTTGCTAACTGTGGTAGCGGATCAATGACTGAAGACATCATCAGAAAGAGAGAAGAAATTGCTGAACAGGTAAGAGCTCTTAATGAAATGAAGAAGATGGCTGAAGCTTATGGTTATGATATTTCTAAACCAGCTACTAATGCTCGTGAAGCATTCCAGTGGTTATACTTTGGTTATTTAGCAGCTATCAAGACTCAGAATGGTGCAGCTATGTCAGTTGGACGTATCTCTACATTCCTTGATATCTATATTGAAAGAGATTTAGCTAACGGTACATTAACTGAAAGCGAAGCTCAGGAATTAGTTGACCATATCGTTATGAAATTCCGTATGGTTAAGTTCGCACGTATCCCATCATACAACGCATTATTCTCTGGTGACCCAGTATGGGCTACACTTGAAGTTGCAGGTTTAGGTACTGACGGACGTTCAATGGTTACAAAGAGTGACTACCGTTTCTTACATACATTAGAAGATATGGGTCCTTCTCCAGAACCAAACTTAACAGTTCTTTATACAGAAGCATTACCAGAAAACTTCAAGAAATACGCTGCTAAGATCTCTATCGATACTTCATCAATTCAGTATGAAAACGATGATGTTATGAGACCTGTATGGGGCGATGACTATTCAATCTGCTGCTGTGTATCAGCTACTCAGACTGGTAAAGAAATGCAGTTCTTCGGTGCGAGAGCTAACTTAGCTAAGTGCTTAACTTATGCTATCAACGGTGGTATCGATGAAAAGACTAAACAGCAGGTAGGTCCTGAATATAGAGGAATTACTTCTGAATATCTTGATTACGATGAAGTTATCAAGAAATATGATGCAATGATGAGCTGGTTAGCAGATTTATATGTAAATACATTAAACTTAATCCAGTACATGCATGATAAATACTACTATGAAGCTGCAGAAATGGCATTAATCGATACTGATGTTCGTAGAACATTCGCAACTGGTATTGCTGGTTTCTCACATGTAGTAGACTCATTAAGCGCAATTAAATATGCTAAGGTTAAGACTATCAGAGATGAAGATGGTATCGTAGTTGATTACGAAGTTGAAGGTGACTTCCCTCGTTATGGTAACGATGATGACAGAGCTGACAACATCGCAGTTTGGTTATTACATACATTCTTAGAAAAGATCAAACAGCATCATACATATAGAAATTCTGAACCAACTACTTCAATCTTAACAATCACTTCTAACGTAGTTTATGGTAAGGCTACAGGTTCATTACCTGATGGACGTAAAGCTGGTGAACCATTATCTCCAGGTGCTAACCCAGCATATGGTGCAGAAAAGAACGGTTTACTTGCTTCATTAAACTCAGTTGCTAAGTTACCTTACGAATGGGCATTAGATGGTATCTCAAATACTCAGACAATTGCTCCAAGTGCTTTAGGTCATGACGAAGCTGAAAGAGCTGATAAGTTAGTAACAGTTATGGATGGTTACTTCAGACAGGGTGCTCATCACTTAAACGTTAACGTATTCGGTAAAGAAAAGTTAATCGATGCAATGGAACATCCAGAAAAACCAGAATATGCAAACTTCACAATCCGTGTATCTGGTTATGCAGTTAAGTTCATTGACTTAACTAGAGAACAGCAGTTAGACGTAATTGCTAGAACTTGTCACGATCATATGTAATAATTAAAACAGTCTCTTAAGAGACTGTTTTTTATAGAGGAGGAGAATGTGATGAACGCTCGTGTACATTCCGTTGAAACATTTGGTCTTGTAGATGGACCAGGTGTACGTTTTATCTTATTTCTACATGGATGTCCTTTTAGATGTCAGTTCTGTCATAACCCAGATACATGGGCAAGTCAGAAGTTTGAAGAATGGACACCACAGCAGGCATTAGACCGTGCCTTACGTTTTGAACCTTATTGGGGTAAAGATGGAGGTATTACTGTATCTGGTGGTGAACCACTTGTACAGATTGATTTCTTGTTAGAATTCTTTAAACTTGCTAAAGCAGCAGGAATCAATACATGTATTGATACAAGTGGTGCATGCTTTACAAGAGAAGAACCTTTCTTCTCTAAGTTTGAGGAACTTATGAAATATACAGATCTACTTATGGTAGACATAAAAGAAATCAATGATGAAAGACACCAGGTATTAACTGGTGCTTCAAACAAGCGTGTTCTTGATATGATTCAATATTTGAATGATATCAAGAAACCTATCTGGATTAGACATGTACTTGTTCCTGAAAGAAGTGATTATGATGAAGATCTTCATGCTTTAGCTGATTATATTGATACTTTAAGTAATGTGAAAAAGGTAGAAGTTCTTCCTTATCATACTCTTGGTGTATATAAGTGGAAGGAACTTAACTTAGAATATAAGCTAGAAGGAATTGATCCACCTACAAATGAACGTGTAGAAAACGCAAATAAGATTCTACATACAGATAAATATAAATAAGTATGATATAATGTCTCCTAGAAGGAGGCATTTTTCATGGATGAATTGCTTTTTGATGAGAATTATATAGTATTCTTACAAAATCAGAGTTTGGATACATTATGCAGCCTTTATTATGAGGTACACAATCAATTAATGGATATTATTCATACTCATAAAGGGGAAGAAGACTATAAAATAATTACCGCAAAACGTGCAATGATTGAAGGTACAATCATGTCAAAAGTGATGCAGGAGCATGGTTATTCTTTGGATCAATATGCATATTATAAAAATGATAAGATGGTTGCCTGAAAAATGTGACAGTATTCAAATGTCCGTTTACTTTTAGGAGTAAATAATTTAAAATATGAGTGATTACTATTATGGAGGTAAAGGATAATGAAATTAGGTACTATTGAAGGTGGAGGAACAAAGTTCGTCGTTGGTGTTGGTGATGAGAATGGTAACATTTTTGAAAGAGAATCTTTCCCAACTACAACACCAGAAGAAACAATGAAGAAAACAATTGAATTCTTCAAGGATAAGGGTGTAGAAGCTATTGGCTTTGGATCATTTGGTCCAATTGACCCAGATAAGACAAGTCCTACTTATGGAAGTGTCACTACTACTCCTAAACCAGGATGGTCTAATCATAATGTCGTAAAGGATTTAGAAGAAGCATTCCCAGGTGTTCCTGTAGGATTTGATACTGATGTAAACAGTGCATGCTTAGGTGAAGTAGAATTTGGTGCTGCTAAAGGATTAAATAGCGCTTTATACTTGACTATTGGTACAGGTGTAGGTGGAGGTGCTGTTGTAGAAGGTAATCTTGTACACGGTTTACTACATCCAGAAATGGGTCATATGAAATTGATCACTCGTCCAGAAGATACTTATAAGGGTAAATGTCCATATCACGGAACATGTTTTGAAGGTTTAGCAGCTGGACCAGCTATTGAAGAACGCTGGGGTAAGAGCGCTAAAGAATTACCTGTTGATCATCCAGCATGGGATTTAGAAGCTTATTATATTGCTCAGGCTTTATGTATTTATATTCTTACAATTTCACCTAAGAAGATTATTTTAGGTGGAGGTGTTATGCACCAGAAACAGTTATTCCCAATGATTCATAAATACGTTCAGGAAATGTTGAACGGTTATGTTGCAAAAGAAGAAATTACAACAGATAAGATCAAGGATTATATTGTTTATCCAGGACTTGCAGATAATGCAGGATTTTGTGGTGGATTAGCACTTGCTAAACAGGCATTAAAGAATAAATAAAAAGCAGGCATAGCCTGCTTTTTTTAAAGGAGGATAATACATGCAATCACTTAGAGAACTTTATAAAATAGGAATTGGTCCTTCTTCATCTCATACTTATGGACCGATGAAGATCGCTGAAAGAATTAAATCACTTTATCCAGATATGGAAAAGGTACATGTTGATCTGTATGGTTCTTTATCTTTAACTGGTAAAGGACATTTGACAGATAAAATCATGCAGAAGACATTTGCACCTGTACCATGTGATTTTTCTTTTAAGAGCGGTGAATTACCTTATCATCCTAATGGGATGTTAGTTACAGTATATTGTGGTGGAGAGGCATTAAAACCTATTGAAGCTTATTCGATTGGTGGAGGAGAAATTTACTTTAAGGGAGACTTAGAAGAGGAGAAGGTAGAAATCTATCCTCATCATACAATGCGTGAAGTCATCGATTATTGTGAAAATGAAGGATTATCACTTTATGATTATGTTTTACGTTTTGAAGATGAAAACTTTAAAGAATATTTATTTGAAGTTCTTGAGGCAATGTTTACTTGCGTAGAAAATGGGTTACATACACAGGGTATCTTACAGGGCAGTCTACAATTAAAAAGAGTAGCTGGTTCTATGTATCAACAGGCTTTAAATACACATCATGAAATGGCTCAGGAACGTTTATTTATTGCTAGCTATGCCTATGCAGTGTCTGAAGAGAATGCAGATGGTCATATGATTGTCACTGCACCGACATGTGGTGCAAGTGGTGTACTACCAGCTATTCTCTATTATGCACATCATCAGATGGGCTTAAAAAAGAGAGACTTAGTCAAAGCACTTGCGATTGGAGGATTATATGGTAATACTGTTAAATATAATGCGACTATTGCTGGTGCAGATGGAGGATGTCAGGCAGAAGTAGGAACAGCTTGTGCAATGGCAAGTGCCTCTATGGCCTGGATCAATGAGTTAAATAATAGTCTCGTTGATTATGCAGCAGAAATGGGATTGGAACATAACTTGGGATTAACATGTGACCCAGTAGGTGGTTATGTACAGATTCCTTGTATTGAAAGAAATGCTTTGGCTGCATTACGTGCTTATGATGCGGCTATGCTTGCAGGACAGTTAGGTTATGTACGTAAGAATAAAGTACCTTTCGATACAGTTGTAAGAGTTATGAAAGAAACAGGCAAAGACTTGAATGTTGCTTATAAAGAAACATCTCTAGGAGGTCTTGCAAAAGAATTGAAATAGTGATTTCACTATTTCTTTTTTTATAAAGGGGGGAAATTATGAAACAAAGATTTATTAAATATATATGTTTAAGCATATTAGGAGAAATGGCTATATCGTTTTATATACTTGCTGATACATTCTTTATTGCCCAGGGAATAGGGGATAAAGGACTCACTGCATTGAATCTTGCGATACCTGTATTTAATTTTATTTATGGGATAGGACTCATGTTAGGAATAGGATCTGGTATTAGATTATCTATTTTGAAAATAGATCACAAGCATGATGAAATCAATCAGGTATTTGATCATACAGTGCTTTTAGGACTTGTAATAGGAGTACTTTTCATGATTACAGGAGTATTATACAGTCCTTCTCTTGCAAGAATGCTAGGAGCCAATGATGCGGTATTACAAGATACAGTCATTTATCTAAGAACTATTATGATATTTACACCTGCCTTTATCTTCAATAATGCGCTCAATGCATTAGTAAGAAATGATAACAATCCCGCTCTTGCGACAACAGCTATGATTGTAGCTTCACTGATGAATGTTGTACTAGACTATGTATTTATATTCTTATGTCATATGGGAATGTTTGGAGCTGTTTTTGCGACTTGTCTTGCACCTTTGATTGGCTTAAGTATTCTCTCTTTACACTTCATTAAAAAGAAGAATACATTCCATCCCGTTCAGCTTCATTTTCAGTTCTCTATGATTAAAAGAATTATTAAACTAGGTTTTCCTTCTATGTTGATAGAGATATCAAGTGGTTTAGTTGTTCTTCTTTTTAATACACTTATATTAAAGATTACAGGTAATATAGGTGTTGCTGCTTATGGTGTTGTATGTAATATATGGCTTGTATGTGTTGCAATATTTAATGGTCTTGCAAATGGTATGCAGCCTCTTACTAGTGAATCATATGGTTCTCATGATACAAAGAATCTTATTATGTTAAGAAGAATGACTCTTACTATCTCTTTATTAATATCTTTTACAATTTACTTAACAGTCTTCATAAACTCCTCTATGATCACTTCTCTATTCAATAAGACAAACAATCCAACATTATATACACTAGCAATAGAAGGCTTTAAAATCATGTTTATTGGCTTATTCTTTGCAGGGGTAAACATTGTCTTAACGACATACTTTACTTCAATAGAAAGCGCTAAAATAGCTTCTACACTTATTCTATTGCGTGGTGTAGTTCTTATCGTACCTGCATCTATTATTCTTTCACAATTAGGTATGAAAGGAATCTGGGCTTCATTACCACTATCTGAAATCATGACTACATGTGTAGGACTTACATATCTCAAACTTAAAAGAGCGATTGACTAAACCGCTCTTAAATTCTTTTTCTTAATATTATATAGAGTATGATTGAAAGAAGAGGAATAAGAAGATACATTCCAACTATGATGAACATATTAGAAAGAGTACTAAAGGCTTTTGTCTGTTCATATAACATCATAGACATAGATATTGTGCTATAATGGAGTATCGATATCGCAATGACTTCTACACCTATAAGTAGATAAAATAACTTAGACATCTTTGCCTTTATTAATAGGAATGTAAGGAATAATGATACAATCAATAATGGTAGAAGCTTAAGAAATAAGCTGCTATAAAGAGTTTGAGAAACATTCATAATATTCACCTGCACTTTCGTTTATGTTTTTCCTCTACAATTATTATATGAATTATTTAAGAAGGAGTAAACATATATCACTATTTAGAAAAAAAGTCTATTTATATGTAGAAGTTACAGGAGTCTTGTAACTTACATTAAAATAGATTAAAATACATATAAAAGGGGAATCACTATGAAAGAAACGACTAAATCAATTATCTATGGGGCAACTCCTATAGCACTTTATATCATACAAACTTCATCAACAGAATATGTACAGAAGTTCCAGCATGCACTCACATTACTTACACAGGATCAGAATTATTCTACTGCTATTTCTTTTTCCATTATCTCAAATATCTTAATTGCGATATGTTTTATTCTTATGTTTGTGATGGCAACCAAGAATAATGTCACTAAGCTCATCAGTGCTGTTTATGCTATAGTAGGTCTATTCCTTCTCTTTGACCAATATACTGCCACTATTCAGAATCATCTTTATACAAATGTGATTACACAATTCACATATAATAATATTTCTTTGATTGTGATAACGACAGTAATTATGATTTATAATCTCTATAACCTTCTAAAAAAATAGAAATCAGTGATGATTTCTATTTTTTTATAGCCCATAACCTTTAAATTTATTGATATAAATTATATAATTATGATATATGATGAAAAATATACTAAACAACTAGGAATTAATGCATGTTGGTAATGCTGATTCTATTGATGCTAGGGAGGAAATCTAATGGAAAACGTTATGAACAATACATCAAAGGTATTTGAATCGCACATAAGAATTCAAATGATTGCCAGTTTAAGTGTTGAAGATCTCACTTATAAACAGATGAAAGAGATTCTAGGTTGTACAGACGGGAATATGACAACACATACTAAAAAGCTAATTCAAGAAGGATTTATGGAAGTGAGAAAGGAATTTGTAAATAATAGACCACAGACAACTTATCATTTGACTGATGAAGGTAGAACACAGTTTGAAGAGTATGTAGCTTTATTGAATAAATTAGTAGAAGAGGGAAAAAATGCACAGAAAGTCTGATTTTTATCAGATTTTCTTTTTTTTCTTTTTGGATAGTATATAATAAAGTTGTAGTGATAAGTAGTAAAGATAGTCATATAGTTCATGATCATATTAACAGGAGGAAATTATGAAAAAGACCCTATCGTTTAAATCATGCATTATCGTGTTCTACTTACTTGTATTTATCGCATTTATAATAGAGAAAAGACCTATTCTAAGTAATAGTACACCTTACTTCTCTAGAATAGCTTATGCGACTAATCTTGTTCCGTTCTACTATGATCCTAATTCAAATTATCAGGCGTTACAGATGAATATTATCGTGAAGATATTCTTAGTGATGCCAATCGCATTATATTATGTGATCAAGAAGGATTGTACATTAGGACAGTTAATCACATTTATTTTAGGTGTTAGCTTTATTTTCGAAGTAGCTAAATTACTTTCATTAAGAGGCTATTTTGATGTTACTGATTTCTTCTATTATATGGCAGGTGCTGCCCTTGCTTACTATATCTATAGAAGTATCAAGTTCTTTACAAAGAAATAAATAACTTAACATCATGAACTAAAAAGGAGGAAAATCAATTGATTTTCCTCTTTGTGTTTACTTTTCATCCTGGTCTGGAATAATGAGTGAAACTGCATGTCTTAAACATTCAACATGAACAGGGAAACTCTGTCCTTTTTCACCATCAATATCATAGACAATATCTTCATCACAACTGATTGTGATATCCTTTGCCTGAACATAACGAATCATTGGATTTTGAGGATGAAGATTACGCTTATAATCCATAAAGACATTAAGTAGTTCAGCTACATTCCCTTTTTTAATAATAATAAGATCTAACTTACCATCACTTGTAGAAGCATATGGAGTCACTCCTGGAAATCCTCCTACATGAGAACTATTCGTAATCATGAATAAGGCGGCATCTTCTTCAAACTCTATTTCATCTGCTTTTACTTTAAGATGAAGTGATAAGCCTAACTGTTCAGGTAACATCTTCAATCCATTGATATAGTAGGCAAGAGGACCAAATTTCTTCTTTTCCTCTTTAGTGACAAGAAATCCAATATCACTAAACATGCCACCACTTAATACATTCGCAAAACAATGATCATCTACATAACCTGCATCAATCTTCTTTGTTTTAAAACGAGCAATCATATCACGGAATGCTTCTGGTGTATTAGGAAGATTAAGGTAAGTTGCAAAGTCATTGACAGTACCTGCTGCTAGTATCGCAAGAGGAATCTTAGATTCACTCTTAATAAGTCCTGTTATGATTTCATTAATAGTACCATCTCCACCTACTGCCACAATAAAGTCATATTCATTTTTAGTCAGTCTAGCAGCACGTTCTAATCCATCATTCTTTCCTCTAGTAAAGTAAGTATCAATTGTATTTACGTTAGTATGAAGAATTAATTGACCAATAAACTGATCAATAGATTTCTGGAATGCATGTGTCCCACTAGAAGGATTAATAATAAACAAACACTTCATATATTATGCCTCCTTAATCAATTCAAGAAGTAACTTAACACCCTTTTTCATAGAATTAATACTACAGAATTCATAAGGACCATGGTAGTTATATCCACCAGTACCTAAGTTAGGACAAGGAAGTCCCATAAAGCTTAAATTAGCCCCATCAGTGCCACCTCTAATAGGAGATGCAATAGGCTCAAGTCCTATATTAATCATGGCCTGTTTTACCTTATATACAATATCAGGTGTCTTATTGATAACTTCAATCATATTCTTATACTGTAAAGTAAAGTCAATATCAATATAATTGCCATGATTAACCTGATTTAAATAAGAAGCAGCAAGCTGCATTGTATGAATCATATCATGCATATTATCCATGTCATGATCTCTTAGAATATAAGTCATCTTAGCTGTAGAAACATCACCTTCCATATGATGAAGATGATAGAAGCCTTCTTTGTGTTCTGTTGCTTCAGGACGCTTATTATCACCAAGCATTGTATCAAACTGACGACCTAAAGTAAGAGCATTCACCATCTTACCTTTAGAATCACCTGGATGATAACTCTTACCAGTAATAGTGACATCAGCCTTATAGGCATTGAAGTTTTCAAAACTGAATTCATCAATTCTACCACCATCTACTGTATAGGCATAATCAGCACCAAATCTCTTGACATCAAAGTTTTCAGTACCTCTACCTACTTCTTCATCAGGAGTAAACGCAATACAGATATCACCATGCTTAAAATCTCTATTCTGGCAGATATACTCTACCATACTCATAATAATAGCTACACCTGCTTTATCATCTGCACCAAGAAGTGTAGTTCCATCAGTTGTAATTAAATCATCACCCACAAGACCTTTTAATTCAGGATTTGTTTCTGGATCTAAATACATCTTTTTTTCTTCATTAAGAATAATACGTCCTCCAGGATAAGAACGGATAATACGTGGATGAATATCATGTCCACTTGCATCTGGAGAAGTATCCATATGGGCAATAAATCCAATTGCTTTCATAGGCTCATCAGAATTACTATAAATCTTTCCGTATACAATTCCCTGATCTGTTCTTTCTACTTCATCTACACCTAAAATCTGCATTTCTTCACTTAAGAAATCAGCTAAATCAAATTGTTTTTCTGTAGAAGGAGATGTTGTAGAAGATTCATCAGACTGTGTATCAAAACTCACATATTTCAAAAATCTCTTTTCAATCAACATAAAATAACCTCGCTTTGTTTATTTCTTTCATTTTAACATAGTAAATAGTTTTTGTGAACTTGCATAATTAACTAGACAACGCCTATTGTTTTCATTATTATGGGGTAGGTGATAAAAATGAAATATTATGCCGTAAAAAACGGAAGAGTACCAGGTATTTATAACTCTTGGGCAGAATGTCAGAAGCAGATTCATGGCTTTAAGAATGCTTCTTATAAGTCCTTTACATCACGCACGGAAGCAGAAGAGTTTATTTCTGATAAAAAAGAAATACCTCAAATGGAACATGGGTTAATTGCTTATGTAGATGGTTCTTTTAATGCGAAAAAGAAAGTATATGGTTATGGTGCTGTATTAATTGATGGACAGCAGGTCATTAAACGTCTTTATGGACATGGAGATAATGAAGAATGTATATCTAGTCGTAATGTCGCAGGAGAAATATTTGGGGCACTTGCAGCTGTAAAGTATGCAGTAGAACATCCTGAATATGATGGTATTGTGATTTATTATGATTATATGGGTATTGAAAAGTGGGCTATTGGAGAATGGAAAGCCAATAAGAAGTTAACACAGTATTATGCTGATAAAATGGCTAAATACCGTAAACAATTGCCTATTGTCTTTGTGAAGGTAGAAGCTCATACAGGAGACTTCTATAATGAACAAGCAGATCAGTTAGCAAAGAAAGCAGTGGGAATTGAATGAGTGAAAAAATAACAATCTTTGATATTGAAGAATTAAATAATGATCCTGTTAGTATCTGTTCTATTGGAATAGTGGTATTGGAGGATATGAAAGTAAAGGAAACATTCTATTCCCTTATTAGACCTCCTAAATTGACTTTTGATCCCTATCGTTATAAGGTTCATAAGATCAGACCACAGGATTTAAAGAAACAACCCACTTTTCCAGAAATCTGGCCAAAGATTAGTCAATATTTTGAAAACAGTATTGTGATATCTCATGATATCCAATCAGATCTAAATCATCTATTGGCAGTATTTAGAAGGTTTCGTATAAGAAAGCCTACTTGTTTCTTATCATGTACATTAGTACTCGCAAAGCTGTTTCATCCTGAATTACAAAAGTATGGCTTAGGTTCTCTATGTGATTATTATTCAGTGGAATTAGAGAATGCCCATAATGCATTGGCTGATTCTTTAGCCTGTGCAGAGCTTTTAAAGAAGATGATGGATGAACATCACTATACAAGTCTTAAAGAGCTTCACGAGAAGGAAAATGTCCCTTTAGGACGTATGACAAGTTCTTCTATTGAACCTCTTGTATCAAGTGATAAGGTACAGGAAGTAAAGATGGGAATACAGAAAGAAACAGTCGCTTTCACTGGAAAACTTGCTCATACAAAACAAGAAATAGAAGCATTTGTAGAACAGGATGGTATGACACCATCATTCCATGTCACAACACAGACAAGATATCTCGTTATTGGGAAAAAGGACTACAAGCAGACAAGATATCAAAAAGGCAATAAGAAGATAAAAAAAGCTATGACACTATCAAGACAAGGTCAGGATATTAGAATCCTACATGAAGACCAGTATATTGATATGGTAAGAAAAAGAACTCTTAAGGCATAGAGTTCTTTTTCTTACACACTATTTAAAAAAATGACGCTTTTTTTATTGTAAACAGGATAAAAGTACAGTTTGGTGCACAAATACGTCATTTTATTTAAAAAATGTATTGAAAACGCTTCTAATATTTGATATTCTTATTATAGGTGATTAATTATGGCAAAGACTTCAAACTATTTATTTAAACTTGATTTAATGATTTTAAGCTTATTGAAAGAAAAAGATCAATATGCGTATGAACTAACTAAAGAGATAGCAGAAAAATCTAAGGGTCGTATTGAACCGAAGAATGGTACTATGTATCCTATTATCTACAAACTCATTGAAAATGGCTATATTTCAAGTAATACAATCATTTACCACAATAAAGCTAGAGTGTATTATCACCTAGAACCAGCCGGAAAGGAATATTTAGACAAGATTATTGTGGAATTTGATGAACTAGTGGATTGCATCAATTCATTTATTCACAAAGATTAAAATAGAGTTCCCATGATGGAACTCTATTTTTTTGCATAAAAAAAGAAATAGGCAAATGCCTATTTCTTGATTTCTTTATAACTGACTGCGAAAGGTCCAGTTTTAGTAACGATTGTGATTGTATCGCCTTTTTTATACTCTTTAAATTCTTTGGCAGTAGCACGATAAGTAAATTTCTTTTTACCTGTTTTTACATTGAAATGATATACCTGTGAGAACTTAGTTGTATAATGTTCTGTCTTAGTAATAACACATTCCTCTGTATTAGTTACCTTTGCAAGAGGATCATTGATCCAGCATAATGCAAGTGGAATAAAGATAACTAGGAAGCATGTAAATAATGCATCTCTAGGTAATCCAGCTTTTTCACCAATCCAGCGATAGAATACAAAGATAATTAAGAATACAATAATTGTTGCATAAATAACAGGTCTTGTATTTTCCATTGCATATTTAGTAAATAGAATTAACCATCCTGTAATAGTAGGGATAATAAAGTTACCGAAGAACAATCCATACAATTCTTTGATTGCTGGCTGATTTCCTTCGGCAGTTAGACCTAAATAGTAAATACCTGCAAGCACAGGGATAACGATAGAAATTAATCCACCCACAACAAGAGAATCAAGTGCACCAATCATACCAGCCACTAATGACACTAACTGGATAAGTGTTAATACAAGCATCACTGGTTTAGTAACTGATACAGAAGGCATACGACTAGGTGCTTCCTTTGAACCCTCAACATCTTCATAAGGGATCTTATGATCAGTACATTCTTCAACTAATTCAGCTAAATCAGCCACTTCAAATTCTAATGAAGAAAGCTGTGCAATCACTCCTTCTTTAGAATAAATAGTGAGTGTCTTACCATCATCTACTAGTTTAGTAATGTCTTCATAAGCATACTTCTTTTCATTATTACCTTCTTTAAAAGTAATATCATCTTCAGTCATCATATAAGAGAAAGTCTTCTTCTTGTTCACCTTTAAAGTGATATAAATCATAAGTAGAAGCCCGATGACACCAAGCCCTGTAATCACATAATAACCGTCTTTTGCTTCTATAAAGCCAAGAACTAACATGATAATACCAAATACAGGACAAAGGATTTTCATTGTACTAATATGAAATAGTAAACTATCCTTATATGTTACGTCTCTATTCATTTTTTTAACCTCAACTCCTTACGTATACAGTATATATTACATTAATTTTAGATGTAAACACAAGCGATAGTTGATAAATTATAGCCTTATTAAGGTGATTTATGGTAAAATAAATCTATATGGAGGTAAATGTATGAAAACTCTTACAGTTGCAGTGCCTTGTTATAATTCACAAGATTATATGAGACATGCTATCGAACCATTATTAATATGTGAAAATGATATTGAAATCTTAATCATTGATGATGGTTCTAAGGATAAGACAGGAGAAATAGGAGATTTATTAGAGGAAGAATATCCTGCAACAATCAGATGTATACATCAGGAAAATGGTGGACATGGTGAAGCAGTGAATACTGGTTTAAAGAATGCAACCGGACGCTTCTTTAAAGTATTAGACAGTGATGACTGGTTTGATGAAGCATCTTTAGTTAAAGTGATTCAGACATTAAAGAAACTTGGCAATGATGTCGATATGATGATCTGTAACTATGTCTATGATAAACCATCAAAGAATACACAGAAGCCTATTCGTTATACAAATGCATTACCTGAAAATAAGATTTTCAGATGGTATGATGTGAAATATTTCTATCCATCGCAGAACCTATTAATGCATTCAATTATCTATCGTACAGAAGTATTACGTGCAAGTGGTCTTGTACTTCCTAAACATACATTCTATGTAGATAACTTATTTGTGTATGAACCTATTCCATTTGTTCAAACTATGTATTATCTAAATGTTGATTTATATCACTATTTCATTGGTCGTGATGATCAGTCAGTGAATGAAACAGTGATGATTGGACGTATTGATCAGCAGATCAGAGTGAATAAACGTATGATTGATGCGATTGATATTGATAAGCTTAAATCACGTAAGATGAGAAAATACTTAATTAAGTATTTATCTATGATTACTACAGTAACTACAGTACTCTGCGTAAAGAGTGGTACAGAAGAAAACCTACAGAAACGTAATGATTTATGGGCTTATATGAAGGATACAAAGCCTGCCGTTTATAAGGAAGTAAAGAAGACTGCGTTAGGTCTTGCTATGCAATTAAATGATCCACTAGGACGTAAACTAATCGTTGGTGGATATAAACTTGCACAGAAACTATTTGGTTTCAATTAACAGTGATTCTATCACTGTTTTTTTTATGTTGACTATTACCTACTGAATCGATAGAATAAAATTTGGGTGATTAAATGATTAAGAAATTCATAAAGACTCATGAACATGCATGGGTTCTTGTCTATTTTGTATTTTATATGCCTTGGTACTTTGGCTTACAACAAAGAGATATTAGTCATTTCTTTGATATGTATGTAGGATTAGACCGTATCATACCATTTGTACCAGCATTTATTATTCCTTATATCTATTGGTTTTTATTTGTTGCAGGAACTTTGTTATTCTTGTTTTTCTATGATGCAGATGAATTCTATCGTGGCTTTTCATTTCTAGCCTGTGGTATGACTATTTCACTTATCATATTCACAATCTTCCCAACAACATTCTGTCATCGTCCAGAAGTACTTACAGGGAATGCCTTTGAACAATTCTGGTTAAGATTTATTTATGGGGCAGATAAACCAACTAACGTATTTCCAAGTATTCATGTATTTAATTCAATAGGATGTGCGATAGCACTTATTAAATCAAAGAAATTCAAAGACAATAAATCAATGCATATATTTGCGACTATCTCAGCAGTACTTATTACATTATCTACAATGTTCATCAAACAGCATTCATTTATGGATGCTGTAGCAGCAAGTATAATCGCATATGTGCTCTATCAGCTCATTTATAAGAGAGAACATCCACGTTTACGTCAATTTGTATATTCTAAGTTTCCTAATAAAGGCTAAAGGTGTCAGTAAAATGACACCTTTTTAATCGCAATAGTTTATTATGATTGAAAGTTTTACGGTTTAAAACCGCAAAACTATTGTTGAAATGGTAGTTTTGCGATTCCATATACATGGAAGAGGTGATTGTATGATAGAAAGACCGCTATATTTAGACAAAATCATGCCTTTTGTAGATACTCCATTTGTGAAAATATTGACTGGAGTTCGACGCTGCGGTAAATCAACAATTCTGAAAATGATTATTAAAAAAATCAAAAAAGAAAAGAATGTGGACGATGAACAGATTCTTAATTATCGCTTTGATTCTATGGAATATGAAGATATGACTACAAAAGAATTGTATCTGGAATTGAAGTCAAAAATAATACAATCAAAAAAGACATACTTATTCTTAGATGAGATACAAGAAATTGAAGGATGAGAAAAAGTAGTGAATACGCTTGCTTCAGACTTTGATGTAGATATCTATATTACAGGATCCAATTCAAGAATGATGTCTTCAGAGATATCTACATATCTAACAGGCAGATATATTACTTTTCATATTTATACTTTGTCATTTGAAGAATATCTTATGTTCAAGAAAAGCTATACGACTCTTAAGGATTTGAAACAGGAATTTAGCCAATATGTACGATTGGGTGGATTCCCTGCAACTCATTTACAGGATTATTCTCAGGATGAAGTTTACACGATTGTGAAGGACATCTATAATTCTACTATTTTTTCTGATATTGTACGTAGAAACCAAGTCAAGAAGATAGACCAGTTAGAAAGAGTTGTAAAATATACGTTTAATAATATTGAAAATACATTTTCTGCAAAATCAATTTCTAATTATTTCAAATCAGAACAGAGAAAAATTGATAATGAAACAGTTCATAGTTACTTAGAGAAATTACAGAAAGCCCATATTCTTCATAAGTGTTCTCGATATGATCTTCAAGAAAAAAATATATTAAAAACACAGGAGAAATTCTATCCTGCAGATGTTTCTTTGCGTTATTCTGAATTGGGCTATACTGTAGATAATGTTGCTTCATCTCTAGAAAACATAGTATATTTAGAACTTAAAAGAAGAGGCTATAATGTTTACATAGGCAAGACAAAAGATAAAGAAATTGATTTTGTTGCTACAAAACAAAATGAAAAAATCTATGTTCAGGTGACACAAGAAATCAAATCTGAAAAAACACAGAAAAGGGAATATGAACAACTTCTAGAAATCAGAGATAATTATCCTAAGTATGTTGTGATGGCAGATGATTTTGCGGGTGGTAACTATGAAGGAATAAAAACAATGAACATAGTAGATTTTTTATTAAGTAAAGAGTATTAGAAATGAGGTGAGAAACTCATTACCAGAAAAGAAGTGAGATACTGTAAAATGTATAGGGTATTTGAATAATATAGAAGTAATCATTTCTTCTAACTTTTGATGAATCGATTGATCATCATCTATAATCGCAATATGAAACATAACATCCTCCCTGTTTAGAGAGATAATAAAAAAATATATTATATTTTGTCAATGACAGTATATAATCCCTAAGATGACTAGGATTTGTTATTACATTATTTGACCATCAAATGATAAATCCTTATAATAGGGAAAAAGGAGTGGGGAGAATGGCGAAAACTATTGTTGGTGCAGTATTAGAAAATGATCCAGCATCACGTAACTGGTTCAATGTCATATTGAACTATCCAGGTGTACATGCTATCTTTTTTTATCGCATCAATCATTTCTTATGGACAAAATGTCATATGAAATTAATTGCACGTTTCCTGTCACAAGTAGCACGCTTTTTTACAGGGATTGAAATTCATCCAGGTGCAACCATTGGTAAACGATTATTTATTGACCACGGTATGGGAGTTGTAATTGGGGAAACAACCATTATTGGTGATGATTGTTTATTATATCAAGGTGTGACTCTTGGAGGGGTAGGTACAGGAGAACATACATGTAAAAGACATCCAACCTTACACAATAATGTAATGATTTCAGCTGGTGCAAAAATCATTGGTGATATTACTATTGGAGATAACAGTATTGTAGGTGCGAATTCAGTTGTATTGAAAGATGTACCACCGAACTGTACAGTAGTAGGTGTTCCTGGTATGATTGTGAAAGAGAATGGTGTCAAAGTACATCGCGAATTATAAAAAGGGGCATAAGCCCCTTTGTAAGTGTCTCAGTAGCTCAGCTGGATAGAGCATTCGCCTCCTAAGCGAAAGGTCGTAAGTTCAAATCTTATCTGGGACGCCATTTTAAAATATTAACAGGCTTTTAGCCTGTAAATGATAAAAGAGATTTGATTGATGTATGTTCATCATTCAAATCTCTTTTTGTTTCAGGTGATTCTTATGGAGAAATTAGTAGAATTTATGTCCAGTAATTGTGATAGAGCAGTTTTTGAATTGGGGAAACACTGTTTAGCCAATTGAGTATTTGAAATATAGTGAACTACCTCAACTTAATTCCAGTACCAAAGAAAAAAAGCTGCACACGCTGCAATTACCATAAGAATGATTGAAATCATTATTCTTATAATATAACTCTATCAGACTAAAATGGTACTACAGTCAAGAGTGGCTAATCCTCCTATATGAAAGGACGTAAGTTCTAATCTTATCTGGACACCAACAAATAATGCCGAAAGCCTTTTTTGGGTTTTCGTTTTTTTGTTTATAGGAAAAGCACCTGCGTTTTATGAAAATTTTGAGGATAGCAGGTGCTTTGAGATATTTGATTTAGTATTGAAAATTATGATTACAATTCTAATGATTGTTTTACATAATACAGTGCCGCTCCGATAGCTGGAGTATATTGTCCATGCGTACCAACGAGTATCTGATCTTCTTCCATTTGGAAAGGAGAATGTTCATTAATTTGATCTATGAGGTATTTCATATCTTCCTTTTGAAAGTATGGTGCAAGGTATCCGCTGATGATTACTGGACAATCAATCACAAGATTTAAGTTAGAAATCGCAAATGCAAGATGATCTAGATAACCTTTCCAGATTTGCTGCAGATTTGGAGACTCTTCTGTATGTAATGTGTTAAAGAATTCTTTTATTGGCATATTTGCAGCTACTTTTAATGCATTGGCTGAACAATATGTTTCTAAACACCCATGATGTCCACAATAACATTCTGGACCAGCTGGATCAATGCACATATGTTCAATCAAACCACTACGCATATGATGTCCTACATGAACTTCATGATGAGTGATGATGGCTCCACCAAGGTTTGGATTCAAAAGAATAACAATCGTACTATCTAATTGTGGATGATTCCATAATTCAAGATCTGCAGCAGATTTAGAATCATGTTCTAAGTGACAAGGATAAGGTAATCGAGATGAGAAATCTGAAAGCTTCATTTTTATATTCCCCATGATGTTTCCATAAGTCATAGATGTTCCATCTAGAGAGATTATTCCTTGTGTGGCAATAGAGATACCTTCTATTTTATGTGTGTCATAGTGTTGATTCTGGATAAACTGTTCAACTTCTTTCGCAAGTGTATCATAGTATACATCATCACTTTTATATGAGAGTTCAATTGTTTCTGTTGCAATTGCTTCACCATATAGATTGACTGCCACAATATGAAACATATCTTTCAGTATACCAAGTCCAATACCAATACGATCATCTTCAACAATCTGGATGATTTGTGCTTTTCTTCCACCTGTTGATTGAAAATAACGATCACGGCGAATGCGACCCTCTTGTTCTAATTCATTTAAGTTCTGACTGACAGTAGAAAGACCTAAATGCAGATCTTGAACGATTTGTTGTTTAGAAACCTCTTTTTGTTGATAAATGTATTTATAAACCTTATCACGGTTTATTTTTTTTAGTGCAGCTGGATTCATTCCTTTTTCAACCATAACAATCTCTCCTTATCTAATCTGTTGTATATTTTATAATGGATTTTCTTACTTTTCTACTTATAAACTAAACTTTAACTTTAAATTGCAAAAAAATGAAAACGCTATATTTTTAGATAGACATTTATTTTCGACGGGTATATACTTAACTTATGACTTAGGCCTAAGCATAAGTTAAAAGTCAAAGAAAGAGGTCTAAACGGAGGCAGATATGAAATTAACATTGGAAGGTATTAAAAATCGTAAAGCATGGGAAGACGCAAATATTGTGCTCCCAAACTATGATGTAGAGAAGGTTTCAAAGAAAGCACAAGATGCACCTAAATGGGTACATTTTGGAGTAGGTAATATTTTTAGAATCTTTATTGGTGGAATTGCAGATGGCCTTCTAGAAGATGGAAATCTTGACAGAGGAATTACTTGTGTAGAAACATTTGATTATGATGTAGTGGATAAGATTTATAAGCCATATGATAATCTTGGACTGAGCGTTATTCTTCATGGTGATGGCACTCGTGAATATAAAGTCATTGGATCATTGGCTGAAGCAGTTAAAGCACAGTCTTCTAACGCAGAAGAATGGAATCGTTTAAAGGAAATCTTTACTAGTGAATCATTACAGATGGTATCTTTCACTATTACTGAAAAAGGTTATGCACTTCAAAAAGCAGATGGCAGCTGGTTCCCATTTGTAGAAGCAGATATTAATAATGGACCAGAACATGCAACGGGTGCCATGGCTGTTGTTGTTGCAATGTTGTTAGAAAGATATAAAGCAGGTAAATATCCTCTTGCATTAGTATCTATGGATAACTGCTCTCAAAATGGAGCTAAACTTCGTGAATCTGTATTAATGATGGCAGAAGAATGGGAAAAATTAGGATTTGTAGATTCTGATTTTATTGATTATGTAAGTGATGAAAATGTTGTTGCATTCCCTTGGACAATGATTGATAAGATTACACCTAGACCAAGTGAAAAGATTGCTGATGATTTAGAAAAACTTGGTGTAGAAAACATGCAGCCAGTTATTACAAGTAAGAAGACTTATATTGCACCATTCGTAAATGCTGAAAAGCCACAATATCTTGTTATTGAAGATCATTTCCCAAATGGACGTCCAGCATTAGAAAAAGGATTTGGTGTATATATGGCCGATAGAGAAACTGTTAATTTAAGTGAAAGAATGAAAGTAACAGTATGCTTAAACCCAGTTCATTCTGCAACAGGACCACTAGGTGTTGTGCTTGGATATGATTTATTTGCTCATATGTTAAATACTAATCCAGATATGATGAAGATGGCTCGTATGGTGGCTTATGATGAAGGTTTACCAGTTGTAAAAGATCCAGGAATTCTTTCACCTCAGGCATTTGTGGATGAACTATTTAATGATCGTTTCCCTAACGAATATTTAGGTGATACAAATCTTCGTCTTTCAGTAGATGTATCTCAGATGGTTGGTATTCGTTTTGGTGAAACAATTAAAGCATATGTTCAAAAGTTTGGTGATGCGTCTCAGCTTACTGCAATCCCTCTAGGAATTGCTGGATGGCTCAGATATATGTTAGGTGTAGATGATGAAGGTAATACATATGAACTTGCACCAGATCCAATGAATGAAGAACTTCAGGAACAGCTTGGTAATATTGTTGTTGGAAAACCAGAAACATTCAAAGACCAGTTGAAACCAATTTTATCTAATGAACGTCTATTCTTTACTGATCTTTACAAGGATGGCGTTGGTGAAAAGGTTGAAGAAATATTTAGTGAGATGATTGCTGGCAAAGGTGCTGTAAAAGCAACAATTCACAAATACGTAAATAAATAATTAATATAGTTGTAAAAAATGTGCTACACATGAGGTTGCGTAGCACATTTTTTAGTACTGTATTTCATATATAATTTGGATTTTATTGTAAATGAAAATACACAAATCCTTGTTCACATAAGTGCTAAACATACGCAAATCCCCATTCGTATAAGCACTAAACATACGCAAATCCCCGTTTAAATACAGGGAATGTTTTGAAATGATCTTTGCGACTGATTCATTTTTTCTATTGTTTCAGAGAATAATGTTAAAATATATTACAAGAGAGGTGACTGAAGAAATGAACTTTATAGATCACGCAATATCAGAAATCACAAATGGTGAAGATTTTGTACAGGCAAAAACTGATATATATGAATATCCAGAGGTAAGAGGTGAATTAGAAAAGTATCCTTTGTGGATCAAGAATATTATTGCTGTTATTGATTGTGATACGGAACTAGGTATGGATGGATTAGATCTAAAATCATATGCTGATGCTGTGAAAGTATTTGATGAGATAGGACTTATAGAAGAAGCAGAAGTACTTCGTGATTATGATAATGATATATCAGAAGAGAATGCTGATAAATGCTATGAGAGATTAGCTATTAATAATGATTATGATGCTTTCTGGGATAAGGTATATGTTTGTATTGATAAGAATACATATAATAAGTATTTGGAGGAATATGCATAAATCCATTTTTTGGAATAAGTCTCTTTTGTATAAACAACTTTTACAGATTATGGTACAATAAATAAAGAAATATTTTGAATATATTACTAACTTTAAGTTAACTTAAAGTTTAATTGTAATAGTAGGGGATGTTGCAAGAGAAAATGAGAAAGTTAAGGTTTTATGGTTTGTTTTAATCTAAGAGATCGGAGAAGAAGATATGAGAAAGAAAACTACAAAGAAAACAACTACAAAAGCAGCTGCTGTTAAGGAAGAAACAGTAACAACAGCTGCTAAGGATACAACAAAAGAAGCTGCTCCCGTAAAGGAAGCAACTGCTAAGGTAGAAACAGTAGCAGAAGCTGAACCTAAAAAAGCGACAGCTAAGAAGACTACAACTACTAAGAAAACAACAGCTAAAAAAGCGACTGCAGCTAAGACAGAAGCTGTAAAAGAAGAAGCACCTAAAAAGACAACTAAGAAAGCAACCGCAAAGAAGACAACTAAGAAGGCTACAGCTACTAAGAAAGAAACAGTTAAGAAGGAAGAACCTGAAGTAGAAGAAACAGTAGCTCCTGAAGTTGAAAAGAAGGTTGAAGTAGAACCTGAAGTAGTTGTTCAGGAAACTCCTGCTCCAGCTCCAGTTGATTTAGGACCACGTAGAAGTGTAGCATTCATTGGTTCTGAGTGTTATCCATTTGTAAAGACAGGTGGATTAGGAGATGTTATGTCTGCTCTTCCTAAGAGTCTTGCTAAGTTGAATTGTGATGTTAAAGTTATTATTCCTAGATATAAATGTATTCCACAGAAGTTCCAGGAAAAGATGGAATATAAAGGTTCATTCTCTATGGACTTATGTGCAGACGGTAAACAGTATTATGTAGGTATTATGGAATACCAGGAAGATGGCGTTGTTTATGATTTTATTGATAACGATGAATTCTTCTCTTGGGGTAATCCATATACTAACCTAATCGATGATATTCCTAAATTCTGTTATTTTGGTAAAGCAGCTCTTGCAGCACTTAACTATTTAGATTGGACACCTGATGTTGTACATTGTCATGACTGGCAGGCTGCTTTAGTTCCTCTATACTTAAGAACATGCTTTAAAGACAGCAATGTAGGACGTGCAAGCTGTGTACTTACTATTCATAACTTAAGATTCCAGGGAATCTATGATAGAAAGACTATTCAGTATTGGTCAGGACTTCCTGATTATGTATTTAATAAAGACTGCCTCACACAGAATTGGTTGGATGCGAATATGTTAAAGGGTGGTATTACTTATAGTAATGTTGTAACTACAGTAAGTAATACATATGCTGGTGAAATCCAGACTGAAGAATATGGTGAAGGTCTTGAAGAACACTTAAGATATCATCATAACAAGCTTGTAGGTATCGTAAATGGTATTGATACAGATATCTGGAATCCAGCAACTGATAAACTATTAGCTGCGCCATATGACAGTACAAATGTTATTGAAAACAAGAAAGCAAATAAGAAAGCTTTACAGGAATCATTAGGATTAGAAGTAGATGATCATAAGATTGTCATTGGTTTGATTTCACGTTTGACTAACCAGAAGGGTCTAGATCTTGTAAATAGTGTAATTCCACATATTATGGATGAACACACACAGGTTGTTGTATTAGGTACAGGTGATGCAGAATATGAAGATGCATTCCGCTATTATGAAAACGCGTATAAGGGTAACTTCTGTGCTTATATTGCCTACAATGAAAATGTAGCACATAACATCTATGCTGGATGTGATGCATTATTAGTCCCATCTAGATTTGAACCATGTGGATTAACTCAGTTAATTAGTATGAGATATGGTTCAGTACCAATCGTAAGAGAAACTGGTGGATTAAAAGATACAGTACAGCCTTATAACTTATTTGATAACACTGGTAATGGATTTACATTCGACAGATATGAAAGTGGTCTTTTATATGATGCAATCAATCGTGCTAAGACACTTTACTTCGAAAGTAGACCATACTGGGATGATATGGTAGTTCGTAACATGAACAAAGATGTCTCTTGGGAACAGAGTGCAAAACACTACAAAGATATGTATGTAGGATTAACACCTAAATATTAAAGCAAACAAAAATGCAATGTTAGAAATCTAACGTTGCATTTTTTTCTCCCAATATAATTATTTATCTCCCAAAAAGGGTATCGATTTGGGAGATAACCTTAATAATTATTAGACAACATGCAAAATAGTCCGACATGTATGAATAGTTCAATGCGAAAGGAGTCTTTTTGCTAAGAGTAATATTTTTGATTTTTACTTTTTGGCTTGTCGGGATCTAGAAGTTTTAGTTTTCCTTGATTGACAAGAGGTTGAATGTAATTCTTTGAGACATACTGAGTAGTTTTAAGACCTAAATAATCACTTATTTCTTGTCTTGTTCTTGGAGTTTTACAAAAAGTGATTAAATCAGTGTTATCTTCGCTGTTATTTATAGAATTTTCTGTCTTGTTGAATAAAGTGACCACAAACTCGTTTCTCTTATTTTCGAATAAAGGTTCTGGTAAACCGTATTCTTTCATTTCTCTACGAATAGTAGGAATACCTGAATATCTATTTTTTGTCTTAAGTAAAAATTCAGACATCGTTGCAAGTGCAGGGTTTCTTAAATCAGGTCTTGCTTTTCCTAAATCATCAACTGTCATTCTTCCATAAAGCCTGCCTGGACTATGAATCTCTAGACGGTTAGTGAAGAAAGAAATCTGGATAGTAGTTCCTTCAGTATGAACACTGTAATCACGATGTATTAATGCATTGAGTATCGCTTCTCTTATGGCATTGATAGGGTACTCAGTTTTATCATTTCTTTTTCCTGTGTTTTGATCAATGATTGTTTGAGTACGCATATTTCTATTACAAAAGGCAATTGCTTCATCTAACATTTCAGATAATGTTCCCTCAATTCTTTTGTTATCTAGAAAACGAACACCATCATTCGTTGTTTCACCAATTTCAGTACCAGGAATAACAGTTGCAGTAATAGCTAATTGCGGAAGCAATCCTTGTGGATATATACCAAAATTCAATACAGAAGCAAGAGTAGGTACGCCATTTCGTGTAATAGATAATAATTCGTAAATCTGCTCTTCTGATAATTTTGAAAAAAAAGGTCGATTTAATTTCATTTGAAGAATGTAGTTATTGATACCTACTTCATCTAATAAAGATAAATCAGCACGATCAATTGGTCTTTCATCATCATGAACATGAGCCTTATAAGATTCAAAACTATATATTTCGTAGTCTGTCATAGGTAAATCTGCATCACCTACACGAACATAAGATCCTTTTGTCTTTCCTGCACCACGATAGTAACATGGACGATTAGTAATATCTATTGATGGTATTTCAGCACTACAGATATTAACACCTTCATATTCTGTAGTTGTAAATATAGCACGAACTACAGGATCCATTTGATTGCATTGTTCTGTTACTCTTTTTTGTAAATCTTGCAAATCATAGACACCTACGGGTTCAAAACCTAATGATTCATCTATACCGAATACAATTATTCCACCGCTGTCCTGGTTTGAAAAACTTGATAAGGTATCATACAAACGTCTAGGTGTTCCTTTGTTTGCTGCTTTAACTTCTATAGTTTGTGATTCGGCTTTTGTCTTAATTATTTGTTTGATTAAATCATTTAATTCGATGCTAAGCATAATTTCTCCTTTCTGGTACATTTGATTGAGTAAAATAGATGAATTGTTTTATTTACATAAATTATAATCATTTAATTATGTAAAAACAACGAAAAGTAATGAAATTAGATAAAAAGTTATAAAAATAACATAAATTTAAATTAAATTAACATAAGTAATTTATGTAAAATCACAAATTAACATAAATTTTCACAAAAATAACATAAATAATTTATGCTAAAATAGTAAATAAATTAATTATTCTATAAAATAAGCAAACTCATTTTAATATTGTCCCTCTTTATTAGCGGGATTTTTTAATGCAATAAAAAAGGAACTCCGAAGAGTTCCTAATGTGGATGCAGGTTTTGGGTCTCTGCTCCGACCGATGGACATGTTTTTTTGAGGTCTCCATACCGACTTTTTATTCATTTCCATCATAATATTTTAACAAAGAAAGTTAAATTATATATTGAGTGAATATTTTGTATTTTACACAATAAGATATATTCTTTCCTTTAATACTGCTTTCTTTACAAACACTTAACTAGAATATGCAAATGAATCACTTCTACTATTACTATAATGGTCATAGTCAAAGGAAAGTGATGAGAATGAAAAGAGTAATAATGGTGTATATGGTCATCTTTATTTAACTGGTGATAAGATTAACTTAGAATCAGGATTAAAATTTACAGGTATTATGAACTTTGTAATTAGTCTCACAGATTAACTTAAGGAGTTAACTTTAGGGTTAACGTTTTTTTGTGTCTATACAATGTAAGGATTTTCTAATTATATAGATTGTGAATATAACAGAAGTGCATGTTATCTCCTTTTATCATAAAATTTTCAAAATATTTTAGAAACATCTCTAGAAAGGCGTTGTCAGAGGGGTACAGGATACATGAATATTAAAAATAGTATAAGATAGTAGTAGGAATGAAGATGAGTAATATGAAGTTCGGAGTAAGAACACCATCATTAATCTATTGCTGCTATAACAACAGGAAGAGCTAAAAGATCAATTAAGAAAGCTCTTATACCTGGATATGGTAAGAAGGGCAGAGGATGGATTACGGATCCTAGAAAGGCTGCCTATAACAAGGTCTATAAAAAAAATACTGTAAGTTTCTGGGACTTATTTAAATAAAGGAGACTAATGCTATGAGTACTGATGATAAGCTTTTACTAGTAGGTAAGGTTTTGAAGGTATTGTTGGTGATTTTGGTATTTCTAATTCTAGTTATTTTTGAACTCGCAAAGATTCAGAAATAATTCTGAATTGATATTAAAACATGATTGGATAGTGTATCATTTAATTGAAAAGAGTCGAATGATTATGTCTTATGGTGTAAAGAGTATGATTATTAAATGTGCAATCAAAATTGATAAGAGAGGGGTTATTTAAATGTTTAGGTTATTAATGTATCTTCTGTTTTTTCCACTATGGTTAATCTGGTGGTTTATTAAAATTGTTTTCTATTTCATGGCCTGGCTTGAAGTTTGTTTGGTAAGTTTCAATGGTAAGAGAATAATTAGACGAAGAAGATGGTAAAACATTTTCTTCTAATATTTAGAAATAGAAGAGTGTGCGAATGCATGCTCTTTGCTTATATTAGAGAGTGTTTGAGAAAATCATTGCCATTTGAAATATGTTCTATTATGGTTAGGAAAAGGAGTGTATAAAGTATGAGTTATGATGTTTTAGAAGTATGTCGTCATGTGATTAATTATAGCAATGAAAAAGACTATGGTATTTCTAATTTAAAACTACAAAAGGTTCTTTATTTTATTCAGGCTTATTTTCTAATTGATAAAACAAAAAATGCTTCTTGTTTTGATGATAAAATTGAAGCATGGGATTTTGGCCCAGTTGTTCCTGCTGCATACCATGAGTATAAGCAATATGGTAGTGGAGATATCCCAACAATAGAGTCTTATGTTTTATTTGATACGGACGATATTTGGAATACTGAAAGAGTAAAATTTAATGATGATGTTATTACTGATGAAGATAAAAATCGCATTAATAAAGTTGTAGATAAGTTTTCAGGTTATTCAGCAACTGATCTTGTTGCGATAACACATAGGCAGTCTCCTTGGATGGATGCTTATGCTCCATATATAAATAATAAGATTACACTTGATGCGATAAAGGAGTATTTTAATGCCTAATGATGATTTAGATAAATTATTGCGCACTGAAGATAAAAAGCCTTTTGTAATCGAAAATCATCACAATATAATTATACTAAGAGAAAAATGAATAGTACTTGAAAAGCGTTATCAATGGAGTCTCTAAGATATGATCCAAAGGTAATGGTTAAGAATATTGATGCTTATATAGATTCATTTGATAGATTGGATAGGATTCTATATTCAGAAATTAGTAACTATATCTGCTCTTTGGAAATGGAACAAAGAGGAATTTTTGCGACTAATGTTGAGAAGTTACTACTCTATTCATTGGATGAGAAAAAGCATGTTGGTACAGATACTAAAAAAATAATTATTAAAATATATGATCATTTTCAATTGGTGATAAGTTAAATAGAAAATGTGAATAATATCTTTGTGGCTAGTATTGAAGATGCGAAAATTAAACCGCAAGAACGGAGGGAAAATTATTATGTATGAAAATGTAGGGGAAAAATTAAAGACTATAGCTCAAACAATTGCAATTATACTTATAGTATTGAGCGTTTTAGTTTCATTAGCTGGATTAGTAGCAGGAGGAAACATTGCTATATTAGTGCTTGGGCTCTTTATGATTTTAATGTCTTGGTTATCAGGTATTGTTCTTTATGGTTTTGGTCATTTGATTGTGACTCAGGATTCTATTCTAAAGGAACAGAAGGCTATTGCGAATGAATTAAGAATGATGAGATCAAGTGAAAATAAAGATGTTGATGACAATTATGTTGTGAAAGACATTGAATTACCTAAGTTATAGGAGAGCATACTATGAGTGAATTACGTTTAATCAAGAAGACCACTTGTGATTTTATTTATTCTGATAAAGCAGTTCAATTAAGTAAGTATGCTTTATATCTTTCAGAAGAAAGATTTGTTGGGCAATTCCAGTTTATAAATCTCATTAAGGAAGAAAATATTACAGAAGTTATACTAAAAATAACAGCGTATGATTCTTTTGATAGATTGGTATCGGAGTTTGAATGTACGATTTATAGATCAAATAACTTAGATTCTGATGAAAAATTTGGTGATAATTCACCTATTTACATTAAAGGACAGGATATAGGAAAGATTGTACCAGAGATTGTAAGTTATTCTACTGCAGATAAAACTGTTGATTATTCTAATGCTACTAAAATTAATCTTAATAGAAATAAGAGGGTAGTTGAATTATTTGATCAGCCTGAGATTGAACTTATTAATAAGAAATTTGGTTTTAATTTAACTGCAGATTCAGTTTTACCACAGAAAATAGCAGAAGGTGTATATATGGATATAGATGGTGAAGTAAAACACTATGAAGGTACATATCCATATGGGGAAATGTATACATTTAGTAGAACAGATCAATTCGAAAATGATACGATTGAATTAGAAAATTCTCCAGCTTATATGACTAAGCATTTATATACAACATTAACAAATTCAGAAAAGAGAAGTAAGTATTTTAAGATGTTTAAAACGAATAAGGTAATGCGTAGAAATTTAGTTATTATAATTATTGCGGTAATATTTGTTTTATCTGGTGGAATATTTGCGAAGACACGTTATGATGCTCATAAGTATAATGGTACTTGGGAATTATTGTATGAAGGCAGAAATCTAGGACATGTTGATATTGATGGAGAAGATGTTACAGAATATGTGGTTTTAATTCATCAGTCAGATGTAGATGAGGATTTGTATACTTTTATTAATTTTGGAAAAAGAAAAGGTAATAAAATCACGTATACAAAACTAAAATATATGCCTGTTCATGATTATGATGAAGAGTACAGTAAAGATGATTATGTTGAAGAAGATATTAATGTTGTGAGCAAGATTAAGAGAATTAGTAAAAATAAGATTAAAATAGGTAAAGATATTTATACTAAGAAAGAATAGGCAGTAAGTGTACTGGTATGATGCTTTGGAAGAACGGTTTTAGCCGTTCTTTTTGTTTATTAATAAAAAAATAATTAACACCTTATTTGAGGTGTTATAGAAGGTGTAGGGTAAGCGCCAAATAATATAGTGGATAGAAATAGACCTCATCATGTTAGATAATTA
>OGQF01000087.1_pt1 | contig 69631 bp, 75 predicted proteins | sample 1553141 | NCBI WGS metagenome assembly OGQF01 (sample SAMEA2580005, study PRJEB22360) | human gut metagenome | biome: human gut; feature: human-associated habitat; material: faeces | place: Denmark | collected 2008/2010
ATCTTCTTGGTTTTTGATAAATACATTAAATAATCAGTTTATTTGTATTGAATTATTCATCATATAGTGGTATAATAGACACATAGTTTTGTTAAAAAAATATCATACTTTATAAAGGCAGGTGCATTTGTGTGGAAGATTTCATTTCATATATAGAGAATTCTCTCCCCAAAAAAGACGGAGATAAAATTTTATATAAGTTCAAAAAGAAAATGCTTGACGAAATGACACAAAGAGCAAATGAGATTACGGCAAGAGGTTTAAAAGAGCAAAGTGTCGTAAATGATTTGATTATCAGTGAATATCCAAATTTAGATTTAGAATATAAAGAGTTCTATAAAAAAGAAACATCATCAAATAAAACAAAAAGACAAATAGTGTTAAATACGGTTGGTTCAATCATTTTCATTTTTGTTTTGCTCATCGTATTTCTTTCTGTTAGTTTTTTGACTCAGGCTTGGGCGCAAACTTGGGTAATTATGGTTGACGGCATACTTCTTTGGGTTGCATATCTGCTTTCACTTGTGGTTAAAAAATTTACTTCAATGCGTAAAATTTTTCATATTATCGCAAGACTGTTTTTGGCAGGTACCGTTATGGTTACAACAGTTGCTGTTTTCCTTTTTTCACTCATAATATTGCAAATATCGCACAGTTGGCTTTTTATTATCGGCGGTATAGCTTCTATGTTTGTTGCTGACTCGCTTTATATTACAGTAACAAAACAAAAACTTGCCATTTTAAGTTACTTGGCATATATTCCGGCAACAACAGCTATGATTTATATTATTTTAGGTGTACTTTCAATAATCCCATGGTCTCCGGGCTGGTTGATGATACCGTTGTCTTTAATTGTTGATGCAGTAATTATTGCAGTAAGAGTTGCTAAGAATGCTAAAATCGCACAGGAGGTGTCTAAACAATGGAACGAAGATTAAACGCTGAATTGTGGGATAAAATGCACTATCTTTTCCGTGACTATAATGACAGAATGGTGCATGTAGAGTTAAGATACGATTTTGAAATAGATATTGAAATTTTAAAAACTGTCTTGATTTGCTTTTTTGAAAAAGCACCTGTACTTCACTCATCATTTACAGACAATCACTTGCATCCCTATTGGACCGTAAAAGACTATCATATAGATGAAGTTCTGACTGTGAAAAATGTTAATGAAGAAGAACTTGATAGTGAAATTAATGATTTTCTTATTCAACATATTCCTACCGATTCAAATATTCAAATGAAAGTTGCAGTTTTCAATCATAGTGGAAAATCTGTTTTGTGTATTGTAGAAAATCATATGTGTATGGATGGCGGGGATTTTAAATATTTTTTGAAGTCATTATGCAAAAATTATAATGATTATGCGGAAAATAAAATTAGTCCGATTGATTTGAAAACAGGCACTCGTTCTTTTGAATCAGTATATGAAGATTTTTCATCTGCTGAAAAGCAAATGGCAAAACGCTTATATAAAAATGTAAATTCAAAAGATGAACACGCTTTTCCTTTGACACAAGACGATATAAGGGATAGTTCTTTCATTGCACGAAGAAAAGTATCGGCAGATGTTTTTAATAAAATCAAAGAAGTAGGAAAAAAGCACGGTGCTACCATAAATGATATGCTTGTTGCTGCATATTTTCACAGTATTTATGAACTTGCAGATTTTAATAAAAACGACTCTGTTTCAATTTCATGTGCAATAGATTTACGCCGTCATATCAAAGACAGTCAAGATTTAGGCGTTACAAATCATACTGCTTGGATGCAGTGTAAAGTTCCAAGATGCGGAAGAGATATTTTTGAAACACTGACATATACAGTAAACAGTGTAAACCAATTTAAAAAAGACCGTTTTATAGGTCTGCACGGACTTCCGTTGCTTTCTCTCGGTTACAAGATATTGCCTCATGCCGCTTCTGAAGAAATAATTAAAATAGGATATTCCAATCCGCTTCTTGCTATGAGTAATATAGGTGTTTTGGATGAAAAATCGCTTGCACTTGCAGGAAATGAGCCGACAGACGGGTTTATGAGCGGTGCTGTGAAGTACAAACCTTATGTTCTTTTATCTGTTACTTCAATGAGAAAAGAACTTACTTTTTCAATGTGTGTAAGAGGAAACGATGAAGATAAAAAAATAGTTGAACACTTTTTTGATATATTTGAAAGTAATATAAATAAATTCATTTCTTAACATACTTTAAATTTAAAAATAGGAAAACCCTCACATTTAGTGAGGGTTTTCTTGTTTTATGTGTAAAATATAAATAAAATTTAAAACAATATTTCAAAATAATTGTAAAATAATAACAAAATGATATAGACATATTTTTCCTCCTATGATATAATGATATTTATTTAAGAGGGGGAATTTTTATGAGTAAAAAGAAAAAAGTGTGGATAACCGTGTTGGTTGTAGTATTGGCTTTGCTGATTATACCAAGAATTTTTACGGTTTTTCACAAATCAAATCCTGAAAATGTTGTTAAAACAAACAGTGAAAATCAATATATTTCAGACGAAGTTTTGGTTTCAGCACACAGAAGCGGTGCAGGTATAATGCCGGAAGAAACTATGATGGCATTTAAAAACTGCGTTGAAAACAAGGATTTTCATACGGATATTTTCGAGTTTGACCTTCATATTACTAAAGATGACATCCTTGTTCTTTTGCACGACCATACTTTAGAGAGAACAAGTGATTGCGAAGAAGTTCTCGGCGATAAAAAAGCAAGACCTGAAGATTATACATACGAAGAACTGCGTCAACTCAATATGGGACACAAGTTTGAAACGGAAGACGGAGAAATGCCGTACAAGGACTTAAAAGGGGAAAGTGTTCCTGATGACTTAAAAATCGCAAGAGTTGAAGATGTTTTGGATTATTTGACTTCAAAAGGTGATTTTAAGTATATTATTGAAATCAAAAATGACGGAGAGTTAGGTTGTAAAGGTGTTGACATTCTTTATAATATTTTAGAAGAAAGGGATTTAATTGATAAAACAATTTTCGGTACTTTCCATCAAGAAGTCAGTTACTATGTTGACGAAAACTATCCGAATTTCAAAAGAAGTGCAACAATTAAAGAAGTTTTAAAATTTTATATAAGTGCTTTAATTGATAAAGATGATTTTGAAGCAAAATATGTTGCTCTTCAAATCCCATACGGCACTTTGTATAATGTTTTAGGCGTTAATACCGGTTGGACTACCATTACTAACTATGCCCATAAAAATGATATTGCCGTTCAATATTGGACAATTAATAACGAAAAAGATATGAAATATTTGTCAACAATAGGCGCAGATTGTATAATGAGTGACTATCCGAATAAAACTTATGAAATAGTACACGGAAATGAAATGCCTGAAAAAGAAGATTAATTAAAAAAAGCAAATGCAGGATAGCCATAAGGGGTTTAGGCAACTGCATTTGCTTCAGAGAGGGCAAAATTAAACGAAATATTCTGTTTTCATCCACTAATTAAATTATACACGCTTTTATTGTTAAAGTCAATAAAAAATGATAAAAAATTATCAAACTTTATTAAAAAATAAAGCCCGTTTATATACGGGCTTTTTTGTTATGCTCTTTCTACTTTACCAGAACGAAGACATCTTGTGCAAACATTAACTCTTTTAGGAGAGCCGTTAACAATAGCCTTAACTTTTTTTACATTGGGTTTCCAAGTTCTGTTTGAGCGTCTGTGCGAGTGAGAAACTTTGATACCAAATTTCATTTCTTTGCCACAGTATTCACATTTTGCCATTAGCGAACACCTCCTTATAAATTTACAACGCACATATAATAACAGAAAAATAAATAAAATGCAAGCATTTTTTACAAAAAATATTGAAATATTAATAATATATTTAATTTACGGATTTTTAAAGATAAAAATATCTTTGTGTGAAGAGGAATGGATGAAATATTTTTATCAATTTAAAGTTTTAATCACTGTTTACAGATGAATATTTTTATGAATGTTATTATACAATCGTTCAAAAACATTCATAATTACCGTTATTTATTGTGCGAAATCGCATATAAATTATCGTTTTTTTTGTTAAAATGAATGAAATTTACGGATTTTGTTGACTATTTATGACGGAATTGATAAAATTTAATTGTGAAAAGGAAGAGTAAATCCTCATTAAAATTTTTAAATGTAACTTTGCTGTATGAAAGGCGATGAAAGTTTAAATATGATAAATCAAGAAAGAAAAGACTATATTTTAAAAGAATTGGCTGAAAAGGGTTCAGTAAGTGCAGCGGAACTTATGAAAAAACTTAATGTTTCCGAATCTACTATAAGAAGAGATTTAATTGAGCTTTCAAATAGGGGTATGATAAATAAAGTACACGGTGGTGCAACGCTCAAGAAAAATCAATATCTCTCTCTTGAAGCAAATGTCAGTGAAAAAGAAACCGAAAATACGCAGGAAAAGAAAAAAATTTCTGAATATTGTGCTTCTCAAATTCAAGACGATGATTTTGTTTATCTTGACGCAGGAACAACAACGCTGTTTCTGATAGACTATATAAAGGATGACTGTAAGGCAACTTTTGTTACAAACGGTGTCAGTCATGCTATTAAACTTTTGAGAAGAGGTTTTAAAGTTTATGTTTTGGGTGGGGAACTTAAAAAGTCAACAGAAGCGATTGTAGGTTTGATGGCTTCAAGAAGTATCCACGACTTCAATTTTACAAAGGCTTTTATCGGTACTAACGGAGTTTCTGAAAGTCGTGGCTTTACAACACCTGATACGGAAGAAGCATTTGTTAAGGCTGCTGCCATTGAAAATTCATTCGTTTCATATATTATCGCAGATTCTTCAAAGTTCGGAAAGATATATTCAGTCAGATTTGCAACTCTCGATACTGCTTGCATAATTACCGATAAGGAACCCGATGAAGCGTATAAAGACAAAACTGTGATAAAGGTTATTGAATAAATAAAGGAGTTTAAATAAAATGATTTATACTGTTACATTTAACCCTGCACTTGACTATGTTATGAAAGTTGAAAACTTGGGTTTTGATGATATTAACAGAACATACGGCGAAGAATTATATTACGGCGGAAAAGGTATCAATGTTTCTATCATTTTGTCAAGACTGGGCATAGAAAATACCGCACTTGGTTTTAAAGGCGGTTTTACAGGTGATAAACTTCAGCAAATGCTTGATGACGACGGAATTAAAAATGATTTTATCCGTTTAAAAAACGGAAATACAAGAATAAATGTAAAAATCAAATACGATAAGGAATTCGATATTAATGCTTGCGGTCCCGAAATAAGTGAAGATGAAATGCAGGCATTGTTCAATAAAATTGATGCGTTTAAAGACGGCGATACAATTATTCTTGCAGGCAGTGTCCCGAAATCTTTGCCAAGCGACATATATGAAAAAATATTGGAACGACTTGCAAATAAAAATATTAATAGTGTTGTTGATTCGACAGGAGATTTGCTTTTAAATGTTCTTAAATATCATCCTTTTTTAATAAAACCTAATAATTTCGAACTCGGAGAACTTTTCGGTACGGAAATTAAAACTGAAGAAGACATAGTAAAGTATGCCTGTAAACTTCAGGACGCAGGTGCAAGAAATGTACTTGTTTCAAGAGGAAAAGACGGTGCTTTGCTTGTTGATGAAAACAAAAAGATATATAAAGTGGGAATAATTCAGGGCAAGCCTCTCAACTCTGTCGGTTGTGGAGATTCAATGGTGGCAGGTTTTATTGCCGGCTTTATAAAAACAAAAGACTATTCATATTCACTTAAACTTGGTTCGGCTTGTTCAAATGCGACTGCATTTTGCTATGGCTTAGCAGAAAAAAGCGAAATACAAGAAGCGTTTGATAAAATAGAAGTTATAAGTCAATAAAATAATAATGGAGGTATATTTATGAAAATAATCGACTTATTAAGTAAAGATGCAATAGAACTTAACACAGATGTTGCATCTAAAGAAGAAGCGATAGACAAACTTGTTTTACTTCACAATTCTGTCGGAAATCTTAATGACAAAGAAGAATATAAAAAGGCAATTTTGGCACGAGAAGAACAAGGAACAACTGCAATAGGTGAAGGTATAGCAGTTCCTCACGCAAAGACAGACGCTGTTAAAAAACCGTCTTTATCTGTCATTACAGTTAAAAACGGTGTTGACTACGGTGCTCCCGACGGTAAAGTATCGGATGTTATTTTTATGATTGCGGCACCTCCCGGCGGTGATGTTCATCTTGAAATTCTTTCTCATCTTATGGTAATGTTAATGGATGCGAATTTTGTTGAAAAATTGAGAAAAGCAACAACTTCAGACGAATTTCTTGAGATAATAAATAATCAGGAAAGAGAAAAATTTCCTGAAGACGAAATAAAGCAAGAAATTAAAAAAGACGGTTATCGTGTGCTTGGCGTAACTGCTTGTCCGACAGGTATTGCACATACTTATATGGCTGCAGAAGCACTTGAAAAAGCGGGCGAAAAACTCGGTATAACAGTAAAAGTTGAAACAAACGGCTCAGGCGGAGCAAAAAATATTCTTACAAAAAAAGAAATTGAAGAGTGTGACGGAATTATAGTTGCAGCCGATAAAAATGTTGAAATGGCAAGATTTGACGGTAAAAAGGTTCTTAAAACAAATGTTTCTGCAGGTATTAATAAGCCTGAAGAACTCATCAATAAAGTAGTTGAGGGCAAAGTGTCGGTATATCATCACGACGGAGAAAAATCGTCAACTGATGAGTATGAAGAAGAAAAGGAAAGTTTTGCACATAAACTTTACAAACATCTTATGAACGGCGTATCACATATGCTCCCGTTTGTTGTAGGAGGCGGCGTTCTGATTGCTCTCGGTTTCCTTATTGATACGATAGCAGGCAATGCAGGTGCAGGCAGTGAGTTCGGAAGTAAAAACGCAATAGCATCAGTTGTTTTTTGGATAGGTAAAGCGGCTTTTGCATTTATGCTTCCTATTCTTGCAGGATATATTTCTCAATCGATTGCAGACCGTCCCGGTTTACTTCCCGGTATTGTCGGAGGATATTTGGCAACAACAGGTGCAACGCTTTCATCACCGACAGGTGACGATACAGCCGTATCGGGATTTTTAGGTGCTCTTTTGGCAGGTTTCATTGCAGGTATTCTTGTGAATATTTTGAAAAAAGCATTCTCATGGTTACCAAAATCAATGGACGGTATTAAACCTGTGTTTATTTATCCTTTGTTAGGCACATTTCTCATAGGATTGTTTATGTTTTTGATAAATCCAATTATGGGTTTTGTAAATACTTCTGTTTCGACAGGTTTGTCAAATCTCGGAGAAACAAGTAAAATCTTACTGTCTATCGTATTGGCAACTATGATGGCGGTAGATATGGGCGGTCCTTTCAATAAAGCAGCCTATGTTTTCGGAACAGCTGCAATAGCAGACGGAAATACATGGATAATGGCCGCTGTAATGATAGGAGGAATGATTCCGCCTATTGCCATCGCCATTGCGACAACATTGTTCAAAAATAAATGGACAAATGAAGAATTAAAAAGCGGACCTGTAAACTATCTTATGGGACTTTGCTTTATCACAGAAGGTGCAATTCCTTATGCGGCTTCTGACCCACTTCGTGTTATACCTTCTTGTATGGCAGGTTCGGCAGTTGCAGGTGCAATTACAGCGTTGTTCGGATGCACTTGTCCGGCCCCTCACGGCGGAATATTTGTTTTTGCAGTTGTTGACAATCCGCTCGGTTATTTGCTTGCTTTGGTTGTCGGCTCGGTTGTCGGCGCAATTATGCTTGGTCTTCTCAAGAAAAATAAAGTGCAAAAGATTAAAACAACAAAATAATTTTAAATAGAGGTTTAAATTTTAAATATGGTTAGTAAAACGGTAAAAGTTGTAGATAAAATGGGCTTTCATATGCGTCCTGCAAATATTTTTGTAACTGAAATGTCAAAATTTTCTTCAGACATAGATTTAGTTGTAGGGAGTAAAAGAATAAACGGCAAAAGCATAATGAATATAATGGCTGCTTGCATTAAGTACGGTACAAGTGTTATTATTGAATGCAACGGAAGTGATGAAAACGAAATGCTTGAAAAAGCGGCATTTATGATTGAGAGTGGTATGGATGATTAAAATTAAAGGAACTCCCGTATCGGAAGGGTATGGCATAGGTAAGATTGTTATCATTAAAGAACTCAGTCTTGATTATTCTAAAGTTGAGTTTTCGGGTAAAGATGAAGAAATTTCCCGTTTGGATGAAGCAGTTTCAAAGTATATAAATGACACAAAAGGCCTTATTGAAACGCTGAAAAAGGAAGCGGGTTCAAAAAATGCCGAAATACTTGAAGGTCATTTGGTAATGCTTGAAGACCCGTTTATGATAGGTCAAATGAAAGAAAATATAAACTCCGAAATGACGGCGGAAAAAGCAGTTGATACTGTTTGCTCTATGTTTTACCAAATTTTTTCTGTTGCCGAAGATGAACTTACCCGTCAAAGAGCAACTGACATAAACGATATTAAAAGCAGTCTTTTAAAAATTTTGCTTAAAACAGAAGAAACAGATATTTCAAATGTTGAAAAAGGCACTGTTTTGGTTGCAACAGATTTTACACCGTCTATGACTTCAAAAATAAATAAAGAAAATGTTGAGGCTATCATTGCCGAAGCAGGAGGCGTTACTTCACACAGTGCAATTATAGCAAGAGCAATGGGAATACCTTGTATTCTCAGCGTTAAAAATGCTCAAAATATATTTGAAAACGATGATTTTGTTATTGTGGATGCTGTTAAAGGTGAGATTGTAAAAGATGCAGATGACGAGTGTGTAAAATCGTACTCAATTCTTAAAGATGAAGAACGGAAGGAACGCTTAAGTCTTAAAGAATATATAAATAAAAAAACAATTACAAAAAACGGTGTTCAAAAGTCGGTATATGCAAATATTGCAAACGCAGATGATGTGCATAGTGCCGTTGTAAACGGTGCAGAGGGAATAGGTTTGTTCAGAACAGAGTTTTTGTATATGGACAGAAGTGAAGCCCCGAGTGAAGAAGAACAATTTGAAGCATACAGCACTGTTGCAAAAGCGATGGGCGGCAGAGAGGTTATAATAAGAACACTTGATGTCGGCGGAGATAAGCATATAGAATATCTTCAAATTGAAAAGGAAGATAATCCATTTATGGGACTTCGTGCTATTCGTTATTGTCTGAAAAATATAGATTTGTTCAAGGTGCAGTTAAAAGCATTGTTGAGAGCCGCTTGCTATGGTAATATTAAAATAATGTTTCCGCTTGTGTGTACTGTTGATGAAGTTGTCAGTGCCAAAAAATTACTTGACGAGTGCAAAAATGAACTCGAAAAAGACGGTGTTAAATATAAGAAAGATATTGAAGTCGGTGTAATGATAGAAACGCCGTCAGCAGTTATGATTTCTGATGAATTGGCAAAAATTGTTGACTTTTTCAGTATTGGCACAAATGATTTAACAGGTTATATAATGGCGGCAGACAGAGGAAATAAGGAAGTTGCATATCTTTATAATGAATACAATACGGCAGTTTTGAAGTCAATAGAAATGACAATAAAAAATGCTAAAAAAGCAGGCATACCGGTCGGTATGTGCGGCGAAGCGGCTTGTAATGAAAAAATGATTTCAAAATTGCTCGAATGGGGACTTGATGAATTTTCAGTTTCTTCTTCAAGTATTTTAAAGACAAGAAAAATCATTTGTCAAAGTGAATAATTTTAAAAACGCATCTGTTATATTATTGCAGATGCGTTTTTTATATAAAGTCCGTATTTTTACTCTGTAAATAAAACAGTTTGAAAACTTATATTTGCAATGATATAATCAATAATACAATAAATAAAAAATATACTGTTGTATATCTTATCTATTTTTCTATATTTGTTGATTTTATTAATTAAATATATTATAATTATGGAAGAAAAAAGAGGAGGTCTATTATGGCTACGGATAAAAAAACTGCTCTTGAAACAGCGCTGAAACAAATTGTAAAAACATACGGCGATGGTGCTATTATGCGACTTGGCGAAAACAGTGCTTTAAATGTTGCCGCTATTTCAACAGGTTCTCTTTCGCTCGATATAGCATCGGGTGTGGGAGGTCTTCCGAGAGGAAGAGTTATAGAGATATACGGTCCTGAAAGTTCAGGTAAAACTACGCTTGCACTTCACTGTGTTGCAGAAGCTCAAAAACTCGGCGGAGAGGCTGCGTTTATTGACGCCGAACATGCTCTTGACCCTGTATATGCTGCAAATTTAGGTGTAAATGTTGACAATTTGCTTGTTGCACAACCCGATTACGGCGAGCAGGCACTTGAAATCACAGAACAACTTGTTCGTTCGGGTGCCATTGATATTATAGTTGTTGACTCTGTTGCCGCACTTGTTCCGAAAAGCGAAATTGAAGGCGATATGGGCGATTCTCATGTAGGTCTTCATGCTCGTCTTATGAGTCAGGCACTCAGAAAACTTACAAGTTCAATTTCAAAAGGAAATTGTGTTGTAATATTTATCAATCAGCTTCGTGAAAAAGTTGGAGTAATGTACGGTAATCCTGAGGTTACAACGGGTGGTCGTGCTTTGAAATTCTATTCTTCCATGAGAATAGATGTTAGAAAAGTTGAACTTATCAAAGGTACAAACGGTGAATTTATAGGTTCAAGAACAAGAGCAAAGATTGTTAAAAATAAAGTTGCTCCTCCGTTTAAGGAAGCAGAGTTTGACATTATGTACGGTACGGGAATTTCAAAAGAAGGCGAAATTCTCGATATGGCAGTTAAACTCGGTATTGTTAAAAAAGGCGGTTCTTGGTTCTCATACGGCGACAGAAGACTCGGTCAAGGCAGAGATAATGTAAAACGCCTTATTAAAAGCGAACCTGAACTTGCTGCTGATATTGAAAGCAAAGTAACGGTTGAGATGGCAAAACTTGCCGAAAGTACAAAATCTAAGTATGAAGCAAAAGTTTCTCCTAAAGCCGAAACAGACGAAAGTGAAGAAAAAGAAGTTAAAAAGTCTTCATACACAAGAGCGTCGGCAAAAGCAAAACTTGACATAGCAGTTGAGGACGATGAAGATTGATGAAAATAACTCATCAAAAGGGCAGAGGCAAAAAAATTCATATTTTAATTGATGGTGAGTATAAAATAACTACGGATATTGACTTTTGGAATTTGAATTTCATTTCAAACGATACTGAAATATCTGAAGAAGAATTTGAACAACTTGTTGAGAAAATAGAGCGGCGAAAGGCAGTAAATAAGTGTTATGATTTATTGTCAAGGCGTGACCATTCTCAAAAAGAATTGGAAAGAAAATTACTTAAAACCGTCAGTTATGAAAATGCAAAGTATGCCACTGAACTGATGATTGAAAAAGGCTTTATCGATGATAATAAATATGCCGAAAAGTTGTTTGATTATTTGTCAGGGAAAAAGTATTCTAAATCACATATTATTGCAGAAATGAGAAAACGAGGAATAGATAAAGACATTGTTGACAATGTTGTCAGTTGTCGTGAAATTGACTCTGTTGAGATTATTTGTGATTTGTTAAATACAAAATATTCTTTAAAGATAAAAGCAGAAAACGGAAAAGAAAAAGTGATTTCGGCACTTCTTCGCAAAGGCTTTTCATACTCCGACATTAAATCGGCATTTTACAGAATGGAAACAGATAGTTATGAATTTTAAAGTTGGTATGATTTCACTCGGTTGTCCCAAAAATCAAGTGGATGCAGAAATTATGCTTAAAAAATTGATAGACAACAATTTTACCATAGTTACAAATACTGAAGACGCAGATATTGTCATCATTAATACCTGTGGATTTATAGAAGATGCAAAAAAAGAAGCTATAGAAGCGATACTTGAAACTGTCGAATATAAAAAAGCGGGTTTGATAAGCGGTATAGTGGTTACAGGTTGCCTTGCTGAAAGATACCAAGATGAAATTTTGGAAGAAATACCCGAAGTTGATGCAGTTGTCGGAATTGGTGCAAACAGCGATATTGTTAAGATTTGTCAAAAAGTTATGTGCGGTTTAGTCACTTCTCTTTATCTCGATAAATGCTATTTGCCTATTGATGATGAAAGACTTGTTTCAACGCCGTCGCATTGGGCTTATTTAAAAATAGCCGATGGTTGCGACAATAAGTGTTCATATTGTGCTATACCTTATATTCGGGGAAAATTCAGAAGCCGAACAATAGAGTCAATTGTCAAAGAAGCAAATAAACTTGTCAGTGACGGTGTTAAAGAAATCATTTTGATTGCACAGGATACTACAAGGTACGGTTTTGATATTTATGGCAGAAATGCTCTCGCTGATTTACTGAAAAAACTTGTTAAGATAGATGATTTAAAGTGGATAAGACTTTACTATTGTTATCCCGATCGTCTTACAGATGATGTTATTGATTTAATTGCAAATGAAGAAAAAATCTGCAATTATATTGATATTCCGTTACAGCATTGTAATGAAAAAGTATTAAAGTCTATGAACAGATTTGGTTCGTACAATTCTTTGTGCGAATTAATAGATAAATTAAGAAAAAAAATTCCGAACATTTCTTTGAGAACAACTTTTATGGTTGGTTTTCCCGATGAAACTGATGAAGATTTTGAAGAACTTTGCAATTTTGTAAATTATTGTAAATTTGATAAACTCGGTGTGTTTGAGTTTTCGCCTGAAGAAGATACGCCTGCTTTTGACTTTGAAAATCAAATTGAAGATTCGGTTAAGCAAAGCAGAGCGCAAACTGTTATGGATATTCAATATTCCATTACTGAAGAAAGTAATAATAACAGAGTTGGAAGTGTTTTTGAAGTTGTTATTGACTCAAAAGACGGAGAAAATTATTTAGGTCGTTCATATATGGATGCTCCTGAAATAGACGCTTCAATTATCGTACAGTCTGATACGGAATTGGAAATAGGAAATTTCTATAATGTAAAAATCATCAGTTATGACGGTTATGATTTAATCGGGAGGGTTATTTAAATGAATGTGCCAAATAAAATTACTGTTTTTAGGTTGGTTTTAGTACCTATATTTGTTGCTGAAATGCTTTTAACACATAAGTATCATTTCAGCGTAGCACTCGTTTTGTACTTTGTTGCTTGTATGAGCGACATTGTTGACGGTAGTATTGCTCGTAATAAAAATCTTGTAACCGATTTTGGTAAATTGATGGACCCGATGGCAGATAAAGTTTTGACAACTTGTGCCTTTTTGTGCCTTGTTAAACTTGGCTATTGCGATGTAATAGTTGTAATGATAATTATGGCAAGAGAATTCCTTGTCGCAGGTATCAGGATGATTGCCGCTTCCAAAGGTACGGTTGTTGCGGCAAATAAGTGGGGTAAGCTTAAAACATTTTTACAAATGGCTGCAACAGGATTAACTATTTTGTCGCTTTCTTTCGGCGAAAGTTTTGCAATTAACTACGATATTTTGTATGACTTTTCTCATATTGCGTATTGGATAGTAGCAGTTGTTACATTGATTTCAGGCATTATCTATGTGAAAGATAATAAACATGTAATAGAAACAAAATAATAGTTGCATTTTTCAAACTTTTTGATATAATAATAGTACAATATATAAATACTTTGATTGGGATAAGTAAGCGGCAAGACTTTTTAACAGAGATTGAATTGTATGCTGAGAAATTCATTATTTAGTTACGCTGAAATGCACCCATGAGTAGCTGTAAGGAAATTTTATAAAGTATTTACAGTCGGTTGGTATCGTTATCTGCCTAAACTGTTATAATGCAGTTGAGTATAAAATAGAGTGGAACCGCAGTTATTATTGCCTCTGTCATTTTTGACGGAGGCTTGTTTTTTTATGGAGGGCTAAATGTTTGATAGATTAAATGAAGATATAAAGAGTTTTATGGAGCATGACCCTGCGGCAAGAAGTAAAGCTGAAATCTTCTTTTTATATCCGGGTTTTAGAGCTTTGAGAAAGCACAGAAAAGCCCAATGGTTTTATAACCACAATATGCCGTTTTTAGCAAGATATATTAGTCAAAAAACTGCACGAAAAACGGGTATTGAAATTCATCCTGCCGCAAAAATCGGCAAAAGAGTTGTTATTGACCACGGTACAGGTATTGTTATCGGAGAAACTGCCGAAATAGGAGACGATGTAATTATATATCAAGGTGTTACTCTCGGTGGCACGGGTAAGGATATGGGTAAAAGACATCCTACCATTGAAAATGGAGTAATGATTGGTTCGGGTGCAAAAGTTTTAGGGCCTATTACAGTCGGACACAGTGCGAAGATTGCGGCAGGCGCAGTGGTTATTTGCGATGTTGAACCAAATGCAACGGTTGTAGGTGTTCCCGGAAAAGTTGTTAGAATTGACGGCGAGAGAGTTGACGATTTAGATCAAGTCAATATTCCTGACCCTATAACACAAGCGATTGCAAAAAATGAAGAAAAAATTAAAGAACTTGAAAACAAATTAAAAGATTTGGAGGAAAAAATATGAAAGTATTTAACACAATGTCAAGAGAAAAGGAAGAGTTTGTGCCGTTAGACCCAAACGAAGTTAAAATTTATGCTTGCGGACCTACCGTGTATAACTATATCCATATCGGAAATGCAAGACCTTTGTGTGTTTTCGATGTTCTCAGAAGATATATGGAATATAGAGGTTATAATGTAAAGTTTGTTCAAAACTTTACAGATATTGACGATAAAATTATAAATAGGGCAAATGAAGAGGGAACAGATTATAAAACTATTTCCGAAAAATATATTGAAGAATTCTGGACAGATGCAAAAGGCTTGAATGTTAAGGAAGCAACTGTTCATCCGAAAGCAACAGAAAATATTGATGAAATTTTAAATATCATTCAAACTCTTGTTGATAAAGGCTATGCTTATCAGGCAGGAAACGATGTTTATTTCAGAACTCTTAAATTTAAAGAGTATGGTAAACTTTCACATCAACCTATTGAAGACCTTGAAAGCGGTGCAAGAATTGCACTCGGCGATGTTAAAGAAGACCCGCTTGACTTTGCTTTATGGAAAGGTGCAAAAGAGGGCGAGCCGTATTGGGACTCTCCTTTTGGAAAGGGCAGACCGGGCTGGCATATTGAATGTTCTGCTATGAATAGAAGATTTTTAGGTAAAACTATTGACATTCATTGCGGCGGTCAAGACTTGATTTTCCCTCATCATGAAAATGAAATTGCTCAATCCGAGTGTGCCAACGACGCTGAATTTGCAAGATATTGGATGCATAACGGCTATATTAATGTTGACAATGTAAAGATGAGCAAATCTCTCGGAAACTTTAAAACCGTTAGAGAAATCAGCGATGTATATGGTTATGAAGTAATCAGATACCTTTTAATATCGGCACATTACAGAACACCTATAAATTATAGTATAGATATTATTGAACAGTGCAAAAACGCTTTGACAAGACTTTATACTTGCCGTGAAAGCCTTGATTTTGCTATAAGCAATGCCAAAAACGAAACTTTGGAAAATGACAATGAACTGATTGCTCAGTTTAATTCAAGAAAAGAACAGTTTGTTACTGCAATGGACGACGACCTTAATACTGCTGACGGAATTGCTGCTGTTTTTGAACTTGTTAAAGATATTAATACTCTTGTTCTTGATAAAGATGTTTCTAAAACTGCTTGCGAATATGCTGCAAAAATATTTGACGAGTTGACAGATGTTCTTGGAATACTTTACAATAAAAAGAATAATTCGCTCGATGATGAAATTGAAGAATTGATTGCTCAAAGAAATGAAGCAAGAAAAAATAAAGATTGGGCGACTGCCGATAAAATCAGAGACGATTTAAAGAGTAGGGGAATTATATTGAAAGATACTCCAAACGGAGTTACTTGGACAAAGGAATGATTATAAAAAAAGATGTTGTTTTTTGACAACATCTTTTTTATAATATATTTGTATCTATGTATTTGATGTAAGTAAGGAGATATAAGAATGACGATAAAAAATGAAGAGATGTCAGAAAAGAAACAATTAACTAAAAAAACAAAGATTATTATTTCGATTGTTTCAATAGTAATTGTTTTAGCAATAATCATAAGTAGCTGTTTTATTTGGCAAAATTCACAAGCTATTAAGTTAATAGCTAATACAAAAACTATTGAGTATGGAGAAATTTATACTCCAAACTTAAAGGACTTTGTAGAAGAAAAAAATATCAAAAACTATTCTATTGACGGTAATGTTCCAAACGAAGTCGGAAGACAATACCCGGCAATCGGAGAATACAAACTTACAGTCAAAAAGAATAAAGAAAGTCAAGAAGTAGTCCTTAAAGTTAAAGATACGGTAGCTCCAACATTTGCTGAAGATATAGTAACAACAATTTCAACAGTAGTAAATACACCACTTGATGATGTTACCGACCAATACAAAGATAAAGTAACAGATTTAGATGATATTAAAGTAACTGTAAATGGTGCAAATATCAATTATGGAGTAGTAGGAGAATATAAATCAGAATTGATTGCAACTGACGAAAGTGGCAATACTTCTAAAAAAGAAATAATAGTAGTTGTTAACGAAAAAAATCAAATGAATTCTTCCAACGGAAATAAGAAACCCAGTGGCAATAGTAATTCGTCAAACAGTAAACCTTCAAATAACAAGCCTTCTAATGGTGGAGGCTCATCGAACAGTAAACCATCAAAGCCATCTAGTGGTGGTAGCTCTGGAGAAAGTACAACAACTAAACCTACACACTGTACTACTAATAGCAATCATAGTATAAAGTGTGGTAATATGGGTAGATGGTTTAATAGTAAAAATGAATTAGTATCTTATTATGATAAGCAAGTTAAATATTGGAACGACAAAGTTGACAATGGCGAAATAACAAATGAAGAATATTATGCAAATGTACCATCTGGATATAAATGTTGGTCTTGTTCATATTGTGGTAAATGGACAGGAGATTTTAAATACTTTAAATAAAATAACGGCAACTGTTACAGAAATGAATGCCACAAAAAATCCCGAAACAGTTACCGAAGCAAGTGAAAAACTTGCCTAATACTAATAAACTGCCCCCACGAACAAAAATCAAGTAGATTATTCAAATTAAAATTAAGTAATGAAATAGAGAATTGCTTGAAATACATATAAATGTTAATAAAAGGAAGTCAAATAAGGTTTCTTTTTAAAATCGGAAAAAATATAAATAAAAAAGCGACACATTGTGCCGCTTTCATTATTTTATCAGATCTTTCATTGAATAAAGTCCGTTTGCTTTACCGTTCATAAATATTGCAGCATTTACTGCTCCGACAGCAAACAATTCTTTACTTCTTGCCGAGTGAGAGAGCGTAATGATTTCATCACGACCTGCGAAAATAACTTCGTGTTCGCCGACGATTGTTCCGCCTCTTACAGCGTGCATACCGATTTCATTTTTAGTTCTTTTTTCTCTTTTTGAGTGACGGTCATACTCGTATTTCATAGGTTCGTCTTTAACTTCACAAATAGCATCGGCAAGCATCAAAGCGGTACCGCTCGGTGCATCAATTTTTTGGTTGTGATGTTTTTCGATAATTTCAATATCAAAATCATTTCCTAAAATTTTAGCAGCTGTTTTTGCAAGTTCTGCAAGGAGATTTACACCGATACTCATATTGTAAGTGAAGAAAATAGCAGTTTCTTTAGAAGCGTTGTGAATTTTCTCTTTTTCTTCGTCAGAAAAACCTGTTGTACCGATTACAAGAGGAATTGAATTTTCTTTTGAATAATTCAAGAGTCCGTCGATGGCAACAGGATTTGAAAAATCAATAATTACATCTGCTTTTTCTTTGCAATCTGAAATTGTTTTATAAACCGGAAATTTATCATTTGGTTGGTCAAAAAAGTCCACACCTGCAACTACTGTTGCATTGTCTCTTGCAGCAATGATACTCTCAATGACTTTACCCATTTTTCCGTTACAACCGCTTATTATAATATTTGTCATTTTAAAATTCCTTTTTAGTTTATTATTTAACTAAATCATACTTCTTTAAAACATCTGTAAGATATTTTTTATTAGCGTCGCTTGTTTCATATAACGGCAATCTGCAAGGACCTGCTTGGAAGCCCATTTGATTAAGTGCTTCTTTAACAGGAATAGGGTTGACATCGCAGAAAAGTGCGTTTGCAAGTTCAAGATATTTTGCCATAAGTTTTGTTGATTCAAAAGCATTTCCGTCAAGATATGTTTGAACAATATCGTGTGTTTCCTGTGGTAAAACATTTGAAAGAACAGAAATAACACCGATACCGCCGCAAGCAAGAATAGAAGTGATTTGGTCGTCGTTACCGCTCCAAATATTTAAGTCTTCGCCGCATAAAGCGTGAATTTTCATAACTTGTGAAATATTTCCGCTTGCTTCTTTAACGCCGTTAATTCTTGGGTGTTTTGAAAGTTCTTTCAAAGTTTCGGGCAAAATATTTACGCCTGTTCTTGAAGGTACATTGTAAAGAATGATTGGCTTATCTACTGCGTCTGCAATAGCAGTATAGTGTGCAATTAAACCTCTTTGTGAAGTTTTATTGTAATATGGAGTTACAAGAAGAAGAGCGTCTGCACCTAATTCACACGCTTCTTTTGAAAGTGAAATGGCATATTCTGTGTCATTGCTGCCTGTGCCTGCAATAACAGGAACTCTGCCTGCTGTATGGTCAATACAACATTTAAGTACATTAACATGTTCTTCATCTGTAAGTGTAGATGATTCGCCTGTTGTTCCGCAAATTACGATTGCGTCAGTACCGTTGTCTATTTGAAAATCAATCATCTTTTTCAGTTCGTCATAGTTTACCGAACCGTCAGCATTCATAGGTGTTACAATAGCAACTGCTGCACCTGTAAAGATAGGATTTTTCATAAATCTTTAACTCCTTTCAATATTATTCAAAATAACCTTCTGCAGCGAGCAATTCTGCAAGCAATACAGCACCGCCGGCTGCACCTCTGAGTGTGTTATGGCTTAAACATACGAATTTATAGTCGTATTGTGTATCTTCTCTTAATCTGCCGATAGAAACAGCCATACCGTTTTCTAACATTCTTTCAGATTTAATTTGCGGTCTGTCGTCTTCTGTAAAGTAGTTGAGGAATTTTTTAGGAGCGCTCGGTAAATCGAGTTCTTGCGCTCTGCCTTTGAAATTGTCCCAAATTTCAATCATTTCTTCTTTGCTTGGTTTATTTTCAAAATTAACAAACACTGCACCCAAATGTCCGTTTGAAACAGGTACACGGATACATTGAGCAGTAAAGTTCGGTTTTTCAGCAGATTTGATGACTCCGTCTTCGATTTTACCCCAAAGTTTAAGAGGCTCTTTTTCACTCTTTTCTTCTTCGCCGCCAATGTAAGGAATTACATTGTCAACCATTTCCGGCCATGTTTCAAATGTTTTGCCTGCACCTGAAATAGCTTGATATGTGCAAACGAGAACATCTTTAACACCGTATTTTTCATGTAACGGGAAAAGAGCGGGTACATAGCTTTGAAGAGAACAGTTAGACTTAACTGCAATGAAACCTCTTTTTGTTCCGAGTCTTTTTCTTTGATACGGAATAACATTGATATGGTCAGCGTTTAATTCCGGAACAACCATCGGTACATCGGGTGTAAATCTGTGAGCAGAGTTGTTTGAAACAACAGGGCACTCGTGTTTTGCATATTCTTCTTCAAGTGCTTTAATTTCATCTTTTTTCATATCAACTGCGCAAAAAACAAAGTCAACTAAAGATGTGATTTTTTCAATGTCGTTTGTTGCGTCCATTACAATCATATCTTTCATTGTTTCAGGAATATCTTTGTCCATGCACCATTTTTTGCCGACAGCTTCTTTATATGTTTTACCTGCGCTTCTTGAGCTTGCAGCAAGGCAAACAACATCAAACCAAGGGTGATTTTCAAGAAGTGTAGCAAATCTCTGACCTACCATGCCGGTAGCTCCGACAATACCTACTTTATACTTTCTTTCCACTTAATATTCCTCCTATAAAAAATTACTTGTAATATACCAAGTTTTAGAATATAATATTAGTCGCACATTGTAATGTGTTTAAAATATAATATCACTTATTATATATATATGTCAATATTTTTATTTAAGTTAAAAATTTAAATACTTATTAATTTTTTAGTTAAAATTATTTGCTAAGTGGGGAATTAATTTGAAAACTTCAGATTTTTATTACGATTTACCGGAAGAATTAATTGCACAGACACCCGTTACGCCGAGAGACTCTTCCAAACTTTTAGTCCTTAATAAAGAAACAGGAAAAATAAAACATAAAATATTTCACGATATTTTAGAAGAACTTAATGAGGGCGATTGTCTTATATTAAATGATACAAGGGTAATACCCGCAAGAATTTACGGTACAAAAGAAGAAACAGGTGCAGTTGTAGAGTTTTTGCTGCTCAAACAAATTGAAAAAGATTTGTGGGAATGTCTTGCAGGACCGGGTAAAAGAGCAAAAAAAGGTACATGTTTTACTTTCGGAAACGGAAAACTGAAAGGTTTTGTTGAAGATGTTTTGGACAATGGAAACAGAATTGTAAAGTTTGAGTATGAGGGTAATTTTTATGCCGTATTGGACGAAATCGGTCAAATGCCTTTGCCTCCGTATATCAAAGCAAAACTTGAAAATAAAGAGAGATACCAAACTGTTTATTCAAAAGAACTCGGTTCGGCAGCAGCACCTACCGCAGGACTTCACTTTACAAATGAGCTTCTTGAAGAAATACAGAAAAAAGGCGTTAAAATAGGTTATGTTACACTTCATGTCGGTCTCGGAACTTTCAGACCTGTAAAAGAAGAAAATATAGAAAATCATTTAATGCATACTGAACATTACCATATTTCAAAAGAAACGGCAGATTTAATAAACGAAACAAAGAAAAACGGAAAAAGAGTGATAGCAGTCGGTACAACTTCCTGCCGAACTCTCGAAAGTGTTGCTTCTAAAACTAATTGTATATGTGAAGATGAAGATGATACATCTATTTTTATTTATCCGGGTTATAAATTTAAGTGTATCGACGCTCTTATTACAAATTTTCATCTGCCTGAAAGTACTTTAATAATGCTTGTAAGTGCTTTGGCAGGGTACGACAATATTATGAATGCATACAATACTGCAGTAGAAATGAAGTATAGATTTTTCTCTTTCGGAGATGCGATGTTTATAGAGTAGGAGTCAACAGATTATGTTTAAAGTTATAAAAAAATGTGAAAATGCAAGACGAGCAGTATTTGAAACAGTACACGGAACAGTTCAAACACCGGGATTTATGAATGTTGCAACTTCTGCTGCTATAAAAGGCGGTCTTTCAACTGTCGATTTGAAAAATATCGGATGTCAAGTTATGCTTTGCAATACATATCATCTTCATGTGAGACCTTCCGATGAGTTGGTTTACGATATGGGAGGCTTGCATAAATTTACAAATTGGGACAGACCTATTTTGACAGACAGCGGCGGTTTTCAGGTTTTTTCACTTGCAAAATTGAGAAAAATTAAAGAAGAAGGCGTAACTTTTAATTCTCATATTGACGGCAGAAAGATTTTTATGGGACCTGAAGAAAGTATGCGAATTCAGTCTCATTTAGCGTCAACAATAGCTATGGCTTTTGACGAGTGTGTTGAAAATCCTGCAAAATATCAATATTCAAAGCAGTCTTGTGAGCGTACGACAAGATGGCTTGAAAGATGTCAAATAGAAATGCAAAGGCTTAATTCACTGCCTGAAACTATAAATAAAAACCAGTTGCTTTTTGGTATCAATCAGGGTTGTACTTTTGATGATTTGAGAATATCTCACGCAAAAGATATTGCTTCTTTAGGACTTGACGGATATGCAATCGGGGGACTTGCAGTAGGGGAACCGAAAGAAGATATGTACAGGATAATTTCTGCGGTTGAACCGTATCTTCCTGCCGATAAGCCACGATATTTAATGGGTGTCGGAACACCCGGCAATATTATAGAAGGTGTAAGCAGAGGCGTAGATTTATTTGACTGTGTAATGCCTTCAAGAAATGCAAGACACGGACATTTGTTTACAAAAGAAGGTATTATAAATATCAATAATTTGAAGTATGCAAAAGATGACAGACCGATTGACGAAAAGTGTAATTGCCCGACTTGCCAAAACTATTCAAGGTCATATATAAGACATCTTTTAAAAAGCGGAGAAATGCTCGGAATGCGTCTTGCCGTAATGCACAATCTTTATTTTTACAATAACTTGATGGCTGAAATACGAGAAAGTATTGAAAATAACGAGTTTTTAGACTTTAAAAATGAATACTGTGTTAAATTAGACACAAGAATTTAAAAAACACTTGCAAAAAGATATATTATAATTTATAATATGCAAGTATAATATTTAGGAGGAATATCAAATGTTTGATTTTATTAATTTAGCAGCATCTTCGGGCGCTGCATCAGGAGCAGGTTCACAGGTTTCTATGATTCTTATGATAGTACTTATGTTCGCTGTTATGTATTTCTTTATGATTAGACCTCAAAGAAAAAGAGAAAAAGAAGAACAGGAAATGCGTGCTTCTCTCGAAATTGGCGATGAGATTATTACAATCGGCGGTATTATCGGCAGAGTTGTTACAATTAAAGACGATGAAATTGTAATTGAAACAGGCGCTGACAGAAACAAGATGAAAATTCTTCGTACTGCAGTTAATACAAACAAAACAAAGTTTGAACAGCATAGAAAAGAAGTTGAGGCTGCCCGTCAAGCTGCAAAAGAAAAGAAAGAAGCTAAAAAGAACGGCAAAAAGGCTATCAAAGACAAAGATTCTTCAACAGAAGAAAACAAATAATCACTGTTTGGTATATAATCAAATTTACCCCCATATCTATTTAGTAGATGTGGGGGTTTTCTTATGGCTAAAATTAAAATAAGTTCTAAATCTTTTCTTTTGAAACTTTTTGTTGCAGATATTTTAATACAGGGAATAACTTTATTGCTTTTATCTGTGCTTTTTAGTTTAATAACATATTATTTAGATTTAGATATTGAAATTTTAAAAAGATTTACATATATAATCGTAGTATTTGTATCTTTTATTTCATCATTTTTTGTAACAAAAAAAGTGAAAAACAACGGCATTTTGGTAGGTATTATAAGTCAGGTACCGCTATTTATCTATCTTTTAATCACCGTCATTGTTTCAAAAGGAAATTTTGCCGATTTTGGCTTTAAATTTCTTTTAATTCTGATTTTCGGAGCGATAGGCGGAATTTTAGGTGTAAACAAAAAAGAAAAATTCAAGGTGAAATAATTGAAAAATAAACAAAAATTTACAGAATTTATTGAAAACAATCAAATCGTAATTATAACTGTTGTAATATATGTTTTCGGATTAATAGCCGGTTCAATATGCTATTACAGTATAGATTCCGAAAGTTTGAAATCTCTTGCAGATGAACTGCTTTCTTTTAAAAATAAAACATTTATAGAGCAATTTTCAAATGATTTATGTTTGTATTTCTCATTGTTTGCCATGACGCTTGTGTTTGGTATGTGTTCTTTGGGTACACCTATAGTAGCGCTCATTCCGTTTTTTACAGGTCTTATAAATGCCGTAAAAATTAGTTACTTTTACTCAAATTACGGAATAAAGGGGATAGGATATACACTTTTAATGATATTACCCGGTGCATCGCTTTTTGTTGCAGTTCAAATAGTTACTGTGTGCAATAGTATTGAAATGAGTAGGGTACTGTTTAAAGCGTCATTTAAAGAGGGAAGTTTCAGCAATTCTTTAAGTAAAACATATTTAAAAGAGTTTGCAGTTTACGCAATTATCGTAATTTTAATATCATTATTAAATTCATTGCTTACAACTGCAGTAAGTTCGATAATTTCTTTGTAAATTAATCTTTTGATTTATTGTTTTTTGAAGAAAGCGGATTTGACTCAATCGCTTTTTTTGTTGCGTCGTTTGCCAAATGAGTATATATTTCGGTAGTTCCGAGATTTTCATGTCCTAAAATTTCTTTTAGTACAAGCAAATCTACATCGCCGTATTGATACATCAGAGTTGCGGCAGTATGACGAAGTTTATGAACGGAAAGTCCTCTGTTGCCAAAACCTGCTTTGTCTAAGTATGTGTAAACTATGTGTTGCACTGTTTTCGGGCTGATTCGAGTGTTTCGTGAACTTAAAAACAAAGCGTGTGTTTTTACACCGTCATTTTGTCTGACTTTCATATATTCTTCAACAGCACTTTTACAGGCAGAATTTAAGTAAACTATTCTTTCTTTGTTTCCTTTTCCTGTAATTAATATTGAACCATCTGTTCGTATGTCATTATAGTTAATAGACACAAGTTCGGCAAGTCGAATTCCACAGTTTAAAAATAAAGTGATTATCGCATAGTCTCGTTCTTTGTTTTTTCCGTCTATAACACTTAAAAGTTTTTCACTTTCTTCAAGTGTAAGATATTTTGGCTGAGATTTTTTTATTTTCGGAATATCTAAAGTTTTCATAGGATTGTCTTTGATATATCCGCACTTATCACAAATGTAATAAAAAAATCTTCTTATCGCAACAACTTTTCTTGCTCGTGTAGTTTCGTTATTTTTCCGTTCGTTTTTACAATAAGATAAGTATGAGTATGCATCGGTCAATTTAATGTTTTTTATAAATTCAATATCAATGTTTTTTATATTTAAATCTTCATCGGACACGCTGTCTGAAATATTATTTTTTTTCCTGAACAAAAATCTAAAAAATGTTCTTAAATCGCTTGCATATTCAAGTATGGTCAGTTCGGATTGGCTTTTAACCGCATCTAAATAGTTTAAATACTCCTGAACAAGTTGCGGTAGTTCCGGAAGTTCTGATTTTTTCATTTATATTCCTCCCCTTAATTATACAAAACATTTACTTTTCGTCAAAGGTATCTAACCCGACTGCAAGTCGGGTTTTTTAATGTTTTTTGATTATTTCGTTAATTTTTATATCTCATATTATACAGTAAATAACAATTAAATCAAATATAAATAAAACTTTAAATTTATTGACAAAATAAAAATATAGAGTATAATATAATTAGCGTACGGATAAACGAACGCAATATAAATTAAAGGGGATAATGTTATGTACAATACAAATATAACAAATGCAAGAAGTAATTTATATAATCTTGTAAATATGGCAATAAATGATAATGAACCAATAAACATAGTAACAAAAAACGGAAATGCAGTAATAATAAGCGAAAATGATTATAATGCATTGTTAGAAACTCTTTATTTATCAAATGACCCAAAAGTAAAAAAAGAAATTATAGACGGTAAAAATACACCATTAGACAAATGTATAAATGAAAGCGAGATAGAATGGTAATGTATCAAATTGTTTATACTAAAACGGCAGTAAAACATATAAAAAATTTAAAGTCTGCTGGTTTGTCTGATAAAGCAAAAAGATTAGTTAATATAATTAGAGAAAATCCTTTTCAAACTCCACCACCTTATGAAAAGTTAGTAGGGGAAATGAGTGGGTTATATTCTCGCCGTATCAATATACAACATAGATTAGTATATCAAGTTTACGAAACTGAAAAAACAATTAAAATAATTAGTTTATGGTCGCATTATGAATATTAAATAAAAAAAAGAACGCTGATTATATTTCAGCGTTCTTTTTCTTTTCCCTAATTAGTCATAAAGCCCCTTGCGAAAAGGGGCAAACGCTTTGCGTTGGGGTTCGTAACAATTCATTGGTGTTATAATATATTTAATTATTAAAATAATCTTTATTCAATTTATTCAATAAATAAAAAACAAATCTGTTTAACAGTCTGTTAGTCCGTGCAGACTGTTTTATTTTTTAGGCAATTCGGTATATATTTGTGTTAAGCCTAACAGATAGTCAGCCGATATGTTTAAATATTTGCATATTGTTATTAACTGACTTGTTTTTAATTCTACTTTTCCTGTTTCATATACACTGTAATGTTGTTGTTTTACTCCTAACTGTTTTGCAATCTGTTCTTGTGTTATATTTTTTTCTTTTCTTATTTCTTTTATTCTTTCGCCGATTTCTATATTTTGCATAATTTGTTAACTCCTTTTTTGTCTATTACTACAATTATATTTTACAATGATTTTATTGTATTGACTTTACAATGATTTCATTGTATTATTATTTATACAATGATTTCTTTGTAAATATAAAAAAGGGGGGTGTAATAATGCGTTGTACTTTGACAGGCTCTTTTTTGTACAGTGGTACATATATGTCATACAATGGACAGTTAATTGATTATACAGTTTTGTTAATAGATAATAAAACAATAAAAATATTAAATTGTTCTGTTGATATGCACAAAGTACCAAAATTTGAAACGATTTCAATTATTTGTTATGTAAAAGTTAAAAATAATAAATTATGTGTTACTGCAATAAATTAAATAAAAAAAGAAATAGCACATAAAAAAATTATGTGCTACTTCTTTTGACTGAATGAAAAATATAGTTTTATATATTTATCTGTTCTGCAAAATCAATTATAAGCCATTTTAACGGCTTTTGCAAGTAAAACATAAAAAAATATAGGGTAGGAGTTAAAAATGGAAAATAACGATAAAATTTTAAATATTGACGAAAAAGAAAGACAATATAATATTACTGCTGATGAAATACATAATTTATATATGCAGTTTGATAGATTGGAGAATTTTTTTAATGATAATATTGACTATGATGTCATAATTTTATCTTTGTTAAATCGTGATATATACGAAAGTGAAGATTTTAATGATCTTGATGTAAAAAAAGTTATATCTGATTTAATTTTTAAATTAACAAATGATTATAAAATTTTTAAAAATAATTTTAATGTTTTAAGTGATTATTTCAGTGAATTGATACACAAGTAAAAAATAAAAAACGATTTGTGTATTTGCAACAAAATATATATAAGCGACGGCTGGGGTCCCCACGATAGTGGGGTGCCGTGCTTATATATATTTTATCTTGTTTAATATGAGTATAAGTCCCTAAAAGGAGCAACAAAAAATGCAAGTCGGACGAATAAATACAAGCGTAAATAACGACCTTGAAAATGTTGTCAAGGTTAAAAATTGTGGTAATTTTGTAGAAATTATTTGCAATAATAAAAAATCAAATGGGGGAATTGCAAAAAAAATTGATAACGATTTTTACATTGATAGACGAACTGGCGAGATTAAAGAATTTCAACATATAGAAAATAGACAAGACTATTTAAGGGGTGTTGCTATTAGTTTAATGAATGGCAGAGATATAATAAATACTAATGTAACCGATGTAAAAAAATGTAGGTGGTTAACGCTTACATACGCAGAAAATATGACCGATACAAAAAAACTTCAAAAAGACTTTGAAAACTTTGTAACTTCTTGTCGCAAAAAATACGGCAATTTTGAATATATAACTTGTGCTGAACCTCAAGGTCGTGGAGCGTGGCATACACACAGTATTTTAATCTTTGATAAAAAAGCACCGTATATGTCTAATGATGATGTATATAATCTTTGGGCAAAAAAAAGCTTTGTGTCAATAAAAAAACTTGACAATGTCGATAATGTGGGCGTATATCTTACTGCTTATCTCGGTGACATGTCTTTGATTGATTGCAAGAAAAACGGTATCAAGTATAAGAAAACAGATTTAAAAAATGTTGATGTTGACGGCAAAAGTAAAAAATATGTCAAAGGTGCAAGACTTTCTATGTACCCACCAAAATTTCACATTTTCAGATACAGCAAAGGTATAAAAAAACCCACTGTATATGAATGTACATATCAGCAGGCTTTACAAGATATAGACGGATATAACAAAACATTTGAAAAAACAATTTTTCTTAAAGACGAAAATACAGATTTTAAAAATATAATCACATACGAATATTTTAAAAAGGAGTGATAATATGACCGAAAATGAAAAAATTTTAATTTTTGAATATTTTAACAACTATCATTCAAGACTTGAACAAGCCGTTGATGTTTGGGACTTGCGTTCAACTCGCCGTAATCTTGACTGCATAGACCATTTAGAAGAAATTATTGCAAAAGAACGCTTAAAGATGTTTAAATCGGTGCGTGATGATATTTTACTTCTTCTTAAATTATCCCCTTAATTATACAAAACATTTATTTTGTATAATTGCTTTTGTGCTTAACGCAATCAGCAATTAACCGCTACTAACATAAACTGACCATTAACATATTTTAGCTTACAAAATAACCATTTTGTACAATTCACACTCGCACTACTCCCTTCAGTGATATATTTGTTGACATACGATATAAACTATGATATAATACAAGAGCAGGGTTACGAATAATCGTAACAAACAATACTCCTTATGTCCATACCGATTGCCTTCGGTGGGTATTGTAACACAAAAAGTCCCGACAATCAAGTCGGGACTTTTTTCATATCTTGCGCTCTGTCAACTCATCGGCAAGTGCATACAACAAAGTTGTTGTTATACTATCGTGGTTTAAAGTTTTTTTAATTTCCTCTATACTTTTACCTTGTTTTCTTAAATATACAGCATAATTTTTTCTTAAAGTATGAGGACTTAAATTTATATTTTTAATATTAAATCGTTTAGCTGCTCTTTTTAAGTCAAGATATACCGCTTGTCTTGTTCTATGCTTGCGCCAATCGTTTGCACCTTCAAAAATATAGTATCGTCCTTTTATAATTTCCATTTTAGCAAGCATTTTTGACGAAAAATAACGGGTAGATTTTTTACCCGTCTTTTTTTCTATAATTGTTATCGGATGTCGATTTAACCGCCTTGCTCTTTCAACCTGTTCAACAGTTAAACACAATACATCTTCAATACGCCAACCCGTTGCTAATGCTATTTCACATGCTATCTTATTTGGAGTTGTTAAAGACCACAAAAGAGCCGACAAAGCGTCAGTATCCATGAAGTCAGACCGCAAATCAATATCCCCCCTTTTCTATTTCATATTTTTTTCCGTTCCATATCAAAGCAAAATCGAACATTTGTTCGATTATATCGTCATTGCCACTCATTTCTTTTTCGCTTTGTATAACAGATGAAGATGCAATTTTATAATACTTTTGTATTATTCCGTATTTTTGTAAAAAGCGTCTTCCCTTTAAAGTATAGCCAAGCGCATCAAGTATTGCAAGTCCAGAAACTGTATCTTGTGAATAGTCAAACGGTTTAACACAATATTTTGTTACTTCTGCAACTCCCTGCCAATCACCGGACTTGACAGCAGATACACTAACTTGCAATAATTTATCATAATTGCAACATTTACTCCATATAGACCTTATTTTATCGTAACTTAAATATACTTTACTGTCGTTAAAATAACTTTTTTTCACAGCAAATAAACAATGTAAATGAGGATGAAAAGTACAATTTTCAGCATTATATGATATTTCAAGTGCACGCAACGAACCCTTAAAAGCCTTTTTTACGCTTTTATATTTCATAAATTTTCCAAAAGATTTATAAAGAATATCGACGGTATCATTCAACTCACTATGTGTACAATTAGGAATTGTCAAAACAATATGTATAAAACGATAACCATCATTTTCCATTAGTTCAGCGCACTTTAACATTTCTGCAAATAATTTCATACTTCGTCGGTACTGACACATCGGGCAAATTCTTTCCCTGCAAAAATTTGCGGCAACTAAAGTATTATCTTTAAAAAACAAGCGTGTACCACATTGTTTTAAATGCGTATCTTTTTCAGTATCTTTTAAATACAAACTTTTTTGTATTAAATCCGCAACCAACAAAGAATAATTTTTGTATTTGTTATATTCTTTTTTCTCTCCAGTATGCTGTCAAAATCAACGGACATTGTGTAACCGTGCGAATTTTAAAGGTTTTTCAGGTTGTTATGATGTTTCTAAATTATCAAGATAAGATATCAATAGAAACATTTAACAATCCATAAAATGTTAAATGTTTACAAAATTTTATCCCCCGTCCGAGCAAAAGGCACTCGCTTTGCTCGTTCGTCTGTATAAGTTCACACAAGGTTTCTACTCGTTCCCTTTGGTCACTCGGTCGGTCAATGCTGGCGCGGATTATTAAAAATAATCACTCGCCCCAGCACTTGCCGACTTCCGCGCCAGCCGACTCGCTGCGTCGGTTGCGCAGTCGCTACACCTTCCTTGCTCGTCGTTCGCGACGCTCGAGCAGAAACTGTAAAATCCCCATAGCACACAAAATCAAAAAAACAAGGGCAAGTGAATGGCATAAATGCCACCCTTGTTTTTTTCTTTTTGCGTGCTTGGGGTGGCTCGCTCGTGCTAACACTACAATAACTCGCGTCGCATTCCCCGACACTCTTCTCGTCCTTGCCCTCTGGTGAAGGGGTCGTTTTCGCTCTCGAGCTCAACTTTGCCGTCGTCCGAAAGGGGGCACGGTCGCTATGCAACCGCACCCACGCAAGCTCCTTCCGTTCTCGGCATTCCCCTTCACAAGGGGGCGCAACCCACTGTCGGGGTTGCTAATATATCACGCAATTAACATCTTTTAAAAGAAAAGTTTTACACGCAAAATATTATCCCCCCTCCCGTCCCCCAAAATTGGGAGGATGCGCAGGGTTACAAATAAGCGACGGTGTCGCCACTTTTAATGCTATACCCTCATAAGGACACCTGCAAGGGTTTCACAAGCGCGTAAAGCGCCCTTGCAGGTTTTTTGTACCATTTACCAGCTCAAGTGAATTATACAAAATCTGATTTATTTTGTATAATTAATTGAAAAATTTTTTGACTTATAAAATGCCGTTTATTTTATTCCCCTAAAAATGAAATTATTTTTTTATGGCTGAATTTTTGTTTTATCAAATTTTTTATTTTTATATAGATGCGTTAAAGGCGTCTCTTATTGTTCTTACGGGAATAATATCAGCATTTTTCTTTATTTCATTTGATAAAGATTTATAATTGTGAAATGGAATTACACAATTATCAAATCCTAATCTTATTGCTTCACTTATTCTTTGCTCACAGTTGTTTACGGCTCGAATTTCTCCTGCAAGACCTATCTCTCCGAATGCGATTACATTTTCTTTAACGGACTGGTCTTTTAAAGATGATACCAATGCAAGTGCCACCGTTAAATCTGCTGCCGGCTCGTCCAATTTTAACCCTCCGACAACATTGATATAACTGTCCATATTATTAAAAAAGTAGCCTGCCCTTTTTTCGAGTACGGCAATAAGCATATTCATTCTGTTATAATCAAACCCTGTACTCATTCTTCTCGGCGTTCCAAATCCTGTAGCCGTAACGAGTCCCTGAACTTCTGCTAAAATCGGTCTTGAACCTTCCATAATGCACGCTACACAGGTTCCGCTTGTATTTTTTGGTCTGCCTGACAACATCATCAAAGATGGATTTTCCACTTCTTTTAAACCGTTTTCGACCATTTCAAAAACGCCTATTTCATTTGTTGAACCAAAACGATTTTTTACCGTTCTTAAAATTCTGTATGAATAGTTTCTTTCACCCTCAAAATAAAGAACAGTATCAACAATATGCTCAAGAACTTTAGGTCCGGCAATGGCTCCGTCTTTATTTACATGGCCTACTATAAAAATGGGAATATTTAAACTTTTTGCAGTGTGCATAAACAGATTTGTTGATTCTCTGACTTGCGTTATACTGCCTGCTGATGAAGCTATTTCATCATAGACCATTGTTTGAATTGAGTCGATTATTACAACAGACGGTTTTTCGTCTTTTATAGTTTGAATAATTATTCCAACATCTGTTTGAGGTAAAATAAACAAGTTATTTGTTGTAACTCCGAGTCTTTGTGCTCGGAGTTTTATTTGATTAGCCGATTCTTCGCCGCTTACATATAAAATTTTTCCCTTTTGACCTATATTGTTGCATATTTGAAGTAAAATTGTAGATTTACCTATACCGGGATCACCGCTTAAAAGCATTAAACTTCCACCTACAATACCTCCGCCGAGTACCCTGTCAAATTCTTTTATTCCTGTTTTAATTCTTTCTTTTTCTTCGCTGACAATATCGTTTATATTTAAAACAGGTGTTGCAGGTAATTTCGAGTTGCTCTGAACATTTGTTTTAATTTCTTCATTCATTGTGTTCCATTCGTTGCAGCCGGGACATTTCCCGTACCATTTAACACTCTCATATCCACATTCGCTGCATACATATATGCTTTTAACTTTATTTGCCAATTTGTACTCCCCATTCAATAATTCCAAGCGTAATGATGTACGCTAATTTATTTTGATATTCTTTATTTTTCAATTTTTCATTTTCTTCATAGTTGCTCATAAAACCACATTCAACCATAACGGAAGGCACAGACGCTTTATAAAGTAAATACAAACTGTCAGTGCTTTTTTTTGTTGCTCTTTGGTTTTCTGGCTGTAAAAATATTTTATTTTTGTTTTGAATACAGCTTGCAAGTTTTTCACTTTTTTCATCATTCGGAGAAAAGAAAACCTGCATCCCCCACTCTCTTTCATCTTCAAAATGATTTTGATGAATTGAAATCAGTGCCGAGTTGTTTATTGAATTTACATAGTCCAGTCTGTTGTATAAGTCGGAGCGAACTCTTTTTTCTCCTTGTTTGTAAAATTCAAAGTCGTCGTTTCTTATCATTTTACAATTAATTCCCATAACGCACAAAAAATCGTGAAGTGATTTTGAAATTTCTAAATTAATGTTTTTTTCAAGAGTTCCGTCATTTGCGATTGTGCCTGCGTCTTTCCCTCCGTGTCCTGCATCAATAACAAATGTATAACAATCATTAAAAGCTGTATTTGACGCTTGCAGGGCGTTTTTTGCAGTATAATTTACAATACCGCAAATAATAATAGAAAAAAACAATATCGTAACTATGCTTTTTAGTTTCTTCAAAACAATCACCAAATAATTATATGAGTTTATTATATAATAATATTATCAATTAAACAACAATTTGTTGATTTTTTTTATATATAGCGATATAATTTACACTAAGGAGTGATATTATGAAAATAGTAAATCTTGATTCTTATACAACAAACCCGGGAGATTTATCGTGGGATTTTTTGAAAAAATACGGAGATGTTACTGTATATGACAGAACTAAATCCGAACAAATTGTTGAAAGGTCTAAAGACGCTGAAATACTCATAATCAATAAGACTGTAATAACAAAAGAGATATTGCAAAATTTACCTAAATTAAAGTATATAGGATTGCAGTCAACGGGATATAATGTAGTTGATTGTAAAGCTGCAAAAGAACTCGGTATTACAGTCTGCAACATTCCGTCATATTCAACAAACGGTGTAGCACAACTTGTATTTGCATTTATACTTGAAATTGCTGACAATGTAGCATTGCATAATGAAGCAGTAAAAAACGGCGAATGGACTTCTTGTCCTGATTTTTGCTTTACTAAGTCAAATATTTTTGAACTTGCTTCAAAAACAATAGGAATTATAGGCTTTGGTGCTATCGGCAGAAAAGTTGCAGAGATTGCGGAAGCATTTGGAATGAATGTTATTGTTTATGCTCCCAGACCTAAAGAAAAAGGTTGCTTAAAAACAGTAAAGTTTGTTTCACTTGATGAACTTTTTAAAAATTCAGATATTATTTCCTGCCATTGTCCTCTAACACCTGAAACTGAAAATTTGATTAATGAAGATTCTTTATCTAAAATGAAAAAATCTGCCATTATCATCAACACTTCAAGAGGTCCCGTAATAGATGAACAGGCTCTTGCAAATGCTTTAAATGAAGGCAGAATTTCAGCGGCAGGACTTGATGTTTTAAGAGAAGAACCGAGTAATGCAGATAATCCCCTTTTGATTGCTAAAAATTGCTTTATAACTCCTCATATTGCATGGGCAGCATATGAAACAAGAAAAAGACTTTTAGGAATATTGGACGAAAATATTAAGTGCTATCTTGACGGAAAACCTCAAAATGTTGTAAATTGATAAAAACTCCTGCAAATTGCAGGAGTTTTTTTACTTCTTTTTACCAAATGACAGTTTGTTTTCTGTACCGTTTGCTATTTTTTTTATATTGCTTTTATGCTTATAAATTATTATTACGGCAAAAACGACTGCGATGACGGTAAGTGTTAAATCTTTATAGAAAATGTATGTAAGTACAGGATACAATGCAGCCATAATTATTGAGCCGAGAGAAACCCATCTTGTAATAGCAACGGTAATTAAAAATATTGCCAAAAGAATAAGACCTATTCTCCAATCTATCAGCAAAACCATACCGCCTGCCGTAGCTACACCTTTTCCGCCTTTAAATTTAAAAAACACGGGGAATATGTGTCCTAATACACAGAAAAAGCCGGCGAATGATTTAATCAATATTTCATTTTTACTGTAAAGTTCATTGCCGAAAATAAGATGAGCAATACCTATTGCAACTGCAACTTTCAGCATATCTCCAATCATTGTTGCGATGGCTATTCCTTTACCGTATGTGCGAAGCATATTTGTAGAACCTGCATTGCCACTGCCTGATTCTCTGATATCTTCATTTTCAATCTTGTGGCTTAATATGATTGAAAAATTAACGCTTCCGAGTAAATAAGATATAATTGCTATTAAAATTGCAGAAAAGACTAAGTTTGAATTAATCATTTTGTTTTACCGTCCCCTCTTTCACGAACTATGATTCTTACAGGAGTGCCTTCAAGTCCGAAAACTTCACGGATTTGATTTTCAAGGTATCTTTGGTATGAAAAGTGAAAAAGGTCAGCACGGTTGACGAAAAATACAAATGTCGGAGGTCTTGTTGACGCTTGAGTCATATAGTATATTTTTAATCTTTTACCTTTATCTGTCGGTGGCTGAACTCTTGCGGTAGCGTGTGACAATATATCGTTTAATTTTCCTGTTGAAATTCTCATTGAGTTTTGATTGTCAACTGATTTTATTAAACTGAATAAACGGTCAATTCTCTGCCCTGTTTTTGCGGAAATGAAAATAATAGGAGCATAACTCATAAAACTAAAATCATTCATAAGTTTATTTCTGAATTCATCCATTGTTTTTCCGTCTTTTTCTATTGCATCCCACTTATTTACTGCTATAATGCAAGCTTTTCCGTTTTCGCACGCAATTCCTGCTACTTTTGAATCTTGTTCGGTAAAACCTTCTGTTGCGTCTATCATAATCACACATACAGTAGCGCGTTCGACAGCCATTCTTGCTCTTATAATAGAATATTTTTCAATGGAATCGACTACTTTGCTTTTTCTTCTGATACCTGCAGTATCAATAAAAACAAACTTACCGTGTTCATTTTCAATTAAAGTATCTGTCGAATCTCTTGTAGTTCCTGCAATATCGGAAACTATCATTCTGTTTTCGCCGCACATTTTGTTGATTAAAGAAGATTTGCCCGCATTAGGTTTTCCTATTACGGCAACTCTTACGACATCGTCATCTTCTTCATTCTCTTCATCTTCGGGAAGGTATTTTAAAACTTCGTCTAAAAGGTCGCCTGTACCGTGTCCGTGATTTGCAGAAACGGCAAACGGGTCGCCTATACCTAAGTTATAAAACTCGTAAAACTCAGGTTCAGGTGCACCGATAGAGTCACATTTATTTACACACAAAACAATAGGTTTTCCGCTCTTTTGAAGCATTGCAGCTACTTCTTGGTCTGTTGCAACAACACCGCTTTTTAAGTCTGTAACAAAAATAATTACATCTGCAGTATCAACAGCGATTTCAGCCTGACTTCTCATTTGTTTTAAAATGATATCGTCTGTTTTTGGTTCTATACCGCCTGTATCCACTAACAAAAATTTTCTGTTAAGCCATTCGCAGTCGCCGTAAATTCTGTCTCGTGTAACTCCCGGTTTATCATCTACAATTGAAATACGGGAGCCGACAAGTTTGTTGAAAAGAGTAGATTTGCCGACATTAGGTCTTCCGACAATAGCAACTACTGGTTTTGACATACAAATTCACTTCCCTGTTTTGAAATAAAAAAGACGGGCTTACTCGCCCGTCACATAAAGAGGTTTAATTATGCTTCTTCTTTAACTATTACAGCTTTGCCGTTATAGTATCCGCAGTTGTCACAAACCCTGTGAGGTACTGTATATGCAGAACATTTAGGGCATTTAACAAGTGTTGGAGCATCCATTTTCCAAACGCTTGATCTTCTCTTATTTTTTCTTGCTTTTGAAGTTTTTCTTGCAGGTACTGCCATTGTATATTCCTCCTTAATTATACTAAATTAACTTAGTTTATTCTTCGTTAAGTAACTGTAAAAGGACTTCCATTCGTGGGTCAACATCTTTTTTACAATCACATTTGCCGTCATTTAAGTTTTTGCCACACTTTGGACATAAACCTTTACAATTTTCTTTGCAAAGTATTTTGTTTGGAAGAAATAGTAAAATCTCTTCACGAACAAACTCGTCCAAATTAAGTGAAGCATCATCAATTACAATGTAGTCTTCAAAATCTTTGTCGTTTTCAAAATGAGTGACAAAAACTTTACTTGTTTCAAACGACATTTCTTTATGAACAGGTTCTGCACACCTGTCACAAAAACCGTCGTAATTGAAAGAAACGCTTAACTTACATTGCACAATGCCGGCTTCTTGAAAAAAAGTCCCCTTAACAAAAATTTTATCTTTTATTGGGTTAAACGAGTTTAAAAATAAATCATCAATTTTAAATGAATAATCGATTTTTATAATCTCGTCCGAGCCGTTAAAAAGATTTGCAAGGTTGATTAACATAATAACACCTCATTGCACTTAATGTATTATATATATATAAGTTGCTTTTGTCAAGAGAAAAAATAAAAAAAGGGAGCGTAAACCACTCCCTTTTTAGTTTTTTTTACATTTCTTCGCAATAATCGAAGATTTCAACAGGAAGGTCTTCCTTGTCACAAGAAATTGTGAAGTAAAAATCTACATCTGTTGCTTCTGAAAGTTCAGAAAGCATTTCAAAAAACTGTGGCAACTTATCATATTCTCTGCCTACAATTTTAAAAGTTGCGTCAACAAGAATTTCTGTTACATCGTAGTTGCCTGCACAAATGCCTGCAAGAAAACCGTAAAATGCCTTGTGGCCTTTAATATTGTAACTTTCTGTTTCAAGAAGTCTTGCTTTCGATGAAATGTCATAAGTGAGTTTTGGCTCGTTTTCAATGCATACAACATTTCCGCTTGAAGTTTCAACACAGGAATTAACAAGGTCAATGAGTTTCTTTGTTTTTCCTGCACCTTTATTGCCTATAATGAGTTTAATCATTTATTATTCCCCCTAAGAGAGTATTTTTACAATATTATAATATCATACATTAAGTTGCTTTTCAAGGTTTTCTTTTTCACTTTCATAACCAGGTTTACCAAGTAAAGCAAACATATTTTTCTTGTAACTTTCAACACCCGGTTGGTTAAAAGGATTTACACCGAGCATATAACCTGAAACTGCACAAGTTTTTTCAAAGAAATAAATCAAATAGCCGATTTCTTTAGCAGAAATTTCCGGAATTTCAAGAATGAGATTGCCTACTCCGCCTGCGGTGTGAGCAAGTAAAGTACCTTGAAATGCTTTTTCGTTAACAAAACTCATCGGTTTGCCTGCGAGGAAATTAAGACCGTCTGCATCGTCTTCTTCTGCTTCTATATTGAAATCGTCAAGACCTTTTTTGAAATTGATTGCAGTTTCAAACATAAGGCTTGAGCCGCTTTCCTGAATATATTGACCAACTGAGTGTAAGTCTGTTGAAAAGATACATGAAACAGGATAAAGTCCTTTGCCGTCTTTTCCTTCACTTTCTGCAAACAATTGTTTGAGCCATTCGTTCATCATTGTAAAACAAGGCTCGTAACAAATAAAGCATTCAAGTCTTTTGCCTTTTTCGTAGAAACAATTTCTCAATGCGGCATATTTAAGCATATCATTTTTCTCGAAAGATTTTTCACAAAGAGAATCTTGAGCTTCTTTTGCACCTGCCATAAGTTCGTCTATATCTATACCTGCAACAGCGATTGGAAGTAAACCTACTGCTGTTAATACAGAATATCTTCCGCCCACATCATCAGGTACAACGAAGGTTTCATATCCCATTTCGTCAGAAAGTTCTTTTAAAGTACCTTTTGCTTTATCTGTTGTAGCAAAAATTCTCTTTGCAGCTTCTTCTTTAGAATATTTTGAGTAAATGAGGTCTCTGAAAATTCTAAATGCAATAGCAGGTTCTGTTGTTGTACCGCTTTTTGAGATAACATTGATACAAATATCTTTGCCTTCACAGATAGATTTAAGTTCTGTAATTGTTGAAGGGCTGATAGAATTACCGATAAAGTAAATATCCGGTGTGTCTTTTTTGAGTGCATTATAGTTTTGAGATTTTAATGCCTCAATAACAGCTCTTGCACCGAGATATGAACCGCCTATTCCGATTACGATGAGAACATCGCAGTTGTTTTTTATAAACTCTGCACTTTTTTTAATTCTTTCAAATTCTTCTTTATCGTAATCAGTCGGAAGATTTACCCAACCGAGAAAGTCCGAACCGGCACCGTCTTTGTTGTTTAAAGTTTCAAGTGCTTTAATCGCTCTTTCTTCCATTGCTTGTAAATCTGACTGAGATACAATGTTTTCTGAAAATTTTGAATTAAGTTTTACTGACATAATTTGTATATCCTCTTTTCAATAATTTTTAATTCTTTTACATATTACAATATATTCTTTTATAATTCAAGACATTATTTAATAAATAAATATTAATAAAGTATAACAATTTTTTATCTGTCTGTCAGCAGCCCATATTTTTAAGCAAATTTATAAAAAGATATTTTACGGTAATTTTGTTTATATTTTTGTCGCAAATAAGTTTTGAACGGGCAATTTCTTTTCCGTCACAAGTATAAATAATGTACCCGACACAGTCACCTTTTTTTACAGGTGCATTAATTTTTGATTTTATTTTATATTCCTGTTCAATATCAGAAGATGAAGTTTTTGCAAGTATGCATTTTGATTTTTCGGGAATTGGTTTAAACTTTTTAATTTCTCCGAATTTAACGGTAATATAAGAAATTTGTTTTTCATCAGCTTTTGGATATACGGTTTTGAAATTTGCAAATCCGTAGTCTAAAAGTTGTTTTGCACTGTTAAATCTGTCTTCACTTGTTTTTGCTCCCAAAATAACGGCACAAAGACTTGTGTGTTCTCTTGTTGCAGTAGCACTCAGACAAAAACCTGCGTTGCTTGTTGTTCCTGTTTTGAGTCCCGTCATACCATTGTATTTATTAATTAACTTATTTGTATTTGTAAGTTCAGTTTTCCCATTTCTTAAATAATCCATCCATATAGTTGAAAAATTCTTTATAGTATCATATTTTATAAGTTCTTTTGAAATAATTGCTAAATCATAAGCACATGAATAGTGGTTTTTGACCGTATCATCAAGTCCTGTACAATTTTCAAAGTGCGTGTTTTTAAGCCCGAGTTCTTTTGCTCTTTCATTCATCATTTTAACAAAAGCCTGTTCTGAACCTGCTATGTGTTCTGCCAGAGCATTGCATGCATCGTTTGCACTTGCTATTACTGTTGCTTTGAGCAAATCTTTTACAGTCATTTTTTCATTTAATTCGAGCCAGATTTGAGAACCGCCTTTTTCCACCGAATTTTCTCCGACTGTAACAATGTCTTCCATTTTTATTTTGCCTTTTTCTAATGATTCCATTATTACTAACAGGCTGGCAATCTTTGTAACCGATGCAGGCGACAGTTTTTCAAATTCGTTTTTCTTGTATAACACATCTCCCGTATCGGTATTAATTAAAATTGCCGATTTTGCAGTTGTTTCTTGTATTTGAGAATTATCATCGCTTTTTGAGTAAGCACAAAACGGAATAGTGAGGCAATAAATCAAGCAGACGATAAAATTAACAGTTCTTTTAAATTTAATCATAATTATAACCCCCGTATATAATTATGATATTGATAAAACAATATTACTTTGATATAATAAAAAACCGAGGTGGATTATGAAAGCAGCATTTTATACGCTTGGTTGTAAAGTTAACCAATGTGAAACAGAATATATAACCGAATTATTTAAAAAAGACGGATATGAAATAGTAAATTATACAGAGACAGCAGATATTTATGTTATAAATTCATGTACCGTTACTGCTACGGCAGACCAAAAGACAAGACAAAGCATAAGAAAATTTAAAAGAAATCATCCTGAAAGCATTGTTATTTTAACAGGATGTATGCCACAGGCTTATGAAAGCAACGCAAAAGAATTGTCAGAGGCAGATATAGTTATAAGCAACAAAGAAAACAGTAAAATAGTTTATTACTTAAATCAATATCTTTCTTCTTGTGAGAGGCTTGTACATATAGATAAACACAAGACGGGAGATAAATTTGATGAATGTAAAATAACTTCATTCGGTAAAAGAATTCGTGCTTTTGTTAAAATAGAAGACGGCTGCGACAGATTTTGCTCTTATTGTATTATACCTATTTCAAGAGGCAGAGTAAGGTCAAAGTCTTTGAGTGATTTAAAAGAAGAAATTAATTCTCTTGCTGAAAACGGAATTAAAGAGATTGTACTTGTGGGGATAAATCTTTCCTCTTACGGAAAAGGCGAAGATTTTAATATTGTTGATGCCGTTAAAATTTGTGCTGAAACTGACGGAATAGAAAGAGTCAGATTAGGTTCATTGGAACCCGACCATATTACTGATGACATTATTGAAGATTTAAGTAAAATTAAAGAATTTTGTCCCCAATTTCATATTTCACTGCAGTCGGGTTGCGATAAAACTTTAAAAACAATGAATAGGCACTACACTTCTTCTGAATACAAAGAACTTTGTGATAAATTAAGAAAAACTTTTACTGACTGTGCTCTTACAACAGATGTTATGACAGGATTTTGCGGTGAAACAGAGGAAGATTTTAATGACAGTTTAAACTTTGTTAAAAGCATTGCTTTTGAAAAGGTACATGTATTTCCCTATTCCGAAAGACCGGGTACCGTTGCATCTAAAATAGGAAAAGACCTTCCGAAACAATTAAAAGAACAAAGAGCGAGTATAATGATTAAGGAAAACGACAAAATCAGAGAAAACTATTTTTGTTCTTTAGTGGGAAAAACGAAGGAAGTTTTGTTTGAAAACTTTGTTGACGGATACAATATAGGATATACAAAAAATTATGTACCGATTAAAGTTAAGAGTGACGAATATCTTGTATCTCAAACAAAAAGTGTTAAAATAACAGATTTTTCAGGAAGCGATTTTTGTTTTGGAAAAATAGTTCTTTAAGTTTTCTGACTCCTTTTTCATAGTATTGTTTTCCGATATAAATTCGGAAGAATATGAAAATACATATATACCATTGATTTTTGAAATATTATCGACATATTCAGCTTGTTCGGCGAGTATGTCGGTATTTTTTTTAAATTCAAAAACGGAATTTGAATTGTTTTTTGAAGCGTACTCGTCTTTTTTTCCGCATTTATACATAGGCAAACCAATATATATTTCTTTATTTTCAGTCATATTGCACCAATCATTAACAGTTTTTTTAAACGGACATATTTCATTTTCAAAACCATAGTAAATTTGAGGACATATATAGTCGATAATATCACTTTTTGCCCACAGTTCCACATCGGCATAAATTGTGTTATTGCAGTAGTCAATATTACCACATGGACTTATTCCGAATTTTATATTTTTATTAGTACTTTTTATTGCTTTATTTACTTTTTTTATCATTTCGTTTATATTGTTTCTTCGCCAATCTTCTAAAGACATATTTCCGCCGCTATTCTTGTATTTTTCAAAATATTTTTTATCGGTGTCGTCATTCATATCAGGCGGATAAAAATAATCGTCAAAATGAATGGCAGAGATGTTATAGTTTTCTGCAATTTCTTTAACTCCCGAAACAATTAAATCAGTAACTTTTTCATCTGCGGGATTGAAGTATATCTTATTGTTAAGAGTAAATGTAAATTCTTTGAAATCGTTTCTCGGTTGTTTTTTTGCATTTTGTGATACTCGGTATGGATTAATCCACGCTTCTATATTTAAATTTAACTTACTTCCCTCTTTGCATATTATTTCCAAAGGGTCATATATCAGCTTTTGATTTTCAAAACAATATTTAGATACAGGAAAAATTTTTGAATTGTAAAATGCATCTGCACACGGTCTTACCTGAACGCATACTGTATTAAATCCATATTCTTTTATTTTATTTAAAACTTTTTTAATGTTTTCGGTGAATTGATTTTTATTTGAACAGTTTTTTGTAATGTTTGACAGTTCATAATATGTCAGCCAAATGCCTCTTATATAATTGCTTTTTTTCACTGAGTTTTCTGTTGTTTCGGTATTTTGTTCTGTTTGAACGGTATTATTATATTTATTAGTTTTTTTAGGAACTAAAACACAACCGTTGAAAAATAAACATATTGCTAAAAGAATGGCATTAAAAATAATAATTTTTCTCATAAACACTTGAACACTCTCTCAAAATGAAGTATAGTAGAAACGGTGATATAAATGGAATACAGAATTGGAAATTCAAAATTAGTATGGCCTTTAGGCAATACAACAAAATTAGACTGTCCTCATTGTAAACAATCTGTTGAGTTCAGTATTTTTTCTAATGTTAAGGCGAGCCTTGTTGCAAAATTGCCTGTTCTTGAACTTAAAAATGTCGTTTTTCTCGTATGTCCTTCTTGCGCTTCTGTTTTTGGCGTTAAAGAAACTGCGGCAGAGTCTTTGAAAAGCGGTAATTTGCTTGCAATAGGAAATTATGATTTTGAAGAATTAGAACAGTTTAAAAAATGAAATATTTATTATTGTATTTATTGATTGTAAACCTTTTTTCAGCGATTTTAACCGTTGTTGATAAAAAGCGTGCTGAAAAGAACAAATGGCGAATAAGCGAAAATGCGTTGATATTTACGGCTGTTTTAGGCGGTGCGGTTGCTGAATATATAATTATGAAGGTCATTCATCATAAAACACTTCATAAAAAGTTTATGACAGGTCTTCCTGTCATAATTGTTTTTCAACTTATCTTAATAATTTATATATTTTTAAAAATCGGAGCAAAAATATAATTGCCCCGATTTTTTTATAGTATAATACATATCAGTCCATTACAGCCTTCGTTTATAACTCGTTCTATCGTTTCTCTAAACTTATTTCTTGCGTCTTGAGGCATTCTGTACAGTTTGTTATGTAAACCTTCATTTACGAGTTCGTGAAGCGATGTACCGAATATATTTGAGTTCCAAATTTCGCCCGGATTTTCCTCAAATTCTTTAAGCAGATACATTACAAGTTCTCTTGATTGACTTTCACTGCCTACTATTGGTGCTACTTCTGTATATGTATTGCATTTTATCATATGAATTGACGGTGCAGAGGCTTTTAATCTTACTCCGTATCGCCCTCCCTGTTTCATTATTTCGGGTTCGTCGAGTTTTAATTGCTCCATAGTCGGCATTACAATACCGTATCCGTCTTTTTCAACTTGCTCCAGAGCGTTATTGAAAGCGTTGAACTTGTTTTTTAAAGAATACAGTTCAATCATTTGCGACATAAGTTGTTGTTCGTCTAAAATTTCCGTGTTACATTTTTCCGATAAAATTTTATAAAAATATGAATTATCAATGGATAATTTTAATTTTACACTTCCGCACGACAAATCAATCATCTCTATCTTCATACCAGTTGTGATTTCACTGTCATCAAAACTTTTTGTAAAATCGAATATTGTCCTTATTGAAGACAGACAGTCGCATTTTTCTTTAATTTCTGTAAAAAGTTTATCTTTAAACCAATTTTCTTTTTCAAGATTTTTAATCCATAAAGGCATATTAACGGAAATATCCGATATTGGAAATTCATATAAAACATTCATCAAAATTTGTTTAATATCTTTTTCTTCAAGGTCAATGCAACTGACGGCAAGTACGGGAACATTGTACTTTATTTGCAACGATTTTGCCAATGCAACTGTTTCGGGACTGTTTGGATAAACAGAGTTTAAAACAACGGCAAACGGTTTATTAAGTTCTTTTAATTCATTTATAACTCTTTCTTCTGCTTCCTCATATTCATCACGCGGAATATCACTTATGCTTCCGTCTGTCGTTACAACCAAACCGATTGTAGAATGTTCTGTAATAACTTTTTTTGTACCGATTTCCGCTGCCATATTGAACGGTATTTCTTTTTCAAACCAAGGAGTCATTACCATTCTTGGCTGTTCATCTTCTATATATCCGAGAGAACTTGGCACTATGTATCCTACGCAGTCAATCATTCTTACACGCAGATTTACAGATTTTTCAACTGAAATATTTACTGCGTCTTCAGGTATAAATTTCGGTTCTGTTGTCATTATTGTTCTTCCTGCGGCAGATTGAGGAAGTTCATCTTTTGCTCTTTCCTGAAGATGCGGACTTTCAATATTCGGAATTACTATTGTGTCCATAAATTTTTTTATAAAAGTTGATTTACCTGTTCTTACAGGTCCTACTACACCTATATAGATATCTCCGCCTGTTCGTGAACTCATATCTTTATATATAGAATTATCCATAATACTCCTCCTTAAATGCCGGGAATCATTAAAATTCGTTTTGACTCAATGATATCTGATGTCAAATCGTTTTCTTTTATTATTAAATCAACATCGGAACTGAATTTTTTAGCAATATTCCATACATTGTCTTTTTCGTTTGCAAAATAAATAACAAGAGCAGGAGTTTCAATTGTTTTGTCATCTGTATCTGAAAAACTTTTCAGTGCTTTAATATTGTTTTTCTTGCACAAAATTGCATCTATTGAACTGTCAAGGCGTATTTCGATTTTGTTTTGAGATTTTATTATGTAATCAAAAGATAAAAACTCGATATTTGACAGACCTGAAATATTTTTTTCATTTATAGATGTATCATATTCCAAATCTTCTGTTGTTTTCGCAAACATCATATTTCCGTCAGTGGATTTATATATGATTTCAATCATAAGTTTTGCTTTTATTTTTACGGTACTGTCGCATTTCATTTCTGTTTTTATACAGTTTACAGTTAAATCACATATTTCTGAAATATCTATCGAATCAAAAGAAACTACAGATTTGAAGAGCGTTTTATCCTTAATTTTTGCTATTAAACGACCGTTGTTAATTGTTTCAAACTCACAGGAAATATTTTTTCCCGGACAATAAGCGTCAATGATAAAACTTTCGTTTTCTTCGCAAAAAGCGTCAAAATTAACACCTATTCTGCCTGCAGCCTCAAATATTTTTAATTCGCCGTTTTCGTCTGCTTTTGCCGTAGTGCAAATGTTTTGTACATCTAAATTACAGATGCATAAAGATTTCTCATCTATACCCGATACATCGATAATTTTATTTATATCAATCAAAGTGCTGAATTTGTTTATGCTTTCATCATTGTCGTCAATTGTGTAAATAACGGAAATTCGTAATTGTGCTTTTATTAATGCTTTATCTTGCACTATGTTTATTTCTTTTAAATTTACATTTGAAAAAGTGTTTATGATACTTTTTATTTTTACATTTTCTTCTGTATTGCCTATTTGTTCACAAAAATCTATTTTTTCTGTTGTACAAGCACAATAATTGAGTTTTTTTGTATTTAAAATATTCTTTTTTAAATTATCGCAGTCGGAAATTATTTCGCATTCGTATTTGCTGAAAACAAAATAGTCTATTGAAAAAGAAGAATGTATATCAATTCTTCTTTGATTAATCATCCGTGTGCTGTCATATTTTTTTATTGTTTTGTACTTTACTGCGGAATTATCAGGCAAATCTAAGTTTATGCTTACGGTCTTTGAAAAATCTTCGTCACATGAATATGTTTTAATACAATTGTCATTTGAAGATATATAAATTATATCTATTTTTGTCTTACCGTAAAATTTGATTTCATTTTTTGTTTTTTCGTATCCTGTTATGTACGGAACTGCAGAACTTTTTACTATTTTTAGCAAATCATCCATATATTGCGGCAAAGTTATATGAAAATCAAAGTCGCAGTCTGCCGAACCGTCTGTTATGTTTTTAAAGTCGGAAATTTGTTTTAAAGTATATTCAGATGCCATAGCTTTACTCCTTCGCGTATTTTCTATAAAATACTATGAAAAAAAGACGAGGTTTATGCCTCGTCTTACTTTTCTTCTTTAACTTTTTCAATTTTAAAAACAGCTCTTAAAATAGTGCTTAAAAATTTAGGACTTTTGATAAGTACAACTTTCACAGGAATTCCCCCACTCATTTTTTACAGCAGATTATTCCGAGAATGATGACTACTATCGAAAGTATTCGTGTTATCCATATAGTAGGCAGACAACATGCGGCAACGCAGCCAACACCAAAAGCAATCCATAAAAATTCTTTTCGCACTCTTCCTTTCATAGTATAATCACCACCCTTTTACTGCGTGTACCTTATACTATGATATTTATGCTTAATCGTTACTGAGAATAATTAAAAGTTTTCCGTTTTTTACAGAAACTTCTGCAAAACTGCAGTTATCTGCAACCTCATTGCTTACCGTTAGTTGTGCGTAGAGTTCCAAATAGTAATTATTTAACGGGTATTTTGCACCTTTTATTGTTAGACTTTCTATATCGTTATAAAGTGCATAGACAGAAAAATATTTATATCCGCAATCTTTTTTTATTATTGTTTTTTTATCGCATATATAAATTAAATTTTTATCATCTATTATTCTTGCCTTGACATTGTTTTTTAAACAATATGTAATCGAGTGGATATTTGCAAGCGTGTGGTCTATTCTGTTACCTATTGCACCGAAAATTTCAATTTCTGTTGCGCCCCTTTTTACAGCTTCACGAACACATGAAAAAGTGTCTGACTCATCTTTAATCGGATTTAATTTTATTATTTCACAATTATAATCAGGTAAATCTGACGAGTCGAAATCTCCTATTATTAAATTAGGGATAAAATCTAATTTCTTATATCCGCTGTCTGCTGCGATAATATATGAATTTTTGTCAATATTGTTTTGAATAAATTTATTATCGGTGTTAGGCGCACCTGAAACTACTGAAAACTTCATTTCTTTTCCCATTCTTTTATATTTTTAACTTCGCTGTACATCTGCTTATAAGAATTAAATCTGCTTTTGCTTATTTTACCGTTTTCGACCGCTTCTTTAATCGCACAGCCTTTATCTACTGTATGACTGCAACTTGTAAATTTACAGTTACCCAAATAATCTTTAAATTCACGAAAACAATAAGGTAAATCGTCTTTTGAAATATACTCAAATCTTTCAATGTCAAGTGACGAAAATCCGGGTGTATCTGCAACATAACCGTCACAAACTTTTAATAGTTCACAATGTCTTGTAGTATGTCTTCCCCTGCCCAATTTTTTGCTTGTTTCGCCGACTTCTAAATTCAAAGTCGGTAAAATCGAGTTTAGAAGAGATGATTTTCCTACACCTGTATTTCCTGTAAATGCACTTACACTGTTTTTCAGCATTTGTTTAATTTCTTTTATACTTGACTCATCGTTATCTATATTACTGATTGAAACGACTTTAAAGCCTGCATTTTTATATATTTCAGCAAATTGTTTATATTTATCGGATAAATCTATTTTTGAAAAAATAATAATAGGCTCAACATTTTTATGTTCTGCCACTGCAATCAATTTATCTATTAAGTAAGGATTTAAAATAGGGTCCTCGACTGATGACACTATAAACAATTTGTCAATGTTTGAAACGGGAGGTCTTATAAAACTGTTTTTTCTTTCAAAAATTGTATCTATTGTATTTTCAGCATTTACATTTACGGTAATCTCGACATTATCGCCTACTAAAGGTGATATTTTCTGTTTTCGGAAACTGCCGCGTGCTTTACATTCATATATAACATCAGCGGCTTCTACATAGTAGAAACCGCCTATACCCTTTATAATTTTACCTTTCATATATTCTCCGTATCAATATCAAGCATTAGTTAAGGAAAGTGTAACTGACTTTTCGGAATCGGAAATTATTTTTTTAGACGAAACAATGCTGTTATTTACAAGTTCTGCTTTAATTGTAACTTCTTTTCCGTTTTCAACTGAAATGCCCATTGTTGCACTTGAACCGTTTAAAACAACATCTTTGCTGTCATACTGTACACCATCAACATAGATAACTAATGTATCTTTTAAAAACTTTTTGGGTAGCTCAACAATTATTTTGATATTGTATTCTGAAGGTGCACTTGTGGGCGGAACGCCTGAACTTATTTTTATTGTAACGGTATCCTTTGGATTTATTGAACTTCCGCCGATTGGACTTTGTTCTATAACTTGATTTTTAGGATACTCGCTGTCTTCGGTAATAAACTCAATGTTTAAAAAGCCTGCTTTTGTCAAAACATCTTTTGCGTTAGCTTGAGAGAGTCCATATACATCAGGTAGAACTTTTCTTTCACTTTCAGTTGTTGCAGGTCCTGAACTTATAAAAACAGTAACAGTTGTGCTTGATGATATTTTAGAAGTTTCTTTAGGGTCACTGTAAACTACACAGTTGTTTTTTACATTATTGCTCTCAACAGATACAAATTTGTAATTTGTAATGCCGGCATTTTTCAATATTTGTTCTGCTTTTTCTTTTTCTTTACCGTACATTGCAGGCACAGTAAGACTTTTTTCAGAAGCTGCAACTATGAGTTTAACTGTACTGTTTGCTATTACTCTTTCTCCTGCATCCGGTTTTTGGCTTATAACCGTACCCGGTTCTGCAGAATTTGATTCTTGTTGTTCCATAATAAATTCATACGGATATTGTTTGCTTTCTACAATTTCGTCGTAAGATTGACCGACAAAATTTTCGAGTTTTCTTGTATCTGTATTTAATGAACCTGTAAAATACAATATAATTAAGACTATTGCCGCAATTAATACTACCGAGCCTGTAACTACTGCTGCAATTATTTTTTTCTTATTATTATTATTTGTGTTTTGTATTTGAGTGTCGTTTTCCTGACTTACTTCATTATTTTGTATTTTATCGGTTTTGATGACATATCTTGTCGGCTCTTTATCAACAAAATATGAGTAATCAAATGTAACTTTTGGATTTTTTATAATTTCTTCAATATCAAGCAACATTTCGGTTGCAGTTTGATATCTTGAAGAAGGATTTTTTTGCATTGCGTGAACGGTAATTTGTTCAAGTCCGAGAGGAATATCGGGATTTATATCTGTGAGACGCTTTGCTTCGTTTTGGAGTTGCATTAGTGCAACAGAAACGGCACTTTCTGCTTCAAACGGAACTTTTCCCGCAAGCATTTCATACAAAACAACGCCCACCGAATATATGTCTGCTCTTTCATCTGTGAACTCGCCTTTTGCTTGTTCGGGACTGATATAGTGAACAGAGCCGATAGCATTTTCTGTCATTGTTCTTGTTTCACTTCTGCTGAAACGAGCAATACCGAAATCTGCAACTTTTATTTGACCATTTGGAAGAAGCATAATATTTTGAGGTTTTATATCTCTGTGAACTATACCTCTGTCGTGTGCGTGTTGCAATGCTCTTAAAATTTGAGAAGTAAAATATACGGCGTCATTCCATGTAATTGTTCCTTGCTTTTGAATATACTCTTTAAGAGTTATACCGTCAACATATTCCATTACGATATATTGAAGTTTGTCACCGAAATGAACATCATACACTTTAACAATATTCGGATGAGATAAAACTGCTATTGCTTTTGACTCATTTTTAAATCTGCGTTTAAATTCCTCATTGGCAAGAAATTCGTCTTTTAAAACCTTTATGGACACCGTTCTGTCGTCTATACTGTCGTATGCTTTATATACGACAGCCATACCGCCTACTCCGATTATTTCCTGAACTTCGTATCTTCCGTCAAGTCTTTTTCCAACATAGTTTTCCATTTATTATACCTACTTTTATTAGTTTGCAATTGCAACAACAGTTATATTGTCGCCGCCGCCGTTAGCGTTTGCTTTTTTTACAAGTCTGTCTGCAAAAGCATAGTATTTGCTGTCTTTTATTTCTTCGCAAATTTCTTGAGAAGAAACATAGTTTGACAAACCGTCTGTGCATATTATAAGTGTATTGCCTCTGTCTAAATCAACTTGTCTGAAATCAATTTCAATAGTTTTTTCTACGCCGAGCGCTCTTGTTATGATGTTTTTATTTGGATGGACTGCGGCTTCTTCTTCGGTAATCTTTCCTTTATTTACAAGGTCTTGTACCATACTGTGATCCATAGTGATTTGCTTTAGTTCGTTATCGGAAACGATATATGCACGGCTGTCTCCGGCATGCATAATATACGCTTGCCCTTCTTTGACGATTGCACATACTACCGTAGTTCCCATTCCCCTTAGTTCAGGTCTTTCTAAACTCATATCAAAAACTTCAAGGTTTGCAGCAACAAGTGCAGAATGAAGCATATTTTTAATAGATATATCTTTCATTTGTGCATTGTATGAATTATTGATTTTTTCACTAATAACTTTAACGGCGAGTGCACTTGCTATATTTCCTCCGGCAGCGCCCCCCATACCGTCACAAACAACTGCCCAAGCAACTCCTCCGGGAAGTTCTCCGACTGCGTATGCGTCTTGGTTAGTATCTCTAACCATTCCCTTATCTGTTTTTGCAACAATTTTCATAACTGTTCACCTCGGTTTTTTATGCGTCTGAGCTGACCGCAAGATGCGTTTATATCAGCCCCGAGTGTTCTTCTAATTGTAGCATTAATGCTTCTTTTTTTCAACATTAGTTGAAAATTCTTAATATTTTCTTCGTTAGGAACTTTATTATCTCTTTCCTCTACATTGTTTACGGGAATTAAATTTACATGACAATTCATACCTTTTAACAAGTCTGAAAGTTCTTTTGCCTGTTTTTCTTTATCGTTTACACCTTTAATTAAAGTGTATTCAAAAGAAATTCGTCTTGAAGTCTTGTCATAGTATTTTTTACACGCTGAAATCAACTGCGAGATGTTATAACGGTTGTTTATAGGCATTATTGAACTTCTGACTTCGTCATTTGATGCGTGAAGTGAAATCGTGAGAGTGATTTGCAAATCTAAATCTGCAAGTTCATATATTTTATCTACAATACCGCAAGTTGAAACGGTAACATTTCTCAGGCTGATATTTAAACCGTTTTTATCATTGACATTTTTCAAAAACTTAACTGTGTTTTCAAAGTTGTCAAGAGGTTCGCCTATACCCATCATTACGATATGGGATATTTTTATATTTAAATCTTTTTCAGCCGAATGAATTTGACTTTCAATTTCTCCTGATGTTAAATTTCTTTTGAAACCTGCAAGTGTTGAAGCACAAAATTTACATCCCATTTTACAACCGACTTGAGATGAAACGCATATTGTATAGCCGTATTTATACTTCATTATTACTGACTCAACATATTCACAGTCATTCAGTCTGAATAAATATTTAACGGTTCCGTCTATTTGAGATACATATTTATCTTCTATTTGACAACTTGAAATATAATATTTTTCTTCTAAATCGTTTCTCAAGTCTTTTGAAATATTTGACATTTCCGAAAAAGAAACTACACCGAATTTATGCAACCATTCAAAAATTTGCTTTGCTCTGAATTTAGGCAAGTTCATTTTTTGGCATAAAAGTTCAACTTCAAAAAACTCAAGTGATTTTATATCTTGTTTAATCATATTCTTTCCTAATTAAAGCCATAAAGAAGCCGTCTCCGCCGTTTTTTGACGGAAAAACAGTAGATTGTTCAATACATTCAAAATTTTCGTTTTCTTTCAAAAACTTTGAAACAATTTTCTCGTTTTCATTTTTATTTAAAGTACAGGTTGAGTAAACCAATTGTCCTCCTGTTTTTAAATATTTTGAACAGGTTGACAAAATTTGATATTGAATATCATAAAGCGGTTTTATTTCATCAAGATTTTTATACTTGATTTCAGGTTTTCTTCTTATAATTCCAAAACCGCTGCATGGAACATCGCATATAATTTTATCAGCAAGTGGCATATCTTTATTAAATACACTTGCATCGTTTACTTTTGTTTTAATGATATTTATTCCGAGTCTTTTTGCTCCGTCATTTACGAGAGAAAGTTTGTTTTCGTGAATGTCAAAAGCATATATTTGACCTTCATTTTTCATATTTAATGCTGTTTCAAAAGATTTTCCTCCGGGACAACAGCACATATCCAAAACTGTATCTCCGCTTTTTGCATTCAGTAAATCTGCGGCACATTTACTTGAAATATCTTGAACAAAAAATAAACCTTTTTTATATAATTCACTCTCTGCTATATCAAGTTGTGAAAGAATTTGAACGGAATTTCCGACTTTTTTTGCAATTTTACCGTTTTTGTTAAGTAGGTTGCAAAGTTCTTCAGCAGATATTTTCAAAGTGTTCGGCGTTAAATAGATAGGTGCTTTTTCATTTATTGCTTCAAGTATATTTATCGTATTTTCTTCGCCGTAAGCCTTTTTCCAAAGATTAATTAAGTGAATAGGACAGGAATATCTGTATTCTTCGGGTAAAGAATCAATATCTATTTTGTTTTGGCATATATTTCTCAAAACGGCATTTACAAAACTTTTATAGTAAGAATACTTTTTGTTGTTAAGTAAATTGACAGTTTCATTAACTGCCGCTCTTTCGGGTATATTGTCAAAAAAATAAATTTGATAAACGCCCATTCTTAAAGCTGTTTTTACAACTTTTTTTGAAGAAGTGTATTTCTTGCAAAATTTGCCGATTATGTAATCGAGAGTCAGTTTTCGTTCGACAACACCGTAAACCAATCTCGAAATGAAAGCTTTATCAACTGAACTTTCAATTTTTTTTAAGTAATTGTTCAGCATAATATTTGAAAATGAATCGTCTGTTTCTATTTTGTTTAATATTTCAAAAGCAATTTGTCTTGAATTTTCAGCCATATAAATTTAATCTCTTCTGTTGTTTAAAATAATTAAAAATCTGAATAAAGTAGCGAGTGCTGATGCAAGTGCTGCAACATAAGTCAAAGCAGCGGCACCCAAAACTTTTTTAGCACCGACATTTTCTTCTTTGGTTAAATAGCCGTTTGCTTCAATTGTTTGTATAGCACGCTTACTTGCGTTAAATTCAACAGGAAGTGTGATAAGTTGGAAAAGTGCTACCATTCCGTACAAAACAACACCTATTGTTATCAATGTGTCGCTTGTAATAATCATACCGAAAACGGCAAGAGGAATACCGAGCATTGATCCTATTCTTGTTGCAGGGATAACAGCATTTCTGAGTTTTAAAAAAGCATATCCCTGTGCATGTTGACAAGCGTGACCTGCTTCATGACAAGCTACACCTACTGCTGCAATCGAAGTAGAGTCATAAACGCTTTCCGAAAGGTTGATTACTTTCGTTGTCGGATTGTAATGGTCTGTCAAATTCCCGCTTATTCTTTGTATTTTGACATCTTTAATGCCGTTAGCAAGTAAAAGTCTTTGTGCTGCTTCAGCACCTGTCATATTTCGTGAATTGCGAATTGAAGAATATTTATTGAAAGTTGATTTAATATTTAATTGACAAATAAGAGCAAATATAAATACAGGAACCATTATGATACCTGTCATATAGTAAAGCCAATAAGAGCCCATATTATCCTCCTATAATTGAACTGAGTTCTATTTTATTTCCGGCAAGAAAATCTTTTGCAGTCATTCTCTTTTTGCCTTCAAGTTGTAACTCAAGTATTTCTATACACTTACCGTCGCCGCAAGAAACAACAAGTCTTTTTTTATTTGACATTACTTCTCCCGGAAGATTTCCTAAATCATCACAAAGAACAGATTTGTGTATTTTTAAAGTTTTTGAATTGAACTTTGTTTGAGCACACGGCCATGTTTGCAAGCCTCTAATTTGATTATGAATTTGAAAAGCAGATTTATTCCAGTCAATTTCTGACATGGATTTATTTATCATTTTTGCGTAAATATAATTTCCTGATGGTTGTTTTATAGGATTGATACTGTTATTTTCTATCATATCAAGTGATTTTATAAGAGTATTTGCACCTATAACTGAAAGTCTGTTAAATAATTCTTCTGAAGTTTCATTTTCGCCGATTTCAGTTTTTTCGACTAAAAGCATATCGCCTGTATCCAGTCCTTCGTCCATCTGCATAATAGTTACGCCTGTTTCTTTATCTCCGTTTAAAACGGCATATTGAATAGGCGCAGCACCTCTGTATTGAGGTAACAGCGATGCGTGAACATTGATACAACCGTGTTTTGCTGATGTTAAAATTTCTTTAGGTAAAATTTTTCCGTACGCAACAACAATAATTATATCTGCGTTAAAATTTTTTATTTGTTTTATAACATCTTCATTTTTCAAGGTTTTAGGTTGGAAAACAGGTATATTATATTTAACTGCACACTCTTTGACAGGAGTAGGCATAACTGTTTGTTTTCTTCCTACCGGTTTATCGGGTTGAGAAAAAACTGCTGAAACATTGTGTTTCGAATTAATTAATTTTTCAAGACAACCAACTGAAAAATCGGGAGTTCCCATAAAAATACAATTCAAAAATTCACCTTCTCGCCAGGTATAATATGTGAAGTAAATAAAATACCGTCCAAATGGTCGATTTCATGGCAAAATGCTCTTGCTTTGAGTCCTTCTCCTGTATAGATGTGCCATACACCGTTTCTGTCCTGTGCCTTAACCTGAACTTTCATAGGTCGTTCTGTTACAGCAAATCTTCCGGGAAGTGAAAGACATCCTTCTTTTTCATGTTGTGTACCCTCTTTTTTTACTATTTCCGGGTTTACAAGTTCAACAAGTCCGTCGCCGACATCTATAACTACCACTCTTTTTAAAATGCCAACTTGAACTGCTGCAAGACCGCAACCGTCGTAATGATACATTGTTTCAGTCATATCATCAATAAGTTGTGCCAGTCTTTCATCAAATTTTTCTGCAACTCTGCTTTTTTTTGTCAAAGTTGCATCTCCGAATTCAATTATTTTTCTTAATGCCATTTTTTTTCTCCTAATTTATACCGATTGGATTTAAATCTACTGATATTGAAATATCTTTGTATTCTTTTATTTTACTGCAAAATTTTAAAATTTCTGTTATCATTTTTCTAATATTTTTATTATTTTTGCATTTAATTATCATATTATATCGAAATTCATTATTAATTTTTGAAATTTTAGACGGTGACGGACCTAATACTATGATTTTCTCGTCACTGTATTTATTTGTATTTAATTCGACTAATTTTTCAAAAAAAGATTTTGCACAAAGAGAAACATTGAGTTCATCTTTTCCTAAAAAAAGTATGGTAATCAAATCACAAAATGGCGGATATGTAAGCATTTGTCTTAATTCTATCTCTGTTTCAAAAAATGATTTATAATCTTGTTTTGCAGCATATTCTATAATTTGATTGTACGGATTGATAGTTTGTATTACTGCCAAACCGTTTTCATCACTTCTGCCGCTTCTTCCTATAACTTGAGTCATTAAATCAAAAGATTTTTCAGAGGCGTTGTATTCTTCACTGTAAAGAGAATTGTCTGCATTTACTATGCCGACCAATTTTACATCCGGAAAGTCAAGCCCTTTTGCTACCATTTGAGTTCCGACCATAACATCGTATTTTTTCTCTGCAAAATCTTTTAGCAATTTTTCGTGTGAGAATTTTTTTGAAGTTGTGTCGGCGTCCATACGCAAAATATTTGCATTAGGCAACAGTGCCTTTATTTCATCTTCAATTCTTTGCGTACCGTAACCTGAATATCTGACATTATGCCCGTTACATTCGGGGCAAATATTGTCTAATTTTTTTGTATATCCACAGTAATGACACTGTAAACGATTTGATACGCTGTGATATGTTAATGAGATACTGCAATTCGGACAAGTGATAACATGACCGCAGTCTTGACATGCAATAAAGGTATTATAGCCTCTTCTGTTTATAAGTAAAATTGACTGAAATCCGTTATCATAGTTGCTTTTAAGCAATTCTGCCAACTTACTGCTAATTGGAGAAAAATTTTTGTTTTTATATTCATTTTTCATATCAACAGTTATTACTTCGGGCAATTTTGAATTACCATATCGCTCATCTATTTCGCACAATTCATATTTTCCGTGTTCTGCAAGTGAATATGACTCAACACTTGGCGTTGCTGAAGCCAAAACCAACAGACATTTGTTATATGCACATCTGAATTTTGAAACATCTTTTGCATTATATTTCGGCGACATTTCAGACTTATAACTTGATTCCTGTTCTTCATCAATTACAATTAAGCCGAGATTGTGTACGGGAGCAAAAACAGCACTTCTTGTTCCGATTACTATTTTCGCTTCTCCCCTGTCAACTCTTTTATATTCATCAAATCTTTCACCGAGTGAAAGACCGCTGTGAAATACTGCGACTTGATTTGAGTATCTTTTAATGAAGATTGAAATAGTTTGAACGGTAAGGGCAATTTCGGGTACCATAACGATAACATCTTTGCCTTTTTTTACGACATCATCAATAAGTTTAAGGTAAACCTGTGTTTTACCGCTTCCTGTTATTCCGAAAAGCAATGCAGTTTTAAAATTGTTGCTGTTTGACAATTTTAAAAGTTTTTCATAAGCCGTTTGTTGTTTGTTTGAAAGTACAATTTCATTTTTTTCATTTTTTTTATCCGTTACATACGGCTGACGGTAAACTTCTTGTTCAAAAAACTCTATAACACCGTTTTTGTGGAGTGTTTTCAGAACACTGTCGCCTACCGAACAAAACTGTTTTACTTCAGAAAATGAGGCGCTTTCAACATCATTAAGCAAATTGATAACAGACTTTTGTTTAACGGTAATTTTTTCGCAATGAAAGTCGGGTTTCAATCTGACCATTCTTTCATTTCTGTCGTTTATTTTACCAAAACCTTTAGGAAGCATCAGTTTTAAACACTCATATTCGCTGGTGAAGTATCTTTCTTTCATCCATTTTGAGAGTTTTAAAAATTCATCTGACAAAGTAACACTGTTTGGAACTTTTCTTGAAATTTCCTTTAGTTTTGATGTGTCGCCGTCGAAAATACTTAATACAATTCCGTATCTTTTTTGATTGTTTTTTCCAAAAGGAATTTCAACGGCACAGCCACAAAATATCTCATCTGATAAGTTTTGCGGTATTTTGTAACTGAAATTTTCTCCAAAACTGAAAAAAGTGTTTTCGACCGCTACTTCGGCAATTTTATCAGTCATTGTTTTTAGCTTTTATTTCTTCCGGTTCTTCAACTATATATTTTCCGTCGTGTAATTCATCAATAGCCAAAGAAACAACCTTTTCATCAAGAGTTTCTTCTTTTTCAATGTATTCGTCTTGTATTTGTCTTGCTCTTTTTGCGGTTGCAACAACAAGAGAATATCTGCTGTTTGTGTTTTTTAATAATTCTTTTAAATCGGGATTGAACATAATAATTACCTCTTAATTTCTTTTATTTAATTCATTTGTAATGATTTTATCTATTTCATTTACGCAAACGGAAAGAATATCGTTTACGACGCAATAGTCATAATCGTTTGCTTTTTTCAATTCATCGTTTGCAATCAGCATCCTTGATTTAATGCAGTCTTCACTGTCTGTTCCTCTGTCAACAAGTCGTTTTTCAAGGACTTCAAGACTCGGTGGCATTAAAAAGATTGAAAGGCAGTCGGGCAGCATTTTCATAATTTTTGCGGCACCGATAGTTTCAATGACAAGTATGCATATTTTGCCGTTTTCAACTGATTTTAAAACTTCACTTTTCGGCGTTCCGTAATAATTGCCGTTATAGTTTGCAAATTCAAGAAAATCGTTTTGTCTAATCATTTCTTCAAATTCATCTATTGTTTTGAAAAAATAATCTTTTCCGTCAATTTCTGCAGAGCGTCTGTTTCTCGTAGTTGCGGAAACTGAAATATGACAATCGTTTCTCACTTTACACAGTGCTTTTACTACTGTGTCTTTTCCACATCCGCTCGGGGCAGATATGACAACAACCATTCCTTTATTCATCACTGTCCTCCATACCGAATTTTGCAGCTATTTGTTTTAGGTCAAGATAACTTAAAATAATATTATCTGAATCTGTAACAATAACACTCATAGTTTTTCTGCCGTGAGTGGCATCAATAAGTTTACAGTGTGCTTTACTTTCCTGAACTATCCTTTTTACAGGGGCAGATTCAGGACTTAATACAGATACCACTCTTTCAGCATTGACTAAATTGCCGAATCCAATATTAACTAATTTCATATTTTTGCCCTTTTATTCAATGTTTTGGATTTGTTCTCTTATTTTTTCAATATCGGCTTTAATATCAACAACTTTTCTTGATATTTCAACATCGCTGCATTTTGAACCGATTGTATTTGTTTCCCTGTTCATTTCCTGTACAAGAAAATCCATTTTTCTTCCGATTGCCTCTTCACTGTTTAAAAATGTTTTAAACTGGTCAATATGACTGCGAAGACGCACTGTTTCTTCATCAACAGCAACTTTATCCGAATAAATTGCAGCTTCCATCAAAATTCGTTGTTCATCAATTGAAGTTGTTTCAAGAACTTCTTTCATTTTTTGATAAAGTCTTTCTTGATATTCACTTACGGTTTGAGGTGAACGATTTTCGACAAAAGAAACACATTCTAATATATGATCACATTTCAAAAGCAAGTCAGTTTTTAACTTTTCGCCTTCGGTTTCTCTCATTAATATAAATTTATCTATGGCATTTTCTGCAATTGTCTTTACGCTTTGCCATACTAAATCTTCATCAATTTCCTGTTTGGTTACATTTAAAACTTCAGGAAAACGAGAAATTAAAGATGAGCCGAAATCTTCTTTTAATCCCAATTCTGCGGAAAGTTCTTTTAAAGAGTTTGCATAGGCTTTTGCAAGCGGCTTGTTTATCTGTACTTCAACTGAATTGTCAGATAAATTTTCGATAGTCAAAGTACACTCAATTTTTCCTCTTGCTACTTTTGAATTAACAAAAGATTTAAGTTTTTCTTCTAAAAAAGCATATTGTCTTGGGACTCTTGAATAAAATTCAAAAAATCTGTGATTTACAGATTTAAGTTCAACAGAGATATTATAGCCGTTTTCTTCGCCGTAACTTCTGCCGAATCCTGTCATAGACTTAATCATATTTTTTACCTCATAATAAAAGACTTGAAAAAACTTTTTTAATTTCGGTTTTTTCAAGTCTTAATTATAATTATTATTATTTTAGATATCAAGAGCTTATTAATAAAATGTTTACAATATTAACAGAAAATTAATTTATCTTTCAATGCCTTCCAAAATACTTCTTGCAACGCTTATACCGTTTGCAGAAGCTTGCATAAGTCCTCTTGTAACAGAAGCACCGTCGCCGACAGCACGCAAGCCTTTAACGCTTGTTTCAAAATCTTTATCAACAACAACTTTATTTGAATAGAACTTAACTTCTACACCATAAAGCAATGTTTCATCGCTTGCGATACCGGGAGTAACTTTGTCAAGAGCTTCAAGCATTTCGGCAATATCAACCATAATTCTGTGTGGAAATACAAGTGAAAGGTCGCCGGGAACAGCGTCTTTTAAAGTTGGAATGATATTGTTTCTGTAAAGTCTGTCTTCAGTTGTTCTTCTGCCTCGTTTAAAATCGCCGTATGTTTGAACAAGAATTTTTCCGTCACAAAGCATATTGCTTAATTGTGCTATATGTTTACCGTACTCGATAGGAGATTTAAACGGTTTGGTGAATTTTTTAGAAACAAGGAGTGCAAAGTTTGTATTGGTTGTCTTAAATTCTTTTGACTTATAAGCATGACCGTTTACAACTGCCAAACCGTTGTCATAATATTCTGTTGCAACTTCGCCTGACGGATTGGTGCAAAATGTTCTGACTTTATCATCAAATGTAGGTGTATGATAAACAAGTTTTGCTTCGTAGAGATTTTCGTTTAAAAACTTCATTACTTCGTCTCTTACCTCTACTCTGACGCCTACATCAACAGTTCCGACTTCAGTTTCAATATTGTGTTGTGAACACAAATTTGAAAGCCATTCAGCGCCTTCTCTTCCGACAGCAGTGACAATTTCCGAACACATATATGTTTCAGTTGCAGTTTTTACACCTTTAACACAACCGTCTTCAATGATTATATCTTCAACCATTGTGTTAAAAATCATATCAACGCCTTCATCTTCAAGATAGTGCTGGAGTTTAGCGTAAATTTTATATCCTTCTTCAGTACCCAAGTGTCTTATCGGGCATTCAATGAGTTTAAGGTTTGCATTAATAGCTTTTCTTCTTATTTCTTCAATTTCTCTGAATTTATCAACGCCGTAAACATTTTTATCAGCACCGAATTTAAGATACACATCGTCTGCTTCTTTAAGAAGTTTTTGTGTATTTTCATAACCGAGAATTTCCGGTAAATTTCCGCCTACATCCGGTGATAAAGAAAGTTTACCGTCTGAAAATGCACCTGCACCTGCAAAGCCTGTTGTAATTGAACAAGGTTTGCATCCTACGCACTTTTGAGTAACTCTTTTCGGACACTGTCTTTTTTCGATAGAGCGTCCCTTTTCTATCATTAAAACTTTGATTTCGGGTTGTTGTCTTTTTAACTCATAAGCACAAAAGATACCCGAAGGGCCTGCGCCGATTATTATTACATCGTAATTATTATTCATTATAAAATCCTCCGAAAATTATCTTTCTTCTCTGTAATAATTAAGACCAAGATGCTTTGGTTGATTTGAATTTTTCTTTTTTCTCATAGATGAAAATACGAGAACTATTGCGGTAAGCAAAAATGGCAACATAGAGTATATGTCAATCGGAATTTTAATAACATCCGATGGTACATAGTATTGCAATGTTTGGAAAGCACCGAAAACAAATGAGCCGAGAATTGCTACGAGTGGTGACCAACTTGCAAAAATTACAAGGGCAACTGCTATCCATCCCGTACCGTTAACGATACCACCTTCCTGCCAACTGCCGTTTGCAGAGATAAAAGCCATATATGCGCCACCGAGACCGCAGATACCGCCGCCTACGATGATATTAATATATTTGTAAAGCGTTACATTTATACCCGCTGCATCTGCGGCACCCGGATTTTCTCCGACAGCTCTTAAATTTAAGCCGTATTTTGTTTTCTTTAAAAATACATAACAAATGATTGCTATTGCAATGGCAAGAAAAATAAGAATATTAATTTTACTGAAAATTTCATTGAGAAGCGGTATATCTTTAAAAGCAGGGATTGAGAGACTTCCTGTTTTAGCAACAAATTTTTCAGAAAGTTTAGGAGCACCGCCTTCAGCTGTTGTCATTATTGTACCGAGAACTTTTGCAAGACCTATACCGAAGATGGTAAGTGTAAGACCTGTTACATTTTGGTTTGCTCTGAGTGTAACGGTAAGAAAAGCATAAATAAGGTCAATAATCATACAACCTATAAATGCGGCAATCAAAGCTATGAAAAGACTGTCAGTATGAAGTGCTGTGAAAAATCCTATAAACGAACCCATCCACATTAAACCTTCAACACCGAGATTTAAACTTCCTGTTTTTTCAGTTAAAATTTCTCCGACGGTAGCAAACAAAAGCGGAGCAGCTGAAATTATAGATGCACATAAAAAGTTTACAAAAGTTTCCATAATCATTTTGCTCCTTTCTTGCTTTTTGATGAACCGAATGTGATTTTGTAGTTAATAAAGAATTCACTTCCGAGAACAAAGAACAGAATAATGCCTTGAAGGACATCGGCAGCATAAGCCGATATGCCAATAGCAGTTTGCATATTGCTGCTTCCCTTTTCAAGTATTGCAAAGAAAGCAGAAACAATGGAAATTATAATAGGATTAAGCTGTGACAACCAAGCAATGATGATACCTGTCCAACCTACTCCGCCTGTGACACCTGTTGTAAGAGTGTGGTCATAACCTGTTGACTGAACCATACCTACAATACCGCAAATTGCACCGCTGATAAACATTGTTCTTATGATGATTTTTTTAACATTCATTCCTGAATATCTTGCAGTTTCCTGACTTCCGCCGACAACAGAAATCTCATATCCTCTTTTTGTGTATGTCAAATAAACATAAACAAATACAATTAACAAAACTGCTATTATCCAACCGATGTGAATGCCGAAAACTTTAGGTAAAAATACATTTTCATCAAATGAGCCGATACTTGCAAAACCTTGTGTCCTTTTCCACGGACCTGAAATTAAAAACGCTATCAAGTATTGAGCGACATAGTTGAGCATGAGTGTGAAAAGTGTTTCGTTTGTTCCGAATTTTACTTTAAATAAAGCAGGAATTAAGGCAAAAATACCGCCGCCTATTGCACCTGCTATAAACATTACAGGTATAAGAATAATTTTAGGCCAATCAGAACAGTTTAATGCGAAAAAGCAGGAAAAAATACCGCCCATCATTATTTGACCTTCTGCACCTATATTCCAAAACTTCATTTTAAATGCAAAAGAAAGACCTAAAGAAGTTATTACCAAAGGTATCCACAGAGAAACCGTTGATTGAAAAGAAATTTTCGACCTGAAACAGCCGTCGATTATTGCTTTGTATGCTTCAAATGGGTTAAAGCCTAAAATTGCTATAAATATACCGCCGACAACAAGTGCAAGCAAAACAGATGCAATTCTTAAAAGTATTTTTGAACTGTTTGACATATTGACTTGTTTAGTCAAATGAATAGGCATATTGTTTAATTTTTTATGCATCTGTAAACACCTCCTCTTGTTTTTGTCCTGTCATAAGCAATCCAATTTGTTCTTTTGTAACACTCTTAGCATCAACAATACCGGTTACTTCGCCGTGACAAAGTACCATTATTCTGTCGCAGAGACTGAGCAGTACATCCAAATCTTCGCCTATAAACAAAACCGCTACGTCGCGTTTCTTTTCTTCATTTAATAAATCATAAACAATGTATGACGAATTAACATCAAGACCTCTTACAGGATATGCTGTTACGATAACTTGCGGACTTGCTTTAATTTCTCTTCCCAAAAGTACCTTTTGAACATTTCCGCCTGAAAGATTTTTTACGGGTGTGTTTACTGAAGGCGTTGAGATTTCAAGTTCTTCAACAAGTTTATCTGCAAGTTCTTTTGCAGGTTTTTTATCAACAAATATACCCTTATTTGCGTTATAAGATTTCAAAAGTAAGTTGTCAACGATACCCATTGTCGCAACAAGTCCCATACCGAGTCTGTCCTCCGGAATGAAACTCATACTTATTCCCTGTTTAATGATTTGAGAAGGCGTGTTTCCGATAATGTTCTTTTTGTTGAAAAGAATTGCCCCTTCTTCAGCTTTTTGAAGACCTGCAATTGTTTCGCAAAGTTCTTTTTGACCGCTGCCTGCAACACCTGCAACGCCAAGTATCTCTCCGCCTTTAATGTCAAAGTTAACATCTTTGAGTGCTAAAGTATCGCCGTTTTTTACTGTTAAATGATGTACTTCAAAAAAATTATCTATTTTCTTTGTTTCGGGTCTTTCAATTAAAAGTTCTACTTTTCTTCCTACCATCAAGTTTGTTAACTCACTTGAATTTGTTTCAGATGTTATAACCGAACCTACTGTTTTGCCTTTTCGCAAAATAGTTACTCTGTCGCTGATTTCAAGAACTTCATTCAGTTTGTGCGTTATGATTATTATAGCACAACCGTTATCTTTCATATTTCTTAAAATTTTGAAAAGTCGTTTAGTTTCTTGAGGAGTCAATACGGCTGTCGGCTCGTCTAAAATAAGAATTTCGGCACCTCTGTAAATTACTTTTAAAATTTCAACAGTTTGTTTTTCACTTACTGACATTTCACTTACGATTTTGTCAGCATCAGTTGTTAAACCGTAAAGAGATGAAATTCTTTGGAGTTCCTTTTTAAAATTCTTTTTTCCTGAATAACCCATTTCGATATTTTCTTTGGCAGTAAATACATCTACAAGTTTAAAATGCTGATGTACCATACCTATTCCCAAATCAAAACTGTCTTTAGGAGAATTTATGGCTACTTCTTTACCGTTTACTTTGATTGTACCGCTGTCGGGATGATATATTCCCGAAATCATATTCATAAGCGTTGTTTTACCCGAACCGTTTTCACCTAAAAGTGCAAGGATTTCACCTTTTCTTACAGTTAAATCAACGCCGTCGTTTGCTTTAATTGTACCAAAACTTTTTTTAATACCTTGAAGTTCAATGGCTATATTATTTGTCATAAATACACTTCCTAATATATATTACCGTTTAATGTTCAGCACAAAACAAAGAAAAAATTGCTGTGTTTTCTGCTGAACATTACGCAGAAACAGTGGGACACAATTTGTGTCCCACTTATTAAATAAAATTATAATGTTGAAACGCCTTTTACATAGTAAGTCATTTCTTGAGCGATTTCTTTATCTGTCAAATCGTGACCTAATTTTGTGCCGTCTGCTTTTTCAACATCTTTATTAAAGATTACTGTTGTTCCGTCAACAATACCTTTTTTAGCTTCTTCAACAGCTTCTGCAGTTCCTTCAGTTACTGCTTTTTCATTAAGAGGAGAAATGTCAATAAGTCCTTTGTTCATACCTTCATAGTAGTTGCCAAATTCATTCCATGCTTTTCCGTCAAGTACCCATTGAACTGCTGCTGTGTAGTAAACATTCCAATTCCAAATAGGAGATGTAAGGCAAGTAGTAGGAGCTGCCGGTACCATATCTGAGTTATAACCTATACCGAATACTTGTTTGCCGTTTTGGTTTGCTTTAGCAATAGTTGTTTGAGTTGTGTCAGAGTCGCAGTGTTGAGAAATTACAGAACAACCTGCATCAATGAGAGCTTGTGCAGACTTACCTTCTTTTTCAGGATTGAACCATTCGCCTGTTACAGATACTTTAAGTGTGCATTCCGGATATACTGATTGAGCACCGAGAAGGAAAGCGTTAATACCGCCTGTAACTTCTGCGTTTGTATCATCCATAGCAGCAACATATCCAAGTACAGGGTTGTTCAATTCTTTTGCTTTAAGACCTGCAACTACGCCTGAAAGATAACGAGCTTCGTTAATTCTTCCGAAATAGTTGTTGAAATTTGAGTCGTTGCTGAGTGAACCTGAACAGTGAGAGAAGATGATATCAGGATATTGTTTAGCAAACTCATCAACTGTTGTCATATAGTTGTAGCTTGTAGCAAAGATGATGTTACAACCTGCTTCAACAAGTTCTTGAAGAGATTGTTTTGTAAGTGTTGTGTCTGTGTCGGGAACATTGTCTTTAATGACTACATTTTCTTCAGGGATGCTGAGTTCTTTCATCATACCTACAATACCTGCCTGATGAGCAGCTGTGTAGCCTGAAGTGTCATCCTTACTTGTAATGTGAAGAACGCCGATTTTGATTGTGTCGGCAGTCAGTTCACCTTTTTTGTCTTCATTGTCTTTTGTGCCTGAAGAACAAGCAACACATACAACTGCAAGAACAACCGCCATTAAAATGGCAATGAGTTTTTTGGAAAGTTTCATTTAACTATTCCTCCTTAAATAATAATTATTAAAAGGCAACAGCCTCTAATTACAAAGTTATTCTCTGAAAGTTATTTCCCCTGTTTCGTAATTCATATCTTCAACAATAGCAAGCGATTCTACACGAACACCTTGTTCACGCAAGTTATCTCCCCCGTGCTGATACCCTTTTTCAATAACTATTCCGCATCCAACCAGTGTTGCACCGCTGTTATTTACAAGTTCAATCAAACCATTGAGTGCGTTTCCAAGTGCAAGGAAATCATCAACAATAAGAACTTTATCGCCTTTATTTAAAAATTTTTTAGATACGATAATGTCGTATGTAGTACCATGTGTAAATGAAGCAACTTTTGAAGTATAAACTTCTCCAGCTATGTTTTTTGATTTTGTCTTTTTAGCAAAAACAAGAGGACAGTTGAAAAATTGTGCTGCCATACATCCTACGCCGATACCGGATGCTTCAATCGTTAAAATTTTATTTACACCGCTGTCTTTGTATAGACGATAGAATTCCTTTCCGACTTCCGCCATAAAAGGAACATCTATTTGATGATTTAAGAATGAGTCAACTTTTAAAATGTTTCCTTCATATACTTCGCCTTCGGAAATGATTTTGTTTTTTAATAAATCCATATAAAACCCTCTAATCTATTTTACAAGGGTATAATACATTTTTTTGAGTATTTTTGCAATTTTTTGTATTATCTTGTAATATTTTTGTAAACTAATATCTAAAATATGTTAAAAAAGTTATAAGCACAATATATTTATTCCTAAAAACAAAATCAGCCCGAGCAAAACTCGAGCTGAAAATGGTGCCGAAACCGGACTTGAATTATTTTTTTCTGAAAAATTTGACTCTATAACAAGAGTCTCAGCTCTTTAGATTTTAAAAATTCGAGTTTTGGTGTAGATTTGGTGTAAATTTTGCACTTCAAATTCAAATATAATTTTTATTATTGTCTTATAATTTTAAAAAATTATTTCTCACATTTGTAACTATGACAATATATCTATACTTTATTATTCTTTTTAGTTTAGTCAGACTATTGCTGAATTTTTTGACTTTCTACAATAGTAGAAGACAATATTTTAAGAAACTCATCTTGACTCAAATTTACACTTTCTAACAAGCACCTGTAACCAAATCTGCCATAATATGCTAAATAACACTCTGCTTCAAAATCAGTATTTGGATACGATGCTATATATACCGTTTCGCTATTGATTACAGACTTTTCAAGTTTCATTATAAATGCATCGTCAATATTTTTAAAATCATTAAAATCCGTTGTTTGAAAAAACACATATCGTTTATCTTTTGAATTTGCATAACGAAAATTATACCAATAATGATTGTTGTCTATTTTTTTATAAAATGAATTACCTGACAATATATCGTTTGGAAAACCAACAGGAGTAATTCCATTGGGTAAACTTTTTTCACTGTTCAAAACACTGTATTTTTTACCTTCATCAAACCTGTTAGTTGATATTTCTTTATTAAAGTAAGATATTTTTATATTATTTCCAATATCTTTAACTTCTTTAATGTCTTGACTTTCAATGAAATCTTTTTCTTGATTTATCGGTGCTGATAAAGTTGTGTGTTCATTAGTTTCGTGTAAAATATCATCAGTTGTTTTATTGTTTTCAGCACTGCAACCGCTCAGAACAACAAGAAAGACTATTCCGATTAATATTATAACCTTTTTCATATAACTCCTTTCTTTGTTTTAAATTATATAAATAAATTAAAACAATTTAAGACAAACAAGCAATTACACGAAGTGAAACATAAATAAAATTATATTTCACTTCGTTTTATGTTTTATTATTCAATACCTAACGCTTTACATAGTTCATAGTTGACGCCTTTATATGAATATAATCCAAAAGGTGCATTAAATTGTGGAACATAATCAATCCTCGTACCATGAATATTCCTATAAAATGGATTATTTTTGTTTTTATCCATATAAGAGAAACTAACAAAACCACAATCTAAATTTTTTTCTTCTTCTGATACAGGAATATTTCCAACAGTTTGAAAATATCCATGTGTCCATGGTCCATAATTTGTTATAAGCGGTGCTATTAAAATTTTCTCTAAACTCTGTGGCATTTTAATTTTAGTAGAAAATTCATCATAAATGTAAATAAGAGGCATCTCATTATACATCTCATATTCACTTCTGTATTTAGAAATAATAACCTTTCCATAATAATACACTCCTTCAATTGGTTGAACAACAAAAACATCACCCGTTTTTGGTTTTTTTCTTGTTTTTTTCATTGGAATTAAATGAAAATCCATTTTACTACTCCTTAATTCAAATTATTTTCTATCCACTCAGTACCCCACTTAATCGCTTCTTCGTACCATTCTCTATTTTTACTGATACTATTAATTTTGTTGGTAAACTGTGGATTCTGTTCAATCAGTACTTGTTCAATAGAACGAGCTTCCTTTCGAGTGAGGGGGGATTTGTAATAGATTCCAACCTATCAAATCTATTCCCGTGTTGCATTTTTCTTTTGGCAACATTTATTGAAATTCCAACATAAGTTTCCTTATTATTATTTATACCAAAATAAACATATGTTGTTCTCGGTCCTTGAGAAAGTACAGAAGACGTTTTTTTACTTACCTGTTCAGCAGACTCTTGAGTGAATTTTCTTCCTTTAGCGGCAGCTGAATTTTTAGCACTGTTTACAAGACTCTTTACATTTTTTTCTGTATTGTCCTTTACTATTTGTTTCTTTTTTCTATAGAATTCAGCGGATGTTTCATAACATTAGAATGATAAATACACGAAGTGAAACATAATTTTATTTATATTTCACCTCGTTTTATGTTTTATTATTCAATACCTAACGCTTACATAGTTCATTTCACCTAAAAAACACACTAAATCTATCAAAGCATTATAATTTTTTTAAATTTAAAATCATTGATTATATTTTCCTATTTTTAAAAATGCATTATACAATGCATTTTTATCATCTAAATTATTTGTAATTTTAAATAACATTGAATATGGTCTAAATCTATAATTGATGTCAGGTATTAATATAAGCGGTTGATTTACATCCATATAGCACCTACCATTTGTAAAATATGACCATTGGGCACCATTATAGTTTCTAATAACAACTTCAGCATAATAATATGATAAATCTATTAGTAATTGACTTGACGATTCATCAATAACTGTTTTTTTTATATCATTTTTATTTCTCAACCATGGTGCTAAATTTAAATTTTTTTCAAGTATCTCACTATATGATAATGGTTTAATATTAATGTTTTTTCTAATAAAATCCCACAGAGGAATAAGAGATTGTGGTGTAAAATCTTTTTTTACTGAAACATTATTTTTCTGAATAAATTTAAAAAAATAATCAATTCTTTCGCTGGATTTATTCACATAATTATTAAAAAAATTTTCAGCCGTTTTTTTAGATGCTTGTGAAAAATCCAATAATTCAGAATTTCTATAATAAGGAGTAATTGTCCAATATGGGTAATCATCGTCGTATTTTATTTCAAATGGATTAGATGCCAAATCGGAGTATTTATCGTAAAGCATCTTTAGTCTATATGGATTTTTCTTTTCACCGGAACGCTTTGCACACTCAATTAATTCTTGAATAGGTTCAAATGTAATATCCATAAAAAAGCCTGATATAACAGGCTTTTTTAAGTTGTTTTTCCACTTAGGTTTAGTAATGCAATCTGTTTTTAAATTGGAGTATTTATTCAATAACATATCAACGAAATAATATGAAATATCAATTACTATTTCAATCATCAAATGAGAAATTCTGTCGTTTTGTATATAGCTCCAAAAAGC
>OGQF01000100.1_pt1 | contig 66388 bp, 64 predicted proteins | sample 1553141 | NCBI WGS metagenome assembly OGQF01 (sample SAMEA2580005, study PRJEB22360) | human gut metagenome | biome: human gut; feature: human-associated habitat; material: faeces | place: Denmark | collected 2008/2010
TTAACTGTTTAACTTTTTTCTACCACGCGACTATCGCGTGGTTTTGTTTATACAAAAAGACGACAATGTACAAAACATTGCCGTCCAAAGAATTATTTAAGTGCAGATTTTGAAGTTTCAGTAAGTGCTGTGAATGCAACCGGGTCTGAAATAGCGATTTCAGAAAGCATTTTTCTGTTGAGTTCTACACCTGCTTTTTTGAGACCATTCATAAATGTTGAATAGTTCATACCGTTTGCTTTGCAAGCTGCAGAAATACGAGTAATCCAGAGTCTTCTGAAATCTCTTTTCTTTTGCTTTCTGCCGATGTATGCGTAGTTGCCTGACTTCATTACAGCCTGTTTAGCTGTTTTGAAAAGACGGCTTTTACCACCGAAATAACCCTTTGCGAGTTTTAATACTTTCTTTCTTCTTTTGCGAGTAGCCATAGCGCCTTTAACTCTTGCCATTTTACAATACCTCCGAAATTAGTGTAATATCTTTGAATTATTTATATGGAACAAGGCGCTTGCATTGCTTCATATTTGTTGTATCTACAACTGCTGTTTTACGAAGATTTCTCTTACGCTTTGTTGATTTTTTAGTAAGAATGTGAGATGTGTAAGCGTGAGCTCTTTTTACCTTGCCGGTTTTTGTTGTCTTAAAACGCTTTTTAGCACCGCTGTGTGTTTTAATCTTAGGCATTAATTATTCCTCCAAAATATTATTTATCTTTGCGCGACATAAACATAAGTATCTGTCGTCCTTCAAGTTTTGGTTGCTTATCAACAGTTCCTTCCTCGGAAAGTGCCTCAGCAAAACGTTTCATCGTTGCTTCACCGAGTTCGGGATGGCCCATTTCTCGACCACGCAAACGGATAGAAACTTTCACTTTGTTGCCGCCAGAAAGGAATTTTTTAGCATGATTAACTTTTGTATTGAAGTCATGAACATCGATATTCAAAGACAAGCGAATTTCTTTTGTTTCAATGACTTTCTGATTTTTTCTTGCTTCTTTTTCACGCTTTGCTTTTTCAAAACGGAATTTGCCGTAGTCCATAACTTTACATACGGGAGGCTTAGCCTGAGGAGCAATTTTTACTAAATCAAGATTTGAATCTTCGGCGATTTTTAATGCTTCCTTAGAGCTCATAATACCGAGTTGTTCGCCTGTTGCAGAAATCAAACGAACTTCTCTGTCTTTGATTTCACTATTAATCTGCTGAGTTTCTTTACTGATGAAAAACACCCTACCTTTACAAAAATAAAAAGTACGAACGCAAAACACCCGTACTCAAAACACAAAATTCAGCCTTAACTTAAATTTCAGTATTGCCCTTTTCACATGGTTTAAGGGGAGAACGGTTGCGTCCTTCTTTATTGTGAGAATATATTAACACAAACAAAACCCAATGTCAAGAATTATTTTTTCCACGGGTATTGTTTTTTCAATTTTTCAAATTCTTCGCCTGTTTCAGCAAAATGGAACTCTCCCTTTAAATCGGAGAAAAAGAACATATATTTTGTATCTGACGGACTTAAAGACGCCTCTATCATATCTGTTCCGGGAGAAGAAATAGGACCTGCTGGAAGTCCTTTGCACCTATATGTATAGTATGTATCGTACAAATCTCTTGAAAAACCGTAATCAAGGAGTTTTTTGCCATAGTAATATGTAACATCACACTGCAATTTAACACCCTTATCAAGTCTGTTATGAAGTACGGAAGAGATATTTGCTTTCGATTCTTCACTCAATGCTTCTTCCTGAATTACCGAAGCAAGAGTTACAGTTTCAAACAAACTGTATTTACTGTTTTTAATTTTATTTTTTATATCATCTGTCAAACGCTCGTCAAATGCGTCAAGCATTTCATCCACAATATCGGTTGCTTTTGAATTTTCTCCAAAACTGTATGTTGCAGGAAACAAAAATCCTTCCAAAACAAAGCCGACCTTTGAAGCATCGGGAAAATCTTTTAACCACTCATAATCATATTCAGTAGTTGACACGGCGCTATAAAAATCTTGTTTAGCACAAATATTGTTTTTTTCCAATATATCAGCAATTTGAAAAACATCGCTTCCCTCAGGAATAGCAACCTTAACCGACTTGTGAGAAATATCAGGATTTTGCAGTTTTTTTGCAATCTCCTCATAAGTCATTCCGCCGTGAAACTCGTATTCGCCGTTTATGTAAACAAAATCGGGGTATTCTTTTTTCATATACTGACGCCAGTAACCCGGAAACTTTATAATACCGTTTTCTTTTAAATCTTTGCTTATTTCTTTTTCATAGTCGTCTTTTTCTATCACAAGACGATATTGGGCTTCTTTGTCTGAAAATTTACCTATTTCATCCATTTTAAAAATCATACCGGCAGTAAAAACTGCAATTCCGGCAGTTAAAATGAAAATTGCAACAAACAAAAAAGCAACTGCTTTTTTACTCTTCTTCATCTTTTTCAATCACCTTTACCATAGGAGTATGTTCTAACCCACGGTCTATAATATCGTTTGCAAAAACCTCAAATCCAAAACTTTCATAAAGAGGCACGGCGTGAGGCTGTGAATCAACATATACTTTTTCAGCGTTGAGAGAAATTGCTTTATTCAAAAGTGCTTCTATAATCTGTGAACCGATTTTTTTACCACGATATTCTTTTTTCACGGCTATTCTGCCGATTTTAAATTTATTTGATACAATCAGCCTGCCTGTTCCTACAACAGTTTTATCGACATAGGCTCCGACAAAATACGCACTTGATGTAACATCATCATACAAGTCAAACTCCTGTGAAGCAACAGCTCCCTGCTCATTTATAAAAACTTCTTTTCTGATTTCCATTAAAGCAGAAAAATCTGCATCAAACGGTGATATAAATTTTATATCTGCCATAAAACAACCTCATTTCGTCATAACTATATCACACCAATTTTCATTTTTCAACAAAAATATTTTACTTTGTAAATTGTTCACAAAAAGGAATTGTTTTAAACAAAAAATCTATATTTAAAATTAAATAAAACACAATCAAGCAGGGACTGTATCAACTTAATACTTAACGACTAAATTAAAGGCAGACGGAATAACCATCTGCCTTATTACAATAATCAATCATTTCGCAAGGTCGCCGATAAGCATCATATAATCGCCGATTTGAGCACCAAATTCAGGTGCACCTTCCATTATAAGTTTTTTAGACTTTGTAAAGTCTAACATATCGGCTGTGCCGAGAAGAATACCAAGCGCTGATTTAGGTGTATCAAAAGCCATACAGAAGAATGGTTTTGAACGCTTATAAACACCTCTGCCGGCTCTTGATTTACCGGCTTTAATTCTAAGGTAAGCAGACACTTCGTCGTGGCCTTCTACACGCCATGAATATACACGGTCAGGACTCTTTGAAGTCCATTCCTTGATTTGAGGATGACCGAGTTTATTAAGTTGTGATATACCCGAAGAAAGAAGATAGAAATAAAGTTTACACAAAAGAAGTTGTGTAGCTTCATCTTCAGGAGCTTCTTTAATAGAAAGAAGAGAACTCATTTTAAGAAGAGCCATCATAAACTTAATGAATTTTCCGAAAGATTTTACTTTAAATTTCGGGAGTGCTGTCATTTTTCCCTTAAAAAAGTCATTCATCTTTTCAAGAGATGAAAATTGAAGTTCAGCATCAATTTTATCCTGTCCGAGATACTCGCCCAATTTTACAGACCATTCACCGTTTTCAACGATGAAATGAGTTGCCTCTTTTTCTTCGGCATTTTTCATAGCCGAAACCTGAAAAATAGCGTTTACCCCAACAAATTTTGCATGAATATCAGGACAATCCTCTGCTATTGTTTTAAGCAAAGGAAGTGCCGCATTCATAAACACCTTGTTTGTATAAATTGTTTCGTTTGTTGCCATATTGACTCCTTTCCGATTAGCAAAAGCAAACAAACGCATTTGCCTTTGCAACTGTTAAAACAAATTCAATTTTAGAATTCGTCGTCCCAGTCTTCATCTGCTTCAAAGTCTTTATGCATAACTTCAGAAACTGCTTTAACAATACCGTTAGCATCAATTTCAGCAATGCTCATAAGGTCTTCGTGAAGACCGATTGTTGAGAATTCATCTTGATGTCCGAGAGTCTTAAATGCACATGCTTTACCGCTTTTTGCGATAAATTCGCCAACTGCAGCACCAAGACCGCCGATAACACTATGGTCTTCAACAGTTATAATTCTTCTTGTATCCATAATAGCTGACATAACAGCCTCTTCGTCAAGAGGTTTGATAGTATGCATATTAAGAACTCTTACTTTAAGACCTGCGTCTGCTTCAAGCATTTGAGCAGCCTGAAGAGCCTGATATACACAAGAACCGCAAGCAATAATTGTAATATCTGTACCGTCACGCATCATCTTTGCTTTACCATACTCAAAAGTACAGTCTTCAAGATTTTTATAGATAATCTGGTCAAAACCTCTGTTAATTCTGATATAAACAGGGCCCGGAATATCGTATGCAGCTTTTACTGCGTGATATGTTTCAACACCGTCACAAGGACAAATAACTGTCATGTGAGGAAGAGCACGCATACAAGCCATATCAATAATAGCATGGTGAGTTGAACCTGCCTGACCGAAGGATGTACCTGCGTGTGTAGCAATCATTTTAACAGGAACATTCATATAGCAAATATCTGTATGAATTTGGTCAAGTGAACGAGCTGCTGTAAAGATAGCAAATGTTGAAGCGAAAGGAATGAGTCCGCTTTTTGCCATACCTGCAGCTACACCAAACATATTTTGTTCAGCAATACCTACATTGAAAAATCTTTCGGGGAATTTTTCTCCGAACATACCGATTTTTGTAGATTTAGCAAGGTCGGCAGTAAGAGCTACAACATCTTTATGCTCCGCACCGAGTTCGCAAAGTGCCTTTCCGTAATATTCTGCTGTGGAAAGAGCTGTTGTTTCAGTCATTGTATATGTCAAAGAACCTGCCATCTCTTACGCCTCCTTTTCTACGCGTGCAACGCGTTCTTTGTAGTATCTGTCAAGACTGTCTAAGCAAGCCTTATAGCGTTCGTCATTGAGAGCGCCGTAATGCCAATGATAGTCGTCCTGCATAAAGTCAATACCTGCACCCTTATATGTATCAAGTACAATACAATAAGGAACTTCGCCGCCGTTATAATAATTGTCGATAGTAACCTGAATAGCGTCGCTGATTTCTTTAATGTTATGTCCGTCAACACGAATAACTTTAAATCCGAAAGATTCAAATTTCTTGTCGATTGGCTCAACTTTCATTTCGTCATCAACTCTGCCGTCAATCATGCACTTGTTAGCATCGACAGCAACAACGGTGTTTGTCAATTTGAACTGAGCAATTGTCATAGCAGCTTCCCAGTTTGAACCTTCGTTAAGTTCGCCGTCGCCTGTAAGAACAAAGTTCATGTACTGTTGACCTTTAACTCTGCCTGCAAGAGCCATACCTGCAGCAAGGCTCATACCGTGACCGAGTGAACCTGAAGAAGCATCTACACCTGTAATTTTGTTACAGTCAAGGTGCATACCGAACTTTGAACCTGTAAGGTTGAAGTTTTTAAGTCCCTCAATATCCATAAAACCATAATCACAGATAAGAGGAGCGTATCCTACTGCAACATGACCTTTTGAAAGAATAAAACGGTCTCTGTCTTCTTTTTGAGGTTCATTAACATCAATGTTAAGAAATCTGTAATAAAGTGTTGTGAGAAAGTCCATAGAACTCATAGCGCCGCCGATATGACCGCTGCCGCCCCATACTGTTGTTTCAACAGTAAGTCTTCTCAATTCGTCAGCCTTTTTTTCAAGGCGAAGCCATTCTGCTTTGTCAAAAGGCTTCAATTCTTTTCTAGGCATTTGTTTTCCCCCTGATTTTATTAAATATAAACGGTGGCGGAAAGCCGCCGTAAATTTCATTTATTTTAATTCATATTTTCTGTCAAAGTTTTAAACTGTCAATCAAGTTTAATCGGTGTCCAATCCATTTCAGGATGATTTGCTGCAACAACGCCGAAAGCATCTTCTGCAATATCAACAGCAAGTTTAATGTCTTCGTCTGTAACAGAAGCATTCATAAAGTGGTTGTGGTGAGAAGTAAGGAAAAGACCTCTTGAAACGCACTCTGCAACCCACTCTTGATGAAGCATAAGGCTGTCATCATTTGCTATTCTCAAATAGAACAATGCCGGTTCACCTGAAACAACAAGGTTAAAGCCGTGTTCTGCACCTGCTTTTTTAAGACCTTGAGTAAGTTTTGTACCTGATTCTCTGAACATCTTAGGAACATCAAGTTTTTTCATTTTATTTATACAAGCAATGCATGCTGCAAAAGGCTCTGCACTCATCCAATATGAACCTGTATAAACAACGCTTGAAGCTGTTGCTTTCATATGTTCCTGTCCGCAAACTGCAGACATATTGTAACCGTTAGCAAGTGCTTTACAGAAACAAATCAAGTCTGCTTTAATGCCGTAGTAGTGGTCAGAACCTGCAAGGTCAAGTCTGAAGCCTGCACGAACATCGTCAAAAGCAAGTACCATACCGTGTTCGTCACAGAATTTACGAACTTGTTGCCAATATTCTTTTGTTGCACACTCATTATCTTTAAAGTTACCGTGATCGTATGGTTGAGCAATAATACCTGCAACATCGCCGCCACAAGCATCGTAAGCTTCTCTGAGAGCGTCCATATCAAACCAGGGAATTACTACATTGTTTGCAACTTCTTCCGGAAGAATACCCGGATAGTCGGCTTTTTGAGCCCACTGGAAGTCACCGTGATAATATCCTCTGAGGAATATCATTTTTTTCTTGCCTGTATGAGCACGAGCACACATTACGGCAAATGTTGTTGCGTCTGAACCGTTTTTCATAAAGAAAGCCCAGTCAGCCATAGCAACTGTATCTACAAGAAGTTCTGCACACTCTACCATCTTGTATGAAGGAGAAGTTGTACAGTTGCCTCTTTTAAGTTGTTCCATTGCAGCGGCATCAACATCGTCATCGCAATAGCCGAGAACGTTAGGGCCGTATGCACACATAAAGTCAAGATATTTATTACCGTCAACATCCCAAAAATATGTACCTTTGGCATGATCGCTCATCAAAGGCCATTTAGTTATAGGAAGGAACAAACCTTCAGACGGTCCAAGATGTCCGTAAACACCTGACGGAATTACATCAAGTGCTCTGTTGAACCATTCACTGCTTTTTTCATGTTTATATTCAGGAAATTTACTCATCTTCATAGTCCCCCTTAACCGAGATAAACCGCAACTCTGTCAAGAATACGGTTAATGTTATCTACCATTGAAATCATACCTGCCATATAGATGTTGCCGTGACAGAGTTCGGAAATCGTACTTGCGGTTCCTGTAAACAAACCGTATGCAAGGTCAATCGTAGCAAATTCCATAACAGCTCTCGGATTGTCACATTTTGATTTAATTGTTGTGAACTTATGATTTTTTACATCTATGGTTGCATAGCAAACATCTTTAATACCCATCTGAACTTTACCGTCAACAGTGTATGATGCACTCTGCATTGAAATGCTGTCAGTATTTGCCAAAGCAGAAATAGCACCGCCGATTGTGTAGAAAGTAAGAATTGTGCTTTCTTCAAAAAAGGCTCTGTTTTTGAGGTCTTGTTCACTTGGTCTGAGAAGTTTTGTAAGCCTGTCGGTAAGTTTTGTAAACGGACCTAAAAGAAAAGAAAGAACTGTCGGAATACCTTTTACGGGCATACCGGGTTTTGCGTTATCAATTAAGTCATTGAACTTTTCGGGAGATGCAAAATGCATCTTACAGTTACAATTAGTGCTTCCCTCTTCCATCTTACAACCGCTTTGTGTAAAGTGATATGTTACACAAGGACCGTCCGTTACTTCAAAACAAAGTGAAACGGGTTTTTTAAGAGTCTTGAGAATTGCTTTTGCCTCATCGTCGATTTGGCAAAGGTTTTCTAATGTGCCGAGAACGCCGTATGCGTTTATATAGGCCATAGCTTTTGCTTCTTTCAAGGTAAAACCCCCCTGTAATTATAAACTTTATATAAAGTATATCATAAAAACTATATTCCGTCAACAGACACCATACAGTTTTTACTTGTGAAGAATGACAAAAATAGCTTATGTATTTTATGCATTTGCACAAAAATACTTATTAATAAGACTGCTTCTTTGTTTATTTTTTATCATTCAAATACGCTCAAAAGAGAAATGCACGGAGTGGAGCGGCAGGAAGTGATTTTCACTTTTAAAGCCTCTGCTTTACACGGAAATTTCAGCCTGCAAATCTTATTCATACCTATGATTGTCGAAGAGTAGATTTTTCTTTCTCTTTTACCGTTTACTGCATAAAGTTCAAACGACTCTACTCTTTGACTGTTCAAAATATTTTCTTTCAAAACAACAGTTCTGAATTTTCTTTTTTGTTTAAAATCAGCAATAAATTCATTATCCTTAAATTTAGGATTTTTCTTTTTAATAACTTGGGTTTTTGTCTGTTCTTTTATCTTATTGCCGAACTTTTCAAGAAGTTTTACTTCTTTTTCACTGAATTTACCCTCAGCATTCGGAGGAACATTTAATAAAAGATAACAATTTGAGCCAACGCTCGTGTTATATATTTTCATAAGTTTATTCACAGACTTCAAAGTTCTGTCGGTGTTCTTGTTGTAAAACCAAGTTTTGCTTATGGAAACATCGACTTCGGCAGGGTACCAGATGAGTTTGTCGCTTTTTTCAAGAACTTCTCTGCTTCCCAAGTCTTCAGACTCGGCAGTTAATTTTTTCATTTTTCCCGTTTGACCTGCATCATTCTGAGAGAACTCTGCAACTTTTTCCGTATCACACAAATAAGCAGGCACAACGCTGAACTCGCTTTTTCTCGTTTTTCCGCCCTCGTTTCCTACCCATCTTACATCAGGACCACAAACTGCAATATTGGCCATAGGTTGAAGTTCTCGTATCAATTTATAATATCTTTCCCAATCATACTCAAAGTCAACTGCATCTTTGCCTTTTGCACCGTCAAACCATACTTCAAATATATCGCCGTAGTCAGTTAAAAGTTCCGTGAGCTGATTACAAAAATAGTCATTATAAGCATCTGTGCCGTATCTTTCATCTGCCATATCCCACGGAGAAAGATAAACGCCGAATTTCAGGCCATACTTTTTGCAGGACTCGGAAACATCTTTAACAATGTCGCCTTTACCGTCCATATAAGGACTGTTTTTTATTGAATGTTCTGTATATTTTGAAGGGAAAAGACAAAATCCGTCGTGGTGCTTGCATGTCAAAATTATTCCGCTTGCACCTGCCTTTTTCACAGCTTTAGCCCAACCATCAGAATCCACCTTTTCCGTCAATGAAAATTCTTTTTCAGACTCTTTTCCTGTTCCCCATTCTCTTTGTGTCATTGTATTCATTCCGAAATGAATAAATACATAAAACGGATTTTTAGCGTGTTCAACCTGCCTTTCACTTGGTTTTACACTTATGTATCTTTCAACATCACCCATAAATTTCATACTCCTTGTTTTTTATTTTTATTTATTAAGAACATACTCTTCAACTGCTTTTGCTAAACCGTTGTTTGCATTTGTGTCCGTAATGTATTTTGCCGTCTGTCTGCACTCTTCACAAGCGTTCCCCATAGCAAAAGACCATCCTGCAAGTTCAAGCATACTGCAATCATTTTGAGCGTCGCCGAATGCCATAACACTTTCGGGAGAAATGCCCAAAACACTGCACATACCTTTTACGGCAGCACCTTTATTTACGCCTTTTTTCATAAATTCCATTTGATTTTGAACTTTTGAACCCGGAAGGCTTGAAGTCCATTCAGTATCTTTAAAAGAAATGAGTTTCTCTGTTATATATTCTGCTCTTTCAGGTGCCATTGAAGAAATATTGAATTTTTCAACATCTGATTTTTTAATGATTTCGCACATATCGTCAACAAAGACAGTATGTTTTGTAATCTCGTCAATAAAATCTTTCGGAAGATTGCCCATATCAAAAAGCGACACTTTATCATTTCTAATATATGACCAACCGTTTGCGTATATTTCATAAAAAACAGGTTCGCTGTCAAGAAACTTTGCAAGTTCAAGTGCATTTTCAGTGTCAAAAAATGAAGTATATATCAATTTTTTGTTTACTCTGTCATAAACTGCCGCACCGTTTGAGTAGATGATATAGTCTATAAAATCGACCTGATTTGTAACCATACCGATTAATGATATTGTTCTTCCGGTTGCAATAGCCGTTTTTACACCCTTATCGTGTGCTTCTTTAAGCGCCCGTCTTGTTCTTTCGGTAACAGTTGTATGGTCGGGAGCCATTAATGTTCCGTCAAGGTCAGTTACAATTAATTTTATAGACATAATATCACCTCATTTAATATTTAAAAACAAAATGTCCTGTATAGTATAATATCACAAAGAAAAATTCATATCAACATTATATACAGCAATTTATGTTAATTTTGACAAAACTACGGCAAAACAAAAAGCAGCCACAATCCTATTAAAGATATGCTGCTGCATTTTTATTTTTAATTATTTTAAAAATCCTTTAACTATAACCTCTTCGGCTTCTTCTTCCGTAAGTCCGAAAGTCATAAGTTTAAGAAGTTGGTCGTTGTTGATTTTTCCTATCGCCGCTTCATGAACAAGTTGAGCATCTGAATTTTTTGCATCTATTTCGGGAATTGATGATATTTTTGAATTGTCCATAATTATAGAATCACACTGTACATGAGCCCTGCAAGGTGCGTTTCCGATAACTTTCGGGTGGAATATCTGTATAGAATCATCTTTTCCCACGCTTCGTGAAATGACCTGAGCAGACGCATTTTTTCCGTCTAAAGATATGTTTACATTACTTTCTGCAAACTGTTCTCCGTGAGTCATCAAACGCTCCGTAATAACGAGTTTTGCACCTTTTGAAAGGTAAGCGTCTGTATCTCTTTTTGCAGAGTCAACTCCTTTTATTTGAACCATTTCCATTTCTGCAAAAGCATTTTCATCAAGATAAATTTCAGTTGTAGGGTTTAAAACATTTTCTCCCGTACCTTCACCTTCGCCATAATGCTTTTCAATATATTTTACACGGGCATTTTTGCCGATATGAAATGTATGAATACCGTCGTGTTCGCTTTTTTGATTTCCGCAGTTATGAATACCACAACCTGCAACTATTACAACATCGGAATTTTCGCCTATATAAAAATCATTATATACAACTTCATCAAGTCCCGACTCAGTTAAAATAACGGGAATATGAACACTTTCATTCTTCGTGTTCGGTTTGATTATAATATCTATACCCTGCTTATCTTCTTTTGATACTATCTCTATATTGGCACTGCTTCTTCTGCCGTATGACTCACCGTTTTTTCGTATATTATAAGCGCCTTCCGGAATTTTATGAATATCTGCAATCGTTTGCAATAAATCTGCATCTATTTTTTCCATACTCAAATTACTCCTTTCTGAAAGCACAGCCGTTTTCTTCTCCGAGTTGTTTTAGCAATTCGGGGAAAATTTCGTCTTTTGAGCCTTTTTTACTGATTTTTCCGTTTGCAACAATGATTATTTCATCTGCAAGCTGCATTATTCTTTCCTGATGAGAAATGATTAAAACAGTTTTATGTCGTTTTTTTGAAATAGTTTTAAAACTTTCAACAAGTTTTGCGAAACTCCAAAGGTCAATACCTGCTTCCGGCTCATCATAAATAGCAAGTTTTAAATTTCTCGCCATAAGAGTGGCAATTTCTATTCTTTTGACTTCTCCGCCTGAAAGAGAAGAGTCAACCTCTCTGTTGAGATAGTCTGCCGAACAAAGACCGACAGATGTAAGGTACGCCGAACATTCGTCAGCAGGCAATTCCTTACCGCTTGCCAAACTTAAAAGTTTTCTGACAGTAAGTCCTTTAAATCTCGGCGGTGTCTGAAAGGCATAGCCAATACCGAGTTTTGACCTTTCATTAATTGAAAAGTCGGATATATCCTGTCCGTCAAGTAAAATTTGACCTGCCGTCTGTTTTTCGATACCCATAATCAATTTGGCAAGTGTGGATTTTCCTCCGCCGTTAGGACCTGTAATAACTACAAATTTTCCGTCTTCTATTGTTAAATTTATCTTATCTATAATTTCAAGTTCGCTGCCGTCAGACGCTTCGACTTTAAACTCAACATCACGCAGTTCGAGCATAAAATATACTTCCTTTCATCAAAGTAAAGATATTATAATCTTAATATCCTTATTACGCAAGATATATTATTTAATATTTAACATTAAATTATCAATTATTGCAAATCAAATGCGATATTTTTCGTAAATAATAAATGAGAAAAGCAATAGAAAAACAGAGAAAAACAGAGTAAACAAGAGTAATTGCAGAATATATTAAATTTGTTGTTGACAATCAAAAACTTTTGTGATATTATAACCAAGCACTCGAAAAGAGATTAAAATTATCGTATCGGAGGAATTTTTTATGTCTACAACAATGCCTAAAGCAGACGCAGAACGCAAATGGTATGTTATCGACGCTGCAGACAAACCGCTTGGCAGAGTCGCAGCTCAGGCAGCAGTTCTTTTAAGAGGTAAGCATAAAGCTGATTTTGCTCCTCACGCAGACTGCGGCGATTTCGTTATCATTATCAACACAGATAAAGCAGTTCTTACAGGTAACAAACTTGAAAACAAATACTACTATCGTCATTCAGGCTACATCGGTAACCTTAAAGAAGTTCAGTACAAAACTCTTATGAGAGAAAAATCTGACTTCGCTATGACAAAAGCAGTTAAAGGTATGCTCCCTGACACTGTACTCGGCAGAAAACAACTCACAAGATGCCGTGTATTCAAGGGCGCAGAACACAAGCATCAGGCTCAAAAACCTGAAGCTTGGGAAATATAAGGGAGGTTAAATTATGTACGAAACAAATCCTTATTTCTACGGAACAGGCAGAAGAAAAGAATCTGTTGCAAGAGTTCGTGTATATGCAGGAACAGGTAAAATCACAATCAATGACAGAGATATAGATGAATATTTCGGTCTTGAAACACTTAAACTCATCGTTCGTCAACCTCTCAACTTAACTGAAACAACAGAGAAGTTCGACATTGTTTGTCGTGTAAACGGCGGCGGTGTTACAGGTCAGGCCGGTGCTATTCGTCACGGTATCGCAAGAGCACTTCTTCAATACGACGAAAATCTCCGTCCGGCTCTCAAAAAAGCAGGCTTTCTCACTCGTGACCCAAGAATGAAAGAGCGTAAAAAGTACGGTCTCAAGGCAGCTCGTAGAGCTCCGCAGTTCTCAAAGAGATAATCTTTACTTTTACAACACTCAAATGGCAACATTTGGGTGTTATTTTTTACAATTCATTTTACTCTTTTATTTTACTTTTAATAAATAGTTTATATTTACACTGTATAATTTTAATAAATTTTGTATTATAATTAGATTATCAAAATATATAGCAACTTATAAAACAAAGGGAAAAATTATGCTTAAATATAAATTTGACACACAACTTTTGATAGCTGGAGAAAATCTTGACGAAGATGAAATAAATGACTATATCAAAGAAAATTTTGAAGGCGATTGTCTTATCGCAGTCGGCGACGAAGATTTGATTAAAATACATTTTCACACAAACAAGCCGTGGGAAGTGCTTGAATACTGTGCATCACTCGGCGACATACACGATATTGTTGTTGAAAATATGCAACGACAGGAAGACGGATTAAAAGGTTAATTTCTATGAACAAAGCGATTGAATTTTTTGGAAACCACATTTATAAAACAGTACAAAAAAATCCCAAAAAAGCCTTAAACGAACTGTCTTTCGTGTTTAATGCAGCAGGACTTCAGTGCAAATATTTTCCGACTAAACTTTTATTGCCGGCAAGACAATATATGCAATGGGCTGCTGCAGATTCGGCAATCAAGCCATTAAAAAATGCTGATAATTCTGCTATTGTCAGCATTTATTTGCCTTGTGAAATTTTACACTCTATGGGTATATATCAACTATTCCCCGAAGCACTTTCATGCTATTTAGCAGCTGCGGCAAGTGAAAAAATCTTTATTGAAATGGCAGAAAACAACGGTGTTCCAAAAACTCTCTGCTCATATCATAAAGTGTTTATCGGTATGGCCGAATCAGGCGTTTTACCAAAACCGAAATTTATCATTAACACAACGCTTGCGTGTGATGTAAACCATCTGTCATTCAGAAGAATAGCCGAGTTTTACAATGTACCACACTTTATGATAGATGTGCCGTCAAAATACAATTCAGAAAACATTGAATATATTAAAAATCAGCTTCACGAAATGGTCAATTTCATTGAAAAAAACAGTGATTTCAAACTTGATGAAAATAAATTAAATGAAGTTATATCGAGAAGCAAAAATACAATAAATAATTTCAGAAAAATATTTGAACTTAAAAAAGACAGATATTTATCAGACGAAATGACTTCTCAAATGCTTTCTGTTTTTGCGACTCATGTTATGCTCGGAACAAAAGAAGCAGAAAAATACAGTAAAGATATGATTGAACAACTTTCAAAATGTCCGACAAACAGAAAAGGCGTACGGCTTCTTTGGGTACACACATTGCCATATACACAAAACGCTTTAAGAAACCTAATTAATTTTACCGAAAGATGCGAAATTGTCGCCTGCGATATGGTTTTTGACGCTCTTGATGTTGATACAAGCGAAAAAGACCCATATACTTTTATGGCTGACAGACTTCTTCGCAACACTGTAAACGGAAACACAAGCAGAAGAATTGATGCCGTTTTAAACTACGCAAAAATGCTTGATTGCGACGGTGTGATTTGGTACTGTCATTGGGGTTGCAAGCAAACGGCAGGTGCAAGTGCGGCGGCAAAAGAAAAACTTGAGAAAAACGGTTTTCCTACTCTTATACTTGACGGTGACGGGTGCGACTCTCAAAACATAAACGACGGTCAAACCGTTACAAGAATGGAAGCGTTTCTTGAACTATTGGAGAACAGAAAATGATAGGATACAACTGTAAATACGCACCTATTGAGATACTTGCGGGTTTTAAAGAAAAATGCGAATTGATAAACAGTGAAGCAAAAAACTTTGAATATTCTGCATTCAAACTGCATCAAAATATGTGTTCTCACGCAAAGGCAATGTTTGAAGAAATACATACAAAAAAATATAACAAATTGCTTTTCACTAATTGTTGCGACAGTGCAAAACGGGTTTTCAACGCAACCGAAAGTGAAAATATTGATTTTAAATACATAGTTGATTTGCCTGTATGCAACAACGATTGTGCAATAAACAAATTTAAAAATGATTTGCTGCAATTCATTAACGAATACGAAAATTTCAGCAAAAAGAAATTTGATGTTGAAGTGTTTTTGTCATCATTTAAAAACAACACGCATTTTCCAAAAGGTAAATATATTGCAATACTTGGTGCAAGAAGCAACAAGACATTACTTGATGCAACGCAAAATTGTTTCAAAAACATTGAAATACTCGATTTAACCTGTGCCGTCAACCGAGAAGTTTTGCCGTTTGAAGTTGAGAAAAACGAAAGTTTAGACAGTATAATGTTAAAATACGCAAAAGCTTTACTCTCTCAAACGCCGTGTATGCGTATGCAAAACATTAAGCAAAGAGAAGCGTTAATCGAAAATGAAAATTGCATAGGAATAATTTATAACACAATTAAATTTTGCGACTATTACGATTTTGAATTTTCACAATTAAAGAAATTAAAAACTCCCATTATCCGAATTGAAACAGATTTTACAAACCAATCCTACGGTCAACTGTTAACAAGGATAGAAGGCTTTGCCGAAACAATCACAAGAACAGACACACAAAAGGAAGTCGGAAATATGAGCGGAAAATATTTCATAGGCATAGACAGCGGTTCCACTTCAACGGAACTTATTGCTATTGACAAAAACGGAAAAATTCTCAAAAACATTATGGTGAGAACAGGTGCAAACGCACAAAACAGTGCGAAAAACGCACTCGAAAAGTCAGGAATTGATAGAAACGACATTTCATATATTGTTGCAACAGGTTACGGCAGAAAAAATATTGACTTCGCAAATGATAATGTGACAGAAATTACCTGCCACGCAAAAGGTGCCAAACATCTTTACAACGATGTAACAATGATAGTTGACATAGGAGGACAAGACAGCAAAATTATCAGTCTTGACAAAGACGGTAAGGTCTGCGGTTTTGTTATGAACGACAAATGTGCGGCAGGAACTGGCAGATTTCTTGAAAATATGGCGAAAGTTCTCGAACTCGATATGAGTGAAATGGCAAGTATAGGCCTAAACTACAAAAAAGACTTGACGATTTCGAGTATGTGTACAGTTTTTGCAGAAAGTGAAGTCGTGTCATTGATAGCCGAAAACAACTCTGTTGCCGATATTGTTCACGGACTCAGCAAAAGTGTAGCCGTAAAAGTAAAATCAATGGCGACAAGCGTAAAAGACAAAAGCCATATAATGATGACGGGCGGAGTTGCAAACAACACTTGCGTTGTTATGGAACTCGAAAAACAATTTAAAGAAAAAATTTTCATTCCAAAATATCCCGAATTCTGCGGAGCGCTCGGTGCCGCCTTAATTGCAAAAGAAAACTCATAAAAAAGTATGACAAAAAAGCTATGCAGTTCAGAAAACTGCATAGCTTTTTTATTTATCATTATGAAAATTTAATTTAAAACTTCGGCAATTCGGCGATGCTTTTTTCAATTTCTTCATCTGTCGGGATATAATCTGACATTATACCGTCATTAAACTTTTGATATGCATACATATCAAAATATCCTGTACCTGTAAGACCGAACAAAATAGTTTTTTCTTCGCCTGTTTCTTTACACTTCAATGCTTCGTCAATGGCAACTTTGATAGCATGACTGCTTTCAGGAGCAGGTAAAATACCTTCAACTCTTGCAAACTTCTCTGCCGCTTCAAACACTGAAGTTTGCTCAACAGAAACTGCTTCCATAAGTTTATCATCATAAAGTTGTGACAAAACAGAGTTCATACCGTGATATCTGAGTCCGCCTGCATGGTTAGCCGACGGCATAAATCCACTGCCGAGAGTGTACATCTTAACAAGAGGACAAACCATACCTGTATCGCAATAGTCATAAGCATATTTACCACGAGTAAGACTCGGACAACTTGCAGGTTCAACTGCAATAAAGCGATAATCTTTTTCGCCACGAATTTTTTCGCCCATAAACGGAGAAATAAGTCCGCCCAAATTTGAGCCGCCGCCTGCACATCCGATAATAATATCGGGTGTAATATCATATTTATCCATTGCGGCTTTTGCCTCAAGGCCTATAATTGACTGATGAAGCAATACTTGGTTCAAAACCGATCCGAGAACATATCTGTAACCGTCTTTTTGAGTTGCAGCTTCAACAGCTTCCGAAATAGCACAGCCGAGACTTCCTGTTGTACCCGGAAATTCTTCAAGAATTTTTCTTCCGATACTTGTTGTATCAGACGGAGAAGGAGTAACATTTGCTCCGTAAGTTCTCATCACTTCACGACGGAAAGGCTTTTGTTCATAGGAACATTTTACCATATAGACATTGCAGTCAAGTCCGAGATATGCACAAGCCATCGAAAGTGCAGTACCCCACTGACCTGCTCCTGTTTCTGTCGTAACACCTTTAAGTCCCTGTTGTTTTGCATAGTAAGCCTGAGCAATCGCAGAGTTGAGTTTATGACTTCCCGAAGTATTGTTTCCTTCAAACTTGTAGTAAATTTTAGCAGGTGTATCGAGTGCTTTTTCAAGACAATATGCTCTTACAAGCGGTGCAGGACGATACATTTTATAGAAGTCGATAATCTCTTGCGGAATATCAAAATACGGTGTAGTGTCATCAAGTTCCTGTTTGATTAATTCGTCACAAAAAACAGGACGAAGGTCATCAAAAGTAATAGGTTCAAATGTTTGCGAATTTAAAATCGGTGCAGGTTTATTTTTCATATCTGCACGAAGATTGTACCATTGTTTAGGAAGTTCGCTTTCTTCAAGATAAATTTTGTAAGGTATTTTTTTGTCGTTCATAGTAATTTTCCTTTCTTAAAAATATTATACTTTGTAAAGCAAACCAGAGGAATTTTTGCACCCTAAAAACAAAAAAACTCCTGTCCCGTATAGGACAAGAGAACGCTCTTGTTAAGCCACCTAATTCATTCATAGAATGCAATTTGCCGCATACCAACATATACGCTCCAAGATAACGGTAGGACTCCGTCGCACCTACTTGCCAAAGCTTTCAGATTGCCCTCACAAGACCATTCACACAAACTAATACTGCCACACTCACACCAACTGCAGCTCGCTTTAGTACGCCGTTTGAGTTACTATCCTTGCTCATCGGTTATACTTTAATACAAGTATATTCTTATTATTATCATTTGTCAACACTTTTTTCAAAAAATAAAACCGACAAAATTTGCCGGTTTTGGAATAAATTTATTTATTGATTTGTTTAGAATACTTTGCAACATATACAGTACGCATAATCAAACACTCAACAGTAGGAACAAAGTGCTCTCTATTGAAAAGATTTGTACCTATTTCAGTAGCGCAACCTTTATCCATTACAAGAGTAAGTGCTTCCATATCGCCGTCGCTGTTGCCTACAATCAAAGCACCCATTTTATCAATCAAAACAGCATTTCTGCCGACAACTGCTTTTGCAATAGCTTTTGCACACTCGTCTGTTTCTCCGTCTATCCAAGCCTCGTTTTCAACAGTAACGCCTGCTATTTGAGCAAAGTCGTCAATCTTAGGATACATTGTATCGCCTTTACACGAAACTGCAACAATATCCGGAAGTGTAATATGTTTAATGAGCGTACAATTCTGCGTTTTGTATATTTCAGCATGAATTTTTGCTGCTTTAGGAACGATTTTATTTTCTTTTGCAAGGCAAGTTTCAATATCTACATCCATAGTTTCTCCGCCGATTGTAAGCGTAAAGAAATCGCCGTTTCTTACAGAAGAACCAAGGTCACAGATATTTTCAGGCATCTTTCCTGCCCCGATTTTATTGAGATAGAACTCTCTCATATCGTCGTATGAAAAACTGTCTTTCCAAGAATGACGAATATAGTTATCTTTTATAATTCTTTCACAACAAGCCTCAAGTGTCTCTGCAATTTGGAATGCTTGTTCATAGTCATCGCCCATACATAAAGTACCGTGATGCATAAGCAAAAATGCACGAGACGACGGATGCATCATAATAGAATTTTCAACATTTTTTCTAAGCATGGAAGTAGTTGACATTGCATAGTCTGCAACAGGAATTATATCTCCTAAAACACCCTTATAATCATCATATACATTTCTGATTTCCATACCTGTGGCACTTACTATTGTAGCCGCCTTTTGATGAGTATGTATAACAAAATTTACAGCAGGATGATGCTTATAGGAATCTGCGTGAATACCTTTTTCGGAAGACGGTTTAATATCACCTTCATAACTGCAATCGTCAATATTCACAACAACAATTTCATCGGGTGTAAGATTTTCATACGAGCGACCGCTCGGTGTAATAACAAACTGCGTATCGGAAATTCTTGCACTGACATTTCCCCATGTACGAGCAATAAGTCCTGTTTCAAGAAGTCTTTTACCTGCTTCAATAACAAGTTGTTTTGCTTTTTCAACTGTATAAGCCATAATATATTTATCCCCCAAAATATAAAGTCCAAAAGGGGAACATCAGTTCCCCTTATTTAACTTTATTTAACTTATTTATTTTCAATTTTACAACATTGACTGAGAACTCTGTCAAATCTTGCGATACAGTCATCAATCATTTCTTCGGTGTATGCGGCCGAAGTATAAAGACGAGAACCTGCAAGTGTTACAAGACCTTCTGCCATATAAGCTGCACCCATATATTGCATTTCTGTTTGGCGTTTGCTTGTTTCTTTAAGAACATGCGGAATAGTCCACGGTTTTGTGATGTCAACTCTGAAGTGCATTGTAGCAACTGTATGGAGATGACAAACAGAGCCGATATTATAGCATACAAACGGAAGGTCATACTTTTTGATGCTTTCCTGAATACCTTTAACAAGACGGTCAGCCATTTGACCTGCTACCTGACAAGCATTTCTCTTTTCAATTTCGCAAATAGCGGTGTAACCTGCACAACAAGAGATAGGTGTAGCAGCCATTGTACCGCCACACATTGCTTTGTGAATTTTTTTGCCTGAAGTTTTATCAAGACCTGCACCGAGATATTTCATAACTTCTTTATGACCGCCGATACCGCCTGCACCCGGATATCCGCCTGCGATTACTTTACCGAAAATAGTAATATCAGGGTCAATACCATAGTAACCTTGAGCGCCTGAAAGACCGATTCTGAAACCTGAAACAACTTCATCACAAACAAGAAGTGCACCGTATTTACGGCAAAGTGCCTGAACGCCTTTCGGGAAATCTTTGTCAACAGGACGAGTTGCAGACTCAGGACCGATAGGCTCAATAAATACTGCTGCTGTGCCACCACGGAATTTATTGATGATGAGTTTTCTTTCGAGTGACTTGAGGTCGTTCGGGAAGAACTCCTGTGTATGTTTAAATACGAAAAGCGGAACACCGTGACTCTGAGTATTCATTGTACCCGGAACACGCATACCCCAAGCAAGTTGGTCGGACCAACCGTGATAAGCACCACCCATTTTAATGATGTTTTTATGTTTTGTAGCAAGACGGGCAACACGAACTGCACACATACAAGCTTCTGTACCCGAACCGAGCATACGGAACATTTCTACTGACGGAACACACTCGCTTATTTTTTTAGCAAGTTTGTATTCATATTCATGGAAAAGGCCTGTTGAAGGACCGCAGTCATTGAGAAGTTCAATAACTTTTTCACGAACTACATCATCGTTTGAGCCAAGCATTGTAGGACCGCCTGCCTGAAGAAAATCGTAGTATTCGTTTCCGTCAAGGTCATAGAGTTTTGCACCTTTTGCTTTTGTAAAAACAAGTGGGAATGGATAGTTGAAAGCAAGGTTGTGTTGTACACCGCCGGGAATAACCTCTTTTGCTTTTTCTATCATTTCTTTTGACTTTTTACATTTTTTAGCATAATACTCATCTTCATACTTTTTAAGTGCTTCACGACTTATTGAGTAAATAGGCTTTTTGATGAGAGCGTCAAGTTGAGCATTTATCAGAGAAGCGTCATGATATTCTGATATAGCAAATCTTGTATCCATACTAAAATCCTCCTTATCGCTTTGCGATACAAATTTATTTTGGTGAGCCGTTGCTCACTTTTATGGTTGCACCTAACCTGTTTAGGTTTTGTTTACATTTTTTAGTATAGCACATTTTACTGATTTGTCAAACAAAAAAATTATATTTTTTGTTAATTTTATCGCATTTTTTGTTGCAAAATAATAAATTAAATGTTAATATTGATTTGTTAATCAATTAAAACAAAAGGAGATTTGTAGTTTTTGCACAACTATTTTTTATTTTTTTGTGCATACATACAAAATATATGAAAACACATCATAAACCTGCCTTTGACAGAATAACTCAAAGCAGAAAAGAAAAAATTCTTGAAATAGGAATAAATGAATTTGCAAATAACGGGTATCAAAAAGCCAATATAAATGTCATCGCAAAAAAGTCAGGAATAAGTATCGGTTTAATGTATAAGTATTTCAATACAAAAGAAGACCTTTTTATTACCTGTGTAAATCACGGTATGGAAATACTTGAACAAACTTTAACAGACATTATGAAGAGCGATGAAAAGTTACTTAAAAAGGCCGAAAAACTTATCAGGGCTACTTGCAAGCACTCAAAAATCAACGCAAACTATATTAAAATGTACAATGAAATCACTGCCGAAAAAGACAGTGACCGTGCAAAACTTTTTGCAACGGAAATTGAAACTCCTACAAGCAGCATTTACAAAGGTGCCATCACAAACGCATTTAATAACGGTGACATTCGTACAGACATTGAACCTAATCTTTTTGCTTTCTTTTTAGACAATCTTCTGACTATGCTTCAGTTTTCATATATATGCGAATATTACAGGGAAAGATTTCGTATATATACGGGAATTGATGTCAGCACGGCAGATGATGAAATAATAGTTACTCAACTTTTAAAATTTATTGAAAGTGCATTTACATTTTCTAAGGGGGATATTAATAATGAGTAAATATGTTATGACATACGATGTAGGAACAACAGGTATAAAAACCTGCCTTATCGAAATCAACGAAAAAATCACTATTTTAGGCAGTGATACCTGCGGCTATAATCTCTACATATTTGACAACGGAGGCGCAGAACAAGACGCAGATGAATGGTGGGATGCTATGTGCAAAACCACAAAAGCTGTTTTTAAAAAAGTACCGAACATAAAACCTGAACAAGTTGAAGGTATCTCCTTTTGTTCTCAAATGCAGGCACTTGTACTTGTTGACAAAGACGGAAATTGTGTAAGGCGTCCTATGAGTTATATGGACCAAAGAGCAAAGGAAGAACTTAAAAAAGGTATTGCCCATGGTTTCCAAATAGCAGGTGCAGAAGTAACAAAACTTTTAAAATATCTTCACTACACAGGCGCAGTATCATCATCTGTAAAAGACCCTGTATGGAAATATAAATGGGTTGAAGCAAACGAACCTGAAAATTTCAAAAAAGCTCACAAATGGCTTGATGTTAAAGAATACCTTATTTGCAGATGCAGTAATGAATTCGTTATGACAGAAGATTCCGCTTTTGCAACACTTCTCTATGATACGAGAAAAGGACATGAGGGTTGGTGCAAACCTGTATGCGATATGCTCGGTGTAGATATGAAACACCTTGCTCCGATTAAAAAATCCACTGAAAAAGTCGGAGAAGTAACAGAAAAAGCCGCAAAAGAACTCGGACTTGCTGTCGGCACGGCAGTTTACGGCGGTGGCGGCGACGCTTCCCTCATCGGCGTAGGCTCAGGTGCCGTAAATGTAGGAGATACACATATTTACAGCGGTACATCAGGATGGGTATCAACCGTAACGGACAAACAGGTTGTTGACGCAAACGCAATGATTGCCGCAATTGTAGGTGCAGACACAGGAAAATACAACTACTTTGCAGAACTTGAAACATCTAACAAATGCGTTGAATGGGTAAAAGACCACCTTGCACTTGACGAAATAGGCGTTTACCTAAAACACACAAATGTTTCCGAAAGTTTTGAAAAATTACAATTAAATCTTTACGACTATATGGAAAATGTAATTGACGATATTCCCGCAGGAAGCGGAGGCGTAGTTTTCACTCCGTGGCTTCACGGAAACAGATGTCCGTTTGAAGACCCGAATGCAGCCGGAATGTTTTTCAACATCAAACTCGAAACAGGAAAAACAGAACTTATAAGAGCAGTTGTTGAAGGTATATGCTTCCACATGAGATGGATGCTCGAATGTCAGGCTAAAAAAGTTAAAACATCTGACCCCGTAAGATTTTGCGGCGGCGGTGCGCTCGGAGCAGTTACCTGTCAAATTCTTTCAGATATTCTTCAAAGAGATATAGAAGTTGTTGACAGCCCGCAAAATGTAGGTGCAGTAGGTGCTGCCGCTTGTATAGCCGTAGGTATGGGTATCATTCCGTCAATCAGCGAAGTAAAAAAACTCATTCCTGCAAAACTCGTTTATCATCCGAACAAAGCGAACAAAGAAGTATATGACAGAAACTACAAAGTTTTCAAAAACTTACATAAGGCAAACAAAAAGAATTTTGAAATACTTAATTCTTAATTTCAATAAAAAAGGTTCCGATTTTTAATCGGAACCTTTTATTTTATATTTCTATATCTTTTGACTCAACATTTTTAACAATTTTTTCTGCTTTGGCAGTTTTAGCATAGTTATCTATTCTGATTTTATGAGTTTCCATATGTGTTAAACAACCTGCACCGCCTATACATCCGCCAAGACACGCCATACCTTCAATGAAATTCTTATCAAGCACGCCTTTCGAAGCTTTAAGCAGATTTGTACGGCACTCGCCTATTCCGTTTGAACTTATTGCTTTAAGTTCAAAATCTTCATATCCGAGTTCGTCAAGTGCTTCGTCAACAGCCTCTGCAAGTCCTCCGCAGCGGGCAAAAATTCTTCCGTAAAAAGTTGCGGTGTCAAGTTCTGTTTCCTCAAGAGTTGTAATATCTATATCCTTTGAGCCAAACAATGCCTGAAGTTCTTGGAAAGTAATAACGCAGTCAACATATTTTTTAACTTCTTCTTTTTGAACTTCCATTTTTTTTGCAGTACACGGACCTATAAATACAACCTTTGCATCAGGATGAGAAATTTTAATTTCTTTAGAAACTGTTGCCATAGGAGAAAGATTTGTCGAAATACTGTCTTTTAATTTAGGAAATGCCTTTTCTGTATATGAAACAAAAGCAGGACAGCAAGAAGATGTCAAAAATCCTTTTTCAGCAAGTTCTTTTGCCTCTTTATATGCAACCATATCTGCACCGAGAGCAGCCTCGATAATATGACTGAAACCGAGTTTCTTAATTCCTGTAAGAACCTGTCCGAGTTTAGCGTAAGTAAACTGACTTGCAATGGCAGGAGCTATAACTGCATACACATCGCTGTCGCTTTTAAGCATCTTTATAGCTTCAAGTACATAGGACTTTTCTCCGATTGCACCGAACGGACATTTATAACTGCAAGCACCACAGGAAATACACTTATCATTATCTATATGTGCAGCGTTATTTTCACCTTTTGATATTGCTTTAATCTGACAAGCACTTTCACAAGGTCTGATAAAATTGCTGATAGCAGAATACGGGCATACTTTTGCACACTGTCCGCAGTTAACACACTTATCTTTATCAATATGAGCTTTTAAATTTTCGTCAAATGTAATTGCGTTTCTCGGGCAAACAGACTCGCAATGATGGGCAATACATCCACGACAAGTGCTTGTAACTTCATAGCCTGATGTGGGACACTCATCACAAGCAATATCTATTACCTCAACGACATTTGGATTTTCACTGTCCCCGCCCATAGCAAGTTTTATTCTTTCCTGAACAATAGCACGCTCTTTATACACGCAGCAACGCATTGTAGGAACATCCTTAGGAACAATTATTTTAGGAATGTCAGTAACTTTTTCGAGAAGATTGTCTTCCCATGCCGCACGGGCAACTTCCTTTATAACATTGTACTTTAAAAACTGAACTTTTGAGTCAAATTTTCTGTCCATATTTTCCACCACACATAAAAAACAGTTAAAATATAATATAGGTTTTAAATCATTTTATTTTAATAAATACAATTTGTCAAGTGGGATATTTAACCGTTTTTTAAATTTTCAAACTTTGACTGCATAGTAGGATTGCCTTTTGTTAACTTCTTGATTGTAACATCTTCAATTTTATTGTTAGCAGTTCTTAAATGATTGTCAGACTTTGTTAAATTTTCTTTTATTTTTTGCAAATGCTCAATAGATTTGTCTATTTCTTTTATTGCATCAATAAATCTGTCGTGAGCGTAATAATAATTTCTTGAAAAACTGTCTTTAAATTCCATAAGATTGTTTTCAAAATTTGTAATATCTATATTTTGATTTCTTATTTCAACCAATTCCTGCTTATATTTCAATGAATTCAATGCTGCGTTTCTGAGCAATGTAATCATCGGAATAAAAAACTGCGGTCTTATTACATACATTTTTTCATATCTGTACGACACATCGACTATTCCGGAATTATAAAACTCGTCGTCTGCTTCAAGCAACGATACAAGAACTGCATATTCACAATTCTTCTCATTTCTGTCCTTGTCCAATTCTTTGAAAAAGTCTTCGTTCTTATGTTTTGTTGCAGTAGTTTCCATTTCATTTTTCATTTCAAACATTATAGAAATGATTTCCACGCCGTTTTCATCAAACTCTTTAAATATATAGTCGCCTTTACTTCCGCTTCTTGCGTCATTGTCTTTTTCAAAATACGCATTTTTAAAAGCAGTCGCACGAAGTTTGTTGAACTCATTTTCACAATGCCGTTCAAGACTTTCCCCTACCATTTTTGTTGATTGTCGGGCTTTAAAATCTTTATAGTATCCTATTAATTCGTCTTTGTCCTTTAATTCCTTTTCAAATTTTTCTTTTATTGCATTTTCCTTGATTTTATACTCATTTTCCGCACTGTTGAATTTTGAATTTAATGCAATGATTTCTTGTTCTTTTATATTCAATTCTTGATTTTTTTCTGCAATCGCTTTTGAAACAGCCAAATCTTGTTCTGAATTTTTTGTAGCAATTTGCATTTTCAAATTTGAAATTTCCTGTTCTTTTTTTGCAATTTCATCTTTCAAACGCAATTCCATCTTGTTTATATCTGTTTCCAAACGAGATTGTAATTGTTGAATTTTAGAATTGCTTTCATATAACTGTTTTTGAGATTTTTCAGTTAATTCTCTGTCTTTTTCATTTACTGCTTTTTCAATTTCCAAAGCCATTTTACTTTCTGTCGATTTCAATTTTTCTTTAAGAGAATTAATAATATTTTCGCTTTCGGCATTTGCCAATTTAAGTGCCGATTGTTTTTCGTTTTTTATTGCATTTTCTCTTTGCGCCAACTCTTTTTCAAACTCTTCATCTCTGACTTGTTTTAAAATAGCGGCATAGCCGGACTCATCTACTTGAAACATTTTACCGCAATTAGGACACTTTATTTCTTTCATACGATATTCCCCTTAAACAACTGTTTTACTGATTATAACATATTTTTTTAAAATTAAAAAGTCAAATGGAAAATTCAATTTTGCATTTTTGTCGCCTTATGATATAATTATAAAAAATAAAAAAGAGGTAAAATATGTTCAAAAGATTTATAAGTTATTACAAACCGCACAAAAAAATATTTATACTTGATATGTTGGCGTCGTTTACCGTATCGTTTATCGGAATTGTTTACCCGATAGTTACGAGAACAATGCTTAACGATTTGATACCTAACAAAAAATTTAAAATGATTTTTATTTTCGGTACTGCACTTTTAACACTTTATTTTATCAGAATGTTGCTCAATTTTTTCATACAGTATCAAGGTCATATAATGGGTGTAAAAATGCAGGCTCAAATGAGACACGATATGTTCACTCATCTCGAAAAACTGCCGTACAGTTTCTACGATAATCACGAAACGGGAAAACTGATGTCAAGAATGACAAACGATTTAATGGATATAAGCGAACTTGCTCATCACGGACCGGAAAACTTAATCGTATCTACAATCACAATACTTACTTCATTCATCTATCTTTCAACAATAAATATTTGGCTTACACTAATCATTTTTATATGTGTTCCTTTTCTTGTGATAATAAGCGTTTTGCTCAAAAACAGAATGAAAGACGCATTTATGAGAAGCAGAAAATCAATAGCGAAAATCAACGCCGATTTAGAAAGCAGTATTTCGGGAATTCGTGTTACAAAAGCATTCACAAATGCTGAAAAAGAAACCGAGAAGTTTGAAAAAGGCAATGAAGAATTTGTTAAATCAAGAAAAGACGCATACAAAGCAATGGGACAATTCCATTCAACAACATCTTTTGTAACCGATATTTTCAATGTAATTGTTTTAATTGCAGGCGGAATTTTTCTTTATAAAGGCAAAATAACTTTCGCCGACTATTCTGCGTTTATTGTTTCCGTTAACTTATTTTTAACGCCTGTTACAACACTCATCAATTTTATGGAGCAATACCAAAACGGTGTTACAGGTTTTGAACGCTTTATTGAAATTATGGATACAAAACCCGAAAAAGACAAAGACAATGCCAAAAACATTGAAAAATTAAACGGAAACATTGAATTTGAAAATGTTTCTTACGGATATGACGGCGAAAAAAATGTTTTAAAAAACATTAACCTTAAAATAAATCAAGGGCAGACATTTGCACTTGTCGGTTCAAGCGGCGGAGGCAAAACTACAATCTGCCATTTAATTCCAAAATTTTACACCGTTAAAAACGGAAAAATAAAAATCGACGGCTATGATATAAACGATATTACGGCGGACAGTCTGCGAAAAAATATAGGAATTGTTCAACAGGATGTTTACCTTTTCAATTCGAGCATAAAGGAAAACATTTTATACGGAAGACTTGACGCAACTGACGAAGAAGTGATTGAAGCCGCTAAAAAAGCAAATATTCACGACTATATCGTATCGCTTGAAAACGGATACGAAACACAGATTGGCGAGCGAGGCGTTAAACTTTCGGGTGGTCAAAAACAGCGTTTGAGTATAGCAAGAGTCTTTTTAAAAAATCCGTCAATTCTTATTTTAGACGAGGCAACAAGCGCACTCGACAATGCAACCGAAACACTTATACAAAACGCACTCAACGAACTTTGCAAAGGAAGAACAACCATAGTTGTTGCACACAGACTTTCAACAATCAAAAACGCCGATGAAATAGCAGTTGTTTCCGACGGCAAAATCATTGAAAAAGGCACTCACGATGAATTGCTGAACTTAAACTGCGAATACGCAAAATTGTACAAATCACAATTTGAGTAAAAAATTTTCAAGAACATAAAACTTATAAAAGTTTTATGTTCTTGTTTTTCTATACAAAAAAGCACTCTGTTTTCTTAATTGCTTATTTAATTGATATTTTATTTTTATTATGATATTATAAAGTAATAAAATCTGAAGCGGTATTTAATATGGATAATCACACACCTGAACAACGACATAAAAACATGAAAGCCATTAAATCAAAAGATACAAAAATTGAAATAATATTGAGAAAAGAGCTTTGGTCACGAGGTTTGCGTTATCAAAAAAATTCCAAGAAAGTATTCGGGAAACCGGATATCGTCTTTCTTGGCAAAAAAGTTGCTGTTTTTTGCGACAGCGAATTTTGGCACGGATATGATTGGGAAAACAGAAAATATGACTTTAAGTCAAATCAAGAATTTTGGATTCCCAAAATTGAACGAAATATGGAAAGAGATAGTGAAGTTAATGAAATACTTAAAAGTTCAGGTTGGACAGTTTTGAGATTTTGGGGAAATGACATAAAAAAGAATTTACAGGCGTGTGTCGATGAAATTGAGAGGACGGTAAAAAATAAAAATGGTTAAATATAAATCAATTGATTTATTTGCGGGTATCGGCGGTATTCGTCTTGGTTTTGACAGAGCTTTTGGTGATGAAATCAACACGGTTTTTGTCAGCGAATGGGATGAACACGCTCAAAAAACATACAAAGCCAATTTCAAAGATGATTTTGATATTGCCGGAGATATAACAAAAATTGATGAAAAAGAGGTTCCGCAATTCGATATTTGTCTTGCGGGTTTTCCTTGTCAGGCGTTTAGTCTTGCGGGAAAAAGACAAGGTTTTGATGATAATTACAAAGGACTTTGCAGAGGAACTTTATTTATGGATGTTGCAAGAATTTGCGAATATCATAAACCGAAAGTGATTTTTTGTGAAAATGTTAAAGGACTTAAAATTCACGACAGAGGAAGAACTTTCGGAATAATTAAAAAGACATTTGAAGATTTGGGATATAAAGTGTTCAGTGATGTTTTAAACAGTAAAGATTTCGGAGTTCCTCAAAACAGAGAAAGAATATATATTGTCGCTTTCAGAAATGATGTGGCACCGGAAAATTTCAAATTTCCAAACGCCACAGATGATACAAAAAGACTTAAGGATATTATTGAAGAAAAACCTGTTCCTGCCAAATACTATTTGAGTGATGTTTATGTTGAAACATTGAGAAGGCACAAAGCCCGTCACGAAGCCAAAGGTAACGGTTTCGGCTATGAAATTCGTGAATGGAACGGTATTGCAGGTGCTATTGTATGCGGAGGGATGGGGAGAGAACGAAACCTTCTAATTGATAAACGACAAAAGGATTTGACACCTACAACACATATTAAGGGCGAGATTAATAAAGAAGGTATCAGAAAAATGACACCGAGAGAATGGGCTCGTCTGCAAGGCTTTCCCGATACTTTTAACCTTCCGCTTGCCGATGTCCACTTATATAAACAATTCGGAAACAGCGTAACAGTAAATGTTATCGAAGCGATTGCAAAACAGATTAAGGAGGTACTTGATAATGCCTAAATTATCCGGCAATAAGGGCGAATGGAGTGAGATTTATGCGTTTCTTCGTTTACTTGAAGTAAAAAAATTATATGCAGCAGATGCCGAACTGAACAAGAAAGATTATATGTTTTATAACATAATCAACATTATCCGTACCGAGCCTATCGGTACACTGGAGTTCAGAATTAACAGAGCCTTTGACACAGTGTCCGTTATCAAAACAGATACTGAAAATGTATTGCTTTACCTTGCGATGAATTCAAAGTTGCCGCAGATACTCTTTACAATGAAATAATAGATGCAAAAACTTCTGCTTTTGAATTACCGGATACTGAAGAATTTTTAGACCATCTTAATATCGGTGTGCTCAAAGCAAAATCAACTGATAAAGCCGATATAAGAATTAAAATTCATGATATAAACACCGGATACGAAACCATTCAAGGTTTCAGCATAAAATCCAGATTAGGCAGTCCGTCAACACTTGTTAATGCAGGAAAAACAACTAATTTTGTATTTGAAGTAATCGGCAATATAAATGATGCTGTTATGACTGAATTCAATACTTGTTCTAAAAAATTCAAGGATAGATTTGATGTATTAAACAACAATTCTTGCGAAATAAAATACAATTCAATGGATAACAATATCTTTGAAAGCAATTTACAATTGATTGACGGTGATCTCCCAAAAATTTGTGCTTATATGCTTAAAGAATATTATTCGTCAGGAGTAAATACCGTAAAGAATTCTCTTGAAGCATTGAGTATAAATAATCCTATCGGATATGACTTATCAAAAGGTCATCCGTTTTATGAATATAAATTCAAAAAGTTTCTTGCTGAATGTGCACTCGGTATGCTTCCGTCAAAAGTTTGGGACGGAACGGCAGATGCAACAGGCGGATATATTATAGTCAGAGAAGACGGAGAAGTATTGTGTTATCATTTGTTTAACAGAAATGAATTCGAAACTTATTTGATAAACAACACTAAATTTGAAACTGCAAGTACATCTCGCCATGAATTTGGTTCAATATATAAAGAGTATGATAAATATTACATAAAACTAAATTTGCAGGTAAGATTTATTAAATAATTTAAAATACAATAATTGTGTAAGTTCTTCAAATAATAATCATTTGTAAAATAAATATTTATTAACTTTACAAAGCAGCACAAATCTTCCAAAAACAACAACGGAGAAATTTATGAACAGAACAGAAAATGTTTTTGAAGAAAACTTTTTTAAAACAGCAACGGTTGTAAACACAAACTACCCATTTATATTTGTACACGGTCTTGCCGGCTGGGGAAGTTATGATTTAAGAAACAAAATAGTTCATTATTGGGGAATGCTTGGAAAAGACCTGATGAAACAATTAAACAATGAACAATTTGAATGCCATTCGGCTTCTGTTTCTCCTTTAGGAAGTGCATGGGACAGAGCGTGCGAACTGTATGCACAGTTGTCAGGAACACGGGTAGATTACGGAGCATATCACAGTAAACTTCACAACCACAAACGCTACGGAAAAGACTTTAGCGGTAAAGCACTTTTAAAACAATGGGACAAAGAACACAAGGTCAATCTTTTGGGTCATTCTTTTGGCGGTGCAACAATACGAATGTTGGCAACACTGTTAGAAAAAGGTTCAAAAGAAGAACAAGATGCCACAACTGACGGAAGTATAAGCGAACTTTTTACCGGCAACAAGTATGAACTTATATACAGCATAACTGCTTTAGCCACTCCTCATAACGGAACCACAGCATATTTGATTGACAAAAAAGACAAAAAATTCTATGACATATCAAGCCCTTTAAATGCGTGCCGTGACTATTTCCAATCAACTATGTTATACACATTAAAAGCTTGTCTTTCAAGTAAGAAAACAGACTCGGCAAACTATGATTTACAGATTGACAACGCAATAAAACTCAACGAAAAACTACATACTTCAGAAAACATATATTACTTTTCCATTCCGGCATCTATAACTTATAAAGACGAAAACGAACAACACAAGCCTTTCAGAAAAGATATGGAAATGTTATTCAGGTTTTCTGCAAAAGCAATGGGAATTTTTACAGGGAAAACGCCGAACGGTTATATCATTGATGAAAAATGGCTTGAAAACGACGGGCTTGTAAATACTGTTTCGGCACAATATCCATTTAATGAAAAACACAAAGATTTTGAAAAAAACAATATTGAAAAAGGTGTTTGGAATGTTCTTCCCACCTATAACGGCGACCATATGTCCCTTCAAGGCGGTATGACAAAAATCAACGACACATTCGACTATTATAAAAGTTTGTTAAATATGATTAACAGTTTATAATCTTATAAAAAACCCTCCTAATGTTCATTAACATCAGGAGGGTTTTTACTGTTATTTTGGAATAATTTATCTCATTAAATATGAGAAAATTTCTGCTGCAAGTTTAAATGTATTGTGTTTTATAGTGCCGTTATCTGTTGTAAGCAAATTGCTTTCAATAAGTTCATACTTTTTCTTTTCAATATTATCATAGTCAATTTTAACTTGATCTTTTTGTTCTTCCGTTTCGTATTTTTTAAGCATTTCATCACTGATAACGGAATTACTTGCAATTACAACATTTATCCTGTCTTTTCCAAGATATTGTTCAAGCACATTAACATGGTCATCTACACCAAAGTCATCTGTTTCACCCGGTTGAGTCATAGCATTACAAATATACATTACTTTTGCAGATGCGTCATTTATTGCTTTAACAACTTCGTCGCACAACAAATGAGGAAGTACACTTGTAAACAAACTGCCCATACTTAAAATTATTAAATCGGCGTCTGCCACTGCGTCGAGAACCTCTTTAAGAACATGCGGTTTTTCCTTATAAAACAGTTTTTTATACTTTGTGTGCTCGTTTGTAAGCTCTGCTTCGCCTTCGATAATCTTTCCGTCAACAGTTTCACCCATAAGAGTCAAATAATCTTCGGAAACAGGATAAACAGTGTGTTTTACCTGAAGTAAATTGCTGAGATAAGCAATACTGTCTTTCAAACTGCCTGTTTTTTGCATAAGAGCAGTTAAAATAAGGCTTCCAATCGGATGACCGTTTAAATCACTGTATGTGTCAAAACGATATTCCATAATATCGCTCAACTCTTTCGGTAATGTCGAAAGATTTGACAAAACTTTTCTGATATCTCCAACAGCAGGAATTAAAAATTCTTCACGAAGTCGCCCTGTACTTCTTCCGTCATCAGAAACAGTTATTACAGCCGTAATGTCAACCGGAAACTCTTTTAAGCCTTTTAATGCATAAGAAAGACCTGTTCCGCCGCCGAAAATTACTATTTTTTTCTTTGCCATAGAAATTACCTTCTTTTAAAAAATTTGGATATATTTTACCACTATTTAATAATAATATCACATTATTATTAGCTATTCAATAAAAAATATATTACTGAAAAATCACATTCATACATTATTTTAACCAAAAAATAAAAATATTTTAACTAAAAATCAAAAAAAGAATACTATATAGAGAACGAAAGTTCAAATAATTTTAAGGAGTAAGCTATGGATAAATATGAAGACCTTTTTCAGCCGACATTTTTAAATATTGAGCGGGAAAAGTCTTGTGACAGATGCCAAATACCGTCTATACCGGCAGATGCAGCAGTCACAATGGCGTATGTGCCTTTTCAGCAATCAACAATAGCATACGATGAAGAAAAAGCACTCAGAGAAGGCACTCTGTACCCTGTTCTTAACAAAAGATTTTTAGGAGGCTGTAAAAAATGAAACGAGAAAAAATGCTAAGACGGCTTTCCGCAGCACAATTTGCAATGTGGGAAACACGAGTTTATCTTGACACACACTCATGCGACAAAACAGCAAAAGAAATGTACAAAGAATATGAAAAGAAATATCTTGAACTCAAAAAACAATTTGAACAAGAGTTTGGACCGCTGACAGTAAATGCCACAAACTCAGATGAATGGTTAAAAAACCCATGGCCATGGGACTTTAGTGCAGGAGAGGAGGACGACGACTGATGTTTAGTTATCAAAAGAAATTGCAATTTCCGATTAATATAAAAAATCCCGACCCGAGAGCCGCTGCAATAATTATAAGTCAATACGGAGGACCTGACGGCGAATTAGGAGCAAGTTTACGCTATCTTTCTCAAAGATACTCTATGCCGTACCCCGAACTTAAAGGTTTATTGACAGATATAGGTACAGAGGAATTAGGACATTTAGAAATGATTGGTGCAATCGTGCATCAACTCACAAGAAATATGACTTACGACCAAATAGAAAAAAGTAACTTTGCACCGTACTTTGTTGACCATACGGCAGGCGTGTACCCATCTGCCGCAAGCGGTGCGCCTTTTAATGCAACTTGTCTTGCCGTAAAAGGAGATTTAATAGCCGACCTCAACGAAGACCTTGCAGCAGAACAAAAAGCGAGAGTAACCTACGATAATATTTTGCGATTGATAGACGATCCCGATGTCATAGCACCCATAAAATTCTTAAGAGAACGAGAAATCGTGCATTACCAAAGATTTGGTGAAGGTCTCCGACTTGCAACCGACAAACTTGACAGCAAAAACTTCTATGCTTTCAATCCAAGTTTTGATAAAAAATAAAAAATACTAAAACTAAAGCCACCGTTAATTCGGTGGCTTGTTTAATGATTTATTCAATTAAATTTTAAAATATATATATTCACAATATTTATCTAATCATAATTTTAAAATCATTTATTTTTTTATTACAGATTATTAAACAAAACTTATTATTCCAAGTCAAGCGGAATTTTTGTATCAAACTCTATTCCGCATACTTTATTTTTAATTTTTTTATTTCGTTCATTTGTTCCCCAAGTAGAAATATTGCTTATACAATCACAGATAAAAGCAGAAAAATAATATTTCTTATGTTTTTCCGTATTTTGAAAAGAATAATTTTTTAATTTGACTGTTTTTTTATCTATAATTGCATTTCTTAATTCAAAAACTGAAAGTAAATTATCATTTTCATCCGTAAAACAGCAGTTAAATGACGGGTCTAAAACAACAAACTTTTTTTGTTCTTTAGAATAAATATGAACAACAAAATGTACTCCGTTATTTTCAGAACGCAAAAGTATAGGAAGTGCCTTAATGCCGTAAGCAATCAAAACATCCGTTAAAACTAATGCTTTAAATCTGCAATTTAGGGCATAGGCAAATGACTTATCAAACGAATACTTTAAAATATCCAAAGTATTGTCAGGCAAAACATTTGAAGTTGCTCCGCAATAATGAGTATGTTGAGTTAAACAATTCATAATATTCAATGAATTTTCTATATCCGTTATATTGTTATTATAAGGAAAAGCATACTCTTTTTTTATTGTTTCATATTCTTCAAGATTAGTAAAAAATTTTTTTATTTCAAAATCTTTCACTGCATATTTATCTATAATTTTTGTATCTAGAGGAATATATTTTTTATCTTCAATTTTTTCATCATACTCATTGGGGTTAATAATAGATAATTTTCTTAATCTAAATTTAAAGAAAACTCGTTTTATTTTGAAGATAAGATTCATATTCAACACCCCACTTGCACATTTTTTTACTCATCGTCCGACGAAAGTTTAAGCACTGCCATAAACGCCTCTTGAGGGACTTCAACAGAGCCGAATTTACGCATTCGTTTTTTACCCTCTTTTTGTTTTTCAAGAAGTTTTTTCTTTCTCGAAACGTCGCCGCCGTAACACTTTGCAAGAACATCTTTTCGCATTGCTTTGACGGTTTCTCGTGCTATAACCTTACTGCCGATTGCAACTTGAATGGGAATTTCAAAAAGTTGTCTCGGAATATGCTCTTTCAATTTTTCTGCTATTCTTCTTGCTCTCGGATACGCCTTGTCTGAATGGACAATAAAACTCAAAGCGTCGATTGTATCGCCGTTTAAAAGAACATCTATTTTAACAAGATTGCTCTTTCTGTAATCGCTGATTTCGTAATCGAAAGACGCATATCCTCGAGTTCTTGATTTAAGGCAATCAAAAAAATCATATATTATTTCATTGAGCGGTAATTCATAATGAATATCTACACGGTCGGTTGTAATGTAGTGCATATCTTTAAACACACCACGCCTTTCCTGACACATATCCATTACGGTGCCGACAAAATCTGACGGAGCATAAATATGAGCGTTTGTGAAAGGTTCTTCGCAAAAATCTATATTTGCAGGGTCGGGATAATTTGTAGGATTGTCAATTTCCACAACGCTTCCGTCAATCAAATGAATTTTATAAACTACACTCGGAACGGTTGTGATTAACTCAAGTCCATACTCTCTTTCAAGTCTTTCTTCAATAATTTCAAGATGCAAAAGACCTAAAAATCCACATCTAAAACCAAAACCCAAAGCACCCGATGTTTCAGGCTCAAATGAAAGAGATGCGTCGTTTAACTGTAATTTTTCAAGTGCTTCTCTCAAATTTTCATAGTCTGCACCGTCAGCCGGATACACACCGCAGAAAACCATAGGGTTTACTTTTCTGTAACCCGGCAACGCCTCTTCGGCAGGATTTTCGGCAGTAGTTACAGTGTCGCCCACTCGAGCGTCGGAAACAGTTTTTATAGATGCTGTGATATAACCTACTTCTCCTGCGCAAAGTTCTTTGCACGGCTCAAGCGACCTTGCTCGCATATAGCCGACTTCAACAACTGTAAACTCTGCACCTGTTGCCATCATTCGCATCGTGTCGCCTGCCTTGATTTTGCCGTCTTTAATTCTTACATATACAATAACGCCTTTGTAACTGTCATACACCGAGTCAAAAACAAGTGCTTTTAAAGGTTTATCGGCATCGCCCTCAGGCGCCCTGATTTCATTTACGATTGCCTCAAGCACTTCGCCTACATTTTCACCTGTTTTGGCACTTACACGAGGTGCATCCAAGCAAGGTATGCCTATGACATCTTCTACTTCTTCTGCAACTCTTTCAGGGTCTGCCGCCGGCAAATCTATTTTATTTATAATAGGAATTATATCAAGGTCATGGTCAAGTGCAAGATATGTGTTGGCAAGCGTTTGTGCTTCTACGCCCTGTGACGCATCGACAATAAGAATTGCACCTTCACAAGCCGCCAAACTTCTTGACACCTCATAGTTAAAGTCAACATGTCCGGGTGTATCAATCAAATTGAACTCATATTCTTCGCCGTTTTTTGCAACATAGTTAAGTTTTACGGCGTGTGCTTTGATTGTGATACCTCTTTCTCGCTCAAGGTCCATATCGTCAAGTAACTGTGCCTGCATATCTCTTTGAGAAACAGAACTTGTAAGTTCAAGAAGTCTGTCTGCAAGAGTTGACTTACCATGATCTATATGAGCAATTATAGAAAAATTTCGTATATTATTTTTATTCACAGACAAGATTACACCTCATAGTATAAAATTTCTTATATTATATTTTAATTACTAAAAAAACTCAAGATTTAATTTTCAAAATTTTTTGAAGGTATTCTTTGAGCGATTCCTTTCTGTTTTTATACTTTCTGAACATATTTTTAAAATAGTAAAAAAGTAAAAGATACGGTTTTTCATTTAAAACAGGGTAAACTGCTTTCATAAAACTTTTTTTAGGAAACAACTTTCTTAACAAGTACTTGAATTTTGAGCCGTTGTAGAAAGTCATGGCATTTGCTTTTGTGCCTGCTTCTCCACCGCCGAAAGTACCGCTTTCCATAATAGATGAGAAAATAAACAACTGCCTGTCCGTCAAATCTTTTCCGCTGAACAAACTTTCTGCCAATTCTTCCGTCACGGACTGAAAATCTTTAAGTTCCAAACTCACAAGTTCATTATTTACATAATCCCAGTCCATAGAATTTTTAAACTTACGCAAAAAAACATAATCATCAGTTAAAAACCGTACTCCGCATCCGCCTCTTGCATAGTGCCGATTGAAATGGTCAACCATCGCTATATAAAAATCTTCATTTTTTAATTTGTATCCGAAATTGCTGTTTTCGCACTTTTCTGCACGGTCAAAAGTTTTTTCAAAATAGTCAAATCTGTCATTGTCACGGTCAACTAAATGATAGTGTATTTCAAAATGCGCTATCGGACTTTTTTGAAATGAAATATCGTGCAGTCTGCTGTCGAAAGGCTCACTTTCATATCCGAGAGAATTAAGCAATGAAGTAATTTCTTCCAACTTTCCGAGTTCTACTAAAATATCGTTGTCTGCCATTTGACGCATGGCAGGATGAGGATAGTAGTTTTTTAAAACAGAGCCTTTTAAAAGCATATATTTAAAACCGTTTTTTTCAAAAGCATTTACTATCTCACTTCGCTGAACATCGTACGTTTTTTCAGTAACAAGTGCGTTAAACTTGTATTTTTGCCACTTGTACAAAACATCTTCGGGAACAGAGTCAATTTTTTCAACAGTTTCGTAAAGCATATCTTCAATCATATGGCTTTTGCATACTTTTAAAACTTCGTTCCAATCTGTATCATTCGGAACATTTTCAATTTTTTCGTCGTTCAAAGCCGAACGCAACAAATCAATTATAAAGCGATAGAGTTGTTCGTTTTCAATACTCATAAATCAATCCTCAATAAAACCTATTTCATCAAGTTTTTCGACAACTTCTTTAATATCAGCCATAGCCACAGACTTCTCAACATCGTACTTCTTAACAAACTCATCTGCAATCTGCTCAAGCGTTGTACCTTTTTCAAGCATTTCCAAAATGATTTTTGACGAGTCGTTACACCTAATCATATTGTTTGTGCCTTGACCGATAGTATCTATGAGCATAGCAAAATTTTCATTTCCAATTTTTCTTATAAAAAAATTACCTTTTAATTTCATTTTAATACCTCAAATAAATTATTTAAAAACCGACAGAAACTGTACGGCAAAATATAAAACCTCAAAATCAATTATATTTCATTATTTTAACATATTTCTTTTCATTTTTCATTAAAAAATTTAAAACTGTAAATATATTTTTTTAAAAAAACAGGAGCGTACCGAGTACGCTCCGTAAAAATCATGTCAACTTACATATTATTGATAACAAATCAGAATAAATTAGTAGTCCTCATTTATCACAAATCTAAATTTCTTCTATATTGTATTTTTTCTTTAAACGCTTACTCATATAATACCAAGCCCAAGAATCAGCCCCATGAAGTCTAAATAATTCTGCTGCTATTTCATCATCATTTCTAAGTTTAGTTGAATAAAACTCCGTATTAGGAAAATCCTCTTTTAAATCAAGCATTGCCAATTCCTTGTTACCTCGCAACCTTGCACTCATACAATTATAAATCGTATCTGGGTCTCCAATCTGTTCCATACAAAGCTTTGCCAATTCATAATCATCCCTATATGATTTATCTACATAAACAAAATTTCGTTTTGTTACTTTACATGCCATATAGACGAGTTCTCTATCTTTACGATATGGTTTCATACAATCCAAGCACATAATGGTTCCATCCGATGAATGTTCAATAGCAAACTTTACCCATTTTCGATCATTCTGAAAACGCTTAGAAGCATACTCTATAGCCTCTCCACTATGCGACAAACTATACTTTACCATCACCTCATCATCCTGATATTGAGAAAGTAATCCTAGTGGCCATCTATACTTCAACACAGTCTTTGCCAATACTCTGTCATTAAAATAAGTAAGATTTAGTTTCTTCATCAATTGTGGATTTTTATCTAATAATTTACTTAATTTCTTCCTGTACTCAATATAGCGTTTTTGACCTATAGCTTTTTTATAAGGTAGCAAACAAACTTCAAGCGGTATATATTCTCTATCTTCAAAAAGTATTTTTTGTATCTCCTGAATTTGAGGAATTAACTTCTCATAGTCAATTCCACATTTCTCTGCTGTTTGTCTAAGATTATCAAGTCTCCATACCTTTTCAGCTAACTTCTTCAATAACTTTTCAATACACTCACATTTCTTTTCATAAATTCTCTCATAATCCTCAATGTTTTTGTCTGTATAATCCGAAGTTTTAATTTCAGACACTGACATTGCAAATTCAATTGAGACATTCGCCTTATACTTCTCTACAATAGTCGTCGGATAATCACCGTAAATAGTTTTATATTCCTGTCGCAACTGAATAAATCTCTTATCAGTAAACAGCATCTCAATAAACTGACTATCATAGTCGTATTCAGGAATGAGTTTAGCAAAAATCATCCTAATAATTTCATATGACAAATGATCAGGTTCAGCCCAAAAGTTCACGCCAGAAAAATCTCTGTTATGGATATAATGATTTCTTATATATAAACAATATGAAAAATGATAATCTATTGCATTAGGATTGCTGACAAGAGACTCTCTGTCTTTTTCCTTGAGATTTGCTACGCAATCATTTGCAACTTCTGTGACAAATTCTAATTCTGTTTTACAATTAACTTTTTTTATATCTTTAGATATTGCAATCAACTCCCAATAACCCAACTTTAATTATCTCAATTTATCCGAAAAACAGCAAAAAAAACACCAAATTATAAATTCAAATTTTCTGTCTATTTAATAGTATAACATACCGATGCAAGAGTCTCAATAACAACTTGCGAATAACAAAAACACCCTGCATTTTTGCAAGGTGTCCGTTATCTGTCTATTTATCTTTTCTCACAAGTTTCACGACTGTCTCCACATGTTTTGTTCTTGGGAAAAGGTCAACGGCACAGGCCTTTTCAGCGATATAATTGAACTCTTCAAAGATTTTCAAATCTCTTGCAAGTGTTGACGGGTCGCAGGAGACATAGACAACCCTTTCGGGAGAAAGACTGTCTATCAATTCTATTACTTCCCTTGCTGAGCCTTTTCTGGGAGGGTCAACAACAACTACATTCGGTTTTAACCCTTGTTTTTGCATTTGTTTTGCACCGTCAAAAGCGTCTGCACAAATAAAAACAGCATTGTCAATATTGTTTAATTCAGCATTTTGTTTTGCATTTTTAACAGCACTTTCAACAACCTCAATGCCGACTAAAGTTTTGACATTTTTTGTCATAGAAAGACCTATCGTTCCCGTACCGCAATACAAATCAAGCAAAACATAATCTTTTGAAACATTCGCAAAATCCTGTGCAATTTTATAAAGTTTTTCGCACTGTTCGTGATTTACCTGATAAAAAGAATTTGCAGAAATTCTGAATTTAACACCACAAAGCACATCTGTAATATAATCATTTCCGTAAATGGTTTTTGTTTTATCAGACAAAATGACATTTGTTTTTTGAGTGTTTATATTAAGGCAAAGGCTTTTGAGTTCAGGAACTTCAGTCTTAAATATATTCACAAGTTCATCTTGCATGGGAACGGTTTTACCGTTTATGACAAGGCACACCATCATTTCTCCGAGCGATGAACGACGTAAATACAGATGTCTTACCAAACCTTTATGTGTCTTTTCATCGTAAGCGCTGACTTTTGATATTTTTGTCCATTTTTCAAATGCTTTTATTCCTTTTTCAAACTCTTTACTTTGAAGAAGACAATTTTCAATAGGAATAATTCTATGGCTTTTATTTGCAAAAAAGCCTGTTTTCAAACCATTTTCGTACTGTGTAACAGGAAACTGAACTTTATTTCTGTAATGGAAAAGATTTTCGGCACCGTAAATTTTCTCAACTTTTAAGTCAATATTTCCTATTCTTTGAAATGCATCATTTACTCTCTGTTTTTTATACTCAAGTTCTGCGTCGTATGTAATATGTCTGAAATCACAACCACCGCAACTTTTAAAATACGGGCAGTCAACTTCTGTTCTGTACAAAGACGGTGTAATGATTTTTACAGGTTTTGCGATACAATAATTTTTCTTGACCTTTATAATATGAGCAAGAACAACATCATCAGGAGCAACACCCGAAACAAAAACAGCCATATTGTTATAGTGTGCAATTCCGCTTCCTTCTGAAGTAAGTGACTCTATTTTTAACTCTATTTCATCGTTTTTCTTTAAAATATCCATAAACACTCACAAATTGATTAAAGTTTTTCAAGTTTAGCATAGTTTGCCATCATTTTCTTTGTGCCTGCTCTGTCAAAACTGATTTCAAGCAAAACATCATTGCCCATAGGTTTGGATGACAAAATAACACCTGTGCCGAAAGCATTGTGTCTGACTGCGTCTCCGACATTGTACTGTACTTTTGCCGTACTTGCAGTATTTTTAACCTGACCGAACTGCCAAGAGTTTGAACTCGACTTCTTTGCAGTTCCGATTGGAGTTGACTTTGCATAGGGATTGACTTTTTTCGGTGTACCGAAATGTGATTCTCCACTGAACATTTCTCTTTTATTCTGTAAAACTTCCGTAACTGATACAGGAATCTCTGCAAGAAATCTTGACGGTTGATTATACTGTGTTGAGCCGAAAAGCATTCTTCGTTTTGAATTAATCAAATAAAGTTTTTGTCTTGCTCTTGTTATACCGACATAGGCAAGTCTTCTTTCCTCTTCGCAACTTTCTTCTTCGGCAATACTTTGCATACCCGGAAATATCCCTTCCTCCATTCCCGGAATAAACACAACAGGGAACTCTAAACCTTTCGCCGAATGCAAAGTCATCATAACAACGCTGTCATCGTCTTCGTTGTACGAGTCAATATCCGAAACAAGTGCAACATCTTCCAAAAATTCTTCAAGAGTAAAATCTTCCTGTTCCTCTTCGTATTTCACAAACATAGACGAAAGTTCCTGAATGTTCATTTTTCTGTCTTCGTATCTTTCAGGGTCTTCCTCGTTCAAGTACTGCAAATATCCCGTTTTATCAAGCACTTCCTGAAGCAAGTCGCTCAAAGTCATATTGTTATTATAATAATCGTCGGATATTTCGTTCATCATTGAAGTAAAGTTTTTAAGTTTACTTGACGCCCGTGAAATTTTTGCATATTCGTCTGCGTGTTCACAAACTTCAAACAAACTGAGTTCCAAATGTGTAGCAATTTCCATAGCATGAGAAACAGTTGTTTCTCCTATTGCACGCTTCGGAACATTTATAATTCTTTGAAGTCTTACATTGTCATTTTTATTATTTATAACAGACAGATAAGAAACAATATCTTTAATTTCTTTTCTGTCAAAGAAACGCATACCACCTATAACTTTGTTCGGTATTCCGCTTTTAGTAAGTGAAAGTTCAATATTTCTCGACTGTGCATTCATTCTGAAAAGTATTGCGTGGTCGCTGAACTTCATACCGTTTTTCACATTTTTTTCTATCTCGTCCACAATAAATCTCGACTCGTCGTTTTCGTCGGAAGAAGTATATAAAACAACTTTATCGCCTTTTCCCGAATCTGTAAACAAACGCTTGCCTTTTCTGTTTTTATTGTTTGCTATCACTCCGTTTGCGGCATCCAAAACATTTTGCGTACTTCTGTAATTCTGTTCAAGTCTTATCACACAGGCATTTTCATACTCATCTTCAAAATTAAGTATATTTTGTATAGTAGCACCTCTGAACCTGTAAATTGACTGATCATCGTCTCCGACAACGCAAATATTTTTGTATCCGCCTGCAAGAAGCGAAGTCAGAACATATTGAGCATGGTTAGTATCCTGATACTCATCAACCATTACATACTTAAACTGCTTTTGATAAAGTTCCAACACATCATCATTTTCTCTTAAAAGTTTAACAGTGTTGAAAATAATATCATCAAAATCCATTGCATCGCTTTTTTTGAGTTCTTTTTGATAAAGTTCATAGCAATCTGCTATTTTTGCCAATCTGAAATCACCGAATGCACTTTGCTTATATTCTTCAAAATCAACCAAACTGTCTTTTGCCTTGCTGATTTCTGACAAAATCGCCTTATAACTTAAATATTTATCTTCAATTTCCAACTGTTTTTGGCATCTTTTAATGACTCTTTTAGAATCGTCTGTATCGTAAATGGTAAAATGATTTGAATATCCCAAACGGTCGGCAAATCTTCTTAAAATTCTTGAACAGCAAGAATGGAAAGTATATGCCCAAATTGACTCTGCCTCTTCGCCTATTGCTTTTGTAAGTCTTTCTCTGATTTCGCCTGCTGCTTTATTTGTAAAAGTGATGGCAAGCACCTGCCAAGGAAGTGCATAGCCGTCTTCAATAATATGCTGAACTCTGTTTACAAGAACAGTCGTTTTACCCGAACCCGCACCTGCTAAAATAAGCAAAGGTCCTTCGGTAGTTTCGACAGCTTTTTTTTGCATTTCATTTAACGCCATATTTTCTCCTCAAACACAATATTATTTCTTAATATTTAATAAAAGGGCGTATTTCCTACGCCCTTTGGTTTTATTGTTTTTGTTTTATTATTTAATGATTGTAAGCAATACGCCTGCTGCAACGGCAGAACCGATAACACCTGCAACATTCGGTCCCATAGCGTGCATAAGAAGATAGTTGGAAGGATTTTCTTTCTGTCCTTCGTTCTGACTTACACGAGCAGCCATAGGTACGGCAGATACACCTGCTGAGCCAATGAGAGGATTGATTTTGCCTTTTGTAAAAACATACATCAATTTTCCGAAAAGCACACCTGAAGCCGTTGCAATCATAAATGCAACAAGGCCAAGTCCCACAATCAACAATGTGTTCCAAGACAGGAATGTTTCTGCAGAAGTTGTTGCACCTACCGAAAGTCCGAGCATAATTGTAATGATGTTCATAAGTTCGTTTTGTGCCGCTTTTGCAATTCTCTCCGTTCTTCCGCTTTCTTTAAGAAGGTTACCGAACATAAGCATACCTACAAGTACGGCAGCGTCAGGAAGAAGAAGCGAAACGATAACAGTAACTAAAATCGGGAAAAGAATTTTTTCGAGTTTTGAAACAGGTCTTAATGTTCCCATTACAACCGAGCGTTCTTTTTTTGTTGTGAGTGCACGCATAATCGGTGGCTGAATAAGCGGTACGAGTGCCATATATGAGTATGCCGCAACAGCGATGGTACCGAGCAAATGAGGTGCCAACTGCGAAGTAACGAAAATAGCAGTAGGACCGTCTGCACCGCCGATTATAGCAATTGAACCTGCTTCGGCTGCATTAAATCCGAGAACTATGGCAACAACATAAGTAAAGAAAATACCGAACTGAGCCGCAGCTCCGAGAATGAAACTCTTGGGATTTGCAATGAGAGGTGAGAAGTCTGTCATTGCACCGATTCCCAAGAAAATGAGCGGCGGATAGATGCCGAGTTTAACGCCGAGATACAGAAAATCTATAAGTCCCGGCTGTGGCCCACCGTTGTTTTCTATCATATTTTTAAAGAGTTCATAAAACCCTTGTATATCGTGGTATTGAACAGCGAGATTTGCACCCGGAAGGTTTGCAAGAAGCATACCGAAAGCAATCGGAATCATAAGCAAAGGCTCAAAACCTTTTTTAATGCCAAGATAAAGCAATCCGCAGGCAATAGCCAACATAATTGCAAATTTATATCCGTCGCCCGTAAAAATTTGAGCATAGCCGGAATTTTGCAATATTTCAACTATGGTGTTCCAAACACCCTGTAAAACTTCCATTAAAATATTCTCCGTTTCTTAAAAAGCTCTTGTGTTGTCGTAAATACCTGCCATTGCCCACGCTTTTCTTCCCGATGAAACAGCAGTGTTTTTTCTGCGAACAGAACGAATAACAGCGTTTGGTCCCTCATAAGCAACAACTGCCGCAGTTATAGCCGCAATAACTTCGGGCGGTATTGCACCTTGAGAAGTTTGTGAAACAGGTTTTGTACTTAAAGGCGGTAAAGGTCCTTGGGAAACCTTTACATTTTCCTTCTTTTCTGCAATTTTTTCAGACTTACTTTTTGATGAGCCTTTTGAAACAACGCTTCCGAACACCTTAAAAACAACAATGAGTGCAGCAAGCATAGCCATAACAATAACTACACCGGCAACAACAACGGTTGTAACATCCGTAACGCTTGTTCCTATTTTCATTAACATCAAGTCCATCTGTCTTTCCTCCTATCCGTATAATTCAGCCTATATTATATTACAAACAAATTCAATTTTCAACATATTTATTTATTCTTTATATATAATTATTTACTCTGTCGATTTAAAAAAATCAAACAACATCAATTTGTATAAATATTGTTAAAAGTATTGAATTATTTTTTAAATCGTTTTATAATAATGTTAGTAAAAGGGGGTCATTTTATGAGTAAACAAGCACTTATTATTGCGATTGTTGTTGCACTTATTTTGCTTTGGGCAGCCGAAACGCTGAATATGACAAAAACAAGCAAACTTCTCGGCGGAGCCATTGACCTTGGCTTTGCTATATTGAGATAGTTAAACTGTTATTTTAAAAAAACAAAACATAAAACCGACAGGTATTTTTAGGTGTTAAAAGTTTTTTGCACCTCATCATTTTACCTGTCGGTTTTTATTTTTTTATATTTATTTTATAATATTCATCACTCTATTGCATATTTCAATTTTATTCTCAATATTTTTTTTACAAAACTTTCTCCGAACAAAAACAAAAATACTGCGGTTGATATTCCGAATGTAAGCGAAAACGGAATGCTTGCAACATAAACACTCAATACGCCTTCTAAAGTAATATCGTTCAACATGGCAAATACCGAACTCAAATCAACAATAATTCCGTAAATGACAAAGGCGGCAAAAAATCCGTATAGACTAAGCGAAATTCTTTTTGGAGTAATCTTTGAAAAAACAATACCCGAAATCAGTCCGCAAAAACCGAGAGCAATCATTTGATAAGGAGTCCATAATCCCTGTCCGAAAATAAAGTTCGAAACAAAAGCACTCAACGCACCGACGATAAAACCGCTTTTTGCACCGAAACAAACTCCGCAAACAACAACAACAGCACAGATAGGTTTTACTTGCGGTATCAAGTAAAACACTGCTCTTGAAGCAACTGCCAAAGCAGTCATAATAGCAAGGATACTGATTTTTTGTGCTGTTTTCTCATCTTTTTCAAACGAAACAAAAAACGGTATTGCAGTCAAAATGATTATAACGGAACCGACAATATAGTATGAAATGTCGTTTGAAAAGAAAACCTGCCAAACAAGAACAAAAGCCAAAGAAAAAACGGCAATAATAATCACTGTTAAATTTTCTTTTTTCACAACACACCATTCCTTTTTAAAAGATACTCAACATCATCTTGAGTAACAGAATTTTCAAAAACAGAACGACTTATTTTATAAGCATCTGTCGTGTAATAAGAAACAGAAGAAAAAAAGTCTCTTTTGGGCAGAGTTTCCACAATCTCCCCATTGAAAATCAAAGAAACGCTGTCGCTCACTTCACTGACAAATTCCATATCGTGAGAAACAAGCACAACGCAAACTCCGTTGTCGGCAAGTTCACGCAAAATTTGTTGTTGCTTTTTCTTGTTTTGAATATCACACCCTGCCGTCGGCTCATCAAGAAGCAGAATATCGGGTTTTTGAGAAAGGACTTTCACAAGTGCAACCATTCTTGCCTCTCCTCCGCTTATATCATACGGATGCGAGTCAAAAATTTTCTCAACTTCAAACTTTTCAATCAAATCTTTATCACAATCGGACAACTCTTTTGAAATTTTTTCTTCGCAAAACAAATCAAGCGGATTTTGAGGCATCAAAGCAACTTTTCCGTGAATTTTAACTTTTCCGTGAATAGATTTTAAAACAGAAGCGATTATTTTAAGCAATGTAGATTTTCCGCTTCCGTTACAGCCGAGTATTGCATTCACTTTTCCGAAACAAGCTGAATAGTCGCAACTTTTAAGTACAAACGGTTGATTTTTAGAATAAGCAAAATAAATATCCTTTACAGTCAGTGCTGTTTTCTTTTTATCAATTTTCTCAATCTTTTCATTTTCAACTATCTTATTCACAGTTATATTTTCAGAAGAAAACTTTTTTTCAAAATTTATTTTTGCATCTTTAACCGATAAAGGAACATCTTTTCCGAGAGAAAACATTTCGTTAATTCTTACATAAAAAGGCATAAAATCAGAGTAACCTGATTTGCAGATTTCCCTTGTCGCATTTTGAGTATCGGCAGTACAAATGATTTTTCCGTTTTCCATAAAGGAAACTGTATCGCAATGCGGAACGATTCCGTTTGATATATGTTCGCTTAAAATTATAGTTACACCGAGTTCCTTATTTATTTTTATCAGTGCAGAAATAAAGTTTTCTGCTGATAACGGGTCAAGGCACGAAACAGGCTCGTCTATAACAAGTAAGTCAGGCTCACAAACCATAGCAGACGCAAGTGCAACAATTCTTTTTTGTCCGCCCGAAAGTTCGCTTACATTTCTTTCAAACAAGTCTTCAATATTAAAAAAACAAGCCGTTTCAGCAATTTTAAGGCTTATTTTTTCACGACTGCACCCCATATTTTCAAGCGGAAACGCAAGTTCTGAAAACACCTTATCACACACAAGTGAAGTTTCCGTATTTTGATGAACAAAGGAGACTTTCGCCCCCGATATATTTATATCTCCCGTCAATTCGCCATTCGGTGCAATTTCTTTGCACAAAAGACTCAATAAAGTTGACTTTCCGCTTGCAGATTTTCCGAGAACGAGATTTACGCTGCCCTTTTCAAATGACAAATTCACATTTTTCAATGCAAAATCATTTGACTGAGGATATTTAAAACTTACATTTTCAATTCCAATATACGCCATTTTAAGTCCTCCGTTAAATCTATTACAAGCGGTGAAATGCAAATTACAAAAAAGCAAATGCAACTCAAATCAAAAAGAAGTGAATTTTCAAAATACAATTCAGGTTCAAAAAGGAACATACTTTTTCCCGAAAAGATACAAAACAAAACCACAAAAATATTTGCAGAAATGATTAAAATATAATACAAATCTTTAGACTTAAACTTATATCTGCAATACGGCTTTCTTTTTTCACTTGGATAGCCTTTTGATTTCATTGAAAGAGACAGTGAAATACTGCTCTCAAGACAATATGAAACAAGTGCAGAAAAAACTGCCACAGACTCTGCGGTCTTTTTCGCTTTTTGTATTCCTGCACCTTGTCTTGACTGTCGTATTTCTTCCGCTTTTTGACTGAAATGAGGGATAAATCTCAAAATCATTGAAATCATAAGCGTTATATTAGGAAAGATTTTTCCGAACAAATACAAAAACTTTTCACTTGTCAAAATTTCGTTATAGCATATAAACCACATTATTACACTCGTAAATACAAGTCCCTGACAAAACCCATAAAACAAAGCCTCTGCCGTAACGCTGTTTCCCCACGGCAATTCAAACAAAACCGTAAAACCGTAAGTATTTGTCAAGCCGTTTAAAACGGTAACGATAATAAGCAATGGCAAAATAAATTTAAACATTTTGGAAAATGCCGACTTACCTTTAAGTTTTAAAAGATACGCAAAAGAAGAAACAAATGATACGGCAAGAAAAAAAGGATTTTTAACCGTCATTGAAACCGATATTACAAAAAAGAAAAAAAGGAATTCACAAGACGGATGATAGTAAAAAAATCTGTTCACTTGCAAACTCCTTTCAAAAAACGCCACTCTGCGAGTGGCATTAAAATAATTTTGTTAATACATTTTATTTAATGTTATCGTATTCTGACATCTTCTTTTGTTTTGAAACGATAGCCATATCCGTCAAGGATATGCATTTTAGTAAGGGCAATGCCTGTTCCTTTTGCCACACACTCCTGCGGGTCTTTCACAACCTTTGCTTCAATACCCAAGACTTCGGAAAACATTTTGTCCATACCGTACATCAACGCTCCTCCGCCCGTGAGCAAAATACCTGTACGGCTTATATCCGAAACAAGTTGAGGAGAAGTCCTTTCAAACATATTTACCGCACCCTCTTTTATTGTTTCGATAAGAGGAAACAGACAATCGTATATATCCATATCCGTAATCTCTGTTTCTTTCGGCAATCCTGTTTTAACATCACTGCCTTTTGCGTTCATATAAATTCTTTCGGTTCTCGGATATGCACAACCTATGTTTTTCTTAATTTCTTCGGCAGTTCTTATACCGATATTCATACCGTATTTCAAACGCATATATTTTACTATTTCTTCGTCAAAGTCCGTTCCTGCAATTTTTATAGTTTCCGTTTGTGCCATACTGCCGCCTGAAACTATTGCAAGGTCGGTTGTACCGCCTCCGACATCTATTACAAAAATTCCTCCCGGCTGAAGCGGGTCAACATCTGAACCGAAAGCGGCAGCCAAAGGCTCTTCTATAAGACAGACGCTTCTTGCACCTGCATTTATCAAAACTGAAATGATAGTACGCTTTTCAACATCGGTCGTAACGGACGGAACACAAGCAACTACTCTCGGACGGAAAATCGTCTTGCCTATTACTTTGTCCATAAAAAACGAAAGCATTTTTTCCGTAAGTTTATATGAGCCTATTACACCGTCTTTTAACGGTTGAGCAACTTGAACACCTTGCGGCTCTCTGCCTTGCAAATAGTAAGCTCTTTTTCCAGCATATATCATTTTTTCATCTTCAACATTGTAAGCAATGTAGGAAGGCTCGTTAAGAACTATGCCTTTACCCGGCATTGCTATAACAAGAGAAGATGTACCAAGGTCTATACCCAAATCAAATCCAAACATAAAATTACCTGTTTCACTTATTTAATATATTACTATGCTACTTAAAAACACTCTCGTTGTCAACAGATAAAAAGTAATTAAGTGCACTGTAACGCATACTTTTTTTATTATTATCCACCAATTTTTTAATTTGTTCCTGTGTACCGACAATAACAAGAAGTTTTTTTGCCCTTGTAACTCCCGTATAGAATAAATTTCTGTAACACAATTTATTCGGAACACTCACAACAGGCATAACAACTGCATCAAACTCGGAGCCCTGACTTTTATGCACCGTCATTGCATAAGCAAGTTCCAAATCCTGAATATCTTTTGAAGAATACATTGCCTCGTAATCATCAAACACGACATTTATAATATCGTTTTCCAAGTCAATGCTTTGCAAAATTCCTATTTCGCCGTTGAAAATACCCATTCCTGTTTTTTCGCCGTTGAACCAAACTAAATCATAGTTGTTTTTTGTTTGAATAACTCTGTCGCCCTCACGCAAAACATAGCCTTTAAAAACTTTTTGCTTTTTATTTTTTGACGGCGGATTTAACTGTTCCTGCAAAATATGATTTATCATTTCAGTTCCGGCATCGCCTTTTTTAGACGGACAAAGCACCTGAATATCTTTTATGGGGTCAAAGCCAAAGCCAGACGGTATTCTTCTTGTAACAAAATCTGCAACTTTGTACGGTGCTTTATAAGGAGAATTTTCCTGTGAAAAAAAGAAATCCGAATTACTGTTTTTTACATTCAGTTCCGGCATTTCGCCGTTAACAATTGTATGAGCATTCATAACAATCAAACTTTTTTGTGCCTGACGAAAAACTTTGTCAAGTCGTATAACATCTATGAAATCGCTTTTAATCAAATCTGCAAGCACATTTCCTTCGCCGACAGGCGGTAATTGGTCGTTATCACCGACCATAATAAGACGGCATCCCATCGGTAAAGCGTCAAGCAAAGCAGAAAACAAAGTAACATCTATCATAGAAACTTCATCAAGAATGACTGCGTCGGTTTCAAGCGGATTTCTTAAATTGTGTACAAACTTATGACCGTCATTATCCCTGTATTCAACTTCAAGCAAACGATGGACAGTCTTTGCTTCAAATCCCGTAAGTTCCGTCATTCTTTTGGCAGCTCTGCCCGTAGGAGCAGCAAGGCAAACATCTAAATCTCTGTTTTTCAAAAGTGTAATGATACCTTTTACAGTAGTTGTTTTACCCGTACCGGGACCTCCTGTCAAAATCATGAGTCCTTTTTTTACTGCTGTTTCAATAGCCTTTCTCTGTTTTTCATCAAACTCAATTCCGTTTGACAATTCAAAAGTATTTATTTCTGTTTTGTCAATTTCAATCGGCGTTGGCGATATTCTTTTTATTGTTTTCAATCTGTCTGCAATGTTTAACTCGCAATCATAGATTTTCGGCAAAAACAATCGCTCTTCGCCGTCAACAATTTTACTTACAATCTGATTTTTTTCAATACACTCATCTATTGCAATTTCAACGGCGTCTTCATTACAATCAAGCAAAGAAATACAAGGCTTGATAATCTTTTTTCTTGGAATACAGGTATGACCGTTCATTTCAAGATTGTGACGAATAACATAAATGACACTTGCAACATACTGTGAATCGGCAACATAGTTTTCACCGAAAATATCTCCTGCGATTATCTCTGCTCTCTCATATTTTATAAAACCGTCTATATAAAAAACATAGGGGTCGGTCATCAAAATTTCTTTTGCTTCAAGACCATATGTTTTAAAAATTTTTATTGCTTCGTCATACTTGAGACCATAGTGTTTCAATGCCTCAAGTTCCGTGTTATTTATGAATTTTTGCTTGTACTGTTCGCTGAATTTGTGTGCTTTTTTACGAGTAATTCCTTTAATTTCGGTAAGTCGTTCAGGGTCATTTTCTATTATGTCAAATGTTTTGTCGCCAAAGCGTTCAACAATTTTTTCTGCTGTTTGTCTGCCTATTCCGCTAATCATTCCGCTTGACAGACACTTTAAAATTCCGACTTCGTCGGCAGGCATAGATGTTGTTATGGTTTCAGCCTTAAACTGTCTTCCGTACGAATGATGATATACCCATTCGCCTCTGCACACAACATTTTCTCCGACTTCTGCCGACATAGTATATCCGACAACGGTAACTGCTTCATCTTCTGTGCTGATTTCAAAAACAATATAGCCGTTTTCTCCATTTTTGTAAGCAATACTTTCTATAATTCCCTCAACCGTATCAAGCATATCGCTCATAAACTGACTCCGTTTTTATAATAATAGTTTTCTTAGTTCATTTATTTTGTATATTATATAATATACATCAAAATATGTAAAGAAAAAGCCACTTTAAAAAGTGGCTTTTAAAAATATTTTTACCGTATTATTTTTTTACCGTATTAAGATAATCAATTATAACATCACAAGTTTTATCAAAGCCGAGTTTTTCACTGTTAAGACAAATATCATAGTTTGAATAGTCCTGCCAACTGCGGCCTGTATAGTGTTTATAATAATTACTGCGGTGACGGTCAATTGTTTTAATCTTCTTTTCAGCGTCTTTTTTAGAAATAGACTGAAGTTCGCAAACTGTGTCAACGCACTTATCAAACGGTGCCCAAACAAAAACTTTTAAAACATTTTCCATATCTTTAAGTATGAAATCTGCACATCTTCCTATTATAATGCACGGACCTTTCTCGGCTAAATCTTTGATGATTTTTGCCTGATAATTAAAAATGTTTTGGTCGGACACAAAGTCACTGCTTTCAGGAGGAATAAGTTTGCCGTCGTATGGCTTCGGAATTGACGAAAACAATCCTTTTTCTATTCTTTCGTCTGCTTTTCCGAAAAGTTTGATATTGATACCGCTTTCCTCTGAAGCAAGATAGATTAAATCTCTGTCATAAAACGGAATACCGAGTTTCTCGGAAAGTTGCTTTCCAATTGTTCGTCCGCCACTGCCGTATCCTCTTGCAATAGTAATTACATAGTTATCCATAAAAATACATCTCCTTAATGTATTTATTCTCCGAGATATGCTTTTTTGATTGACTCGTCATTGATAAGTTTTGAAGCGTCGCCCGAAAGAGTTATGTTTCCCGTTTCAAGAACATAAGCACGGTCGGCAATAGAAAGTGCCTTTTTAGCATTTTGTTCTACCAAAAGCACTGTTGTTCCGCTGTTTCGTATTTCTTTAATGATTTCAAAAATTTCCGAAACAAGAAGAGGAGAAAGTCCCATAGACGGTTCGTCCATAAGTATAATTCTCGGTTTACTCATCAAAGCACGACCCATAGCAAGCATCTGCTGTTCACCGCCTGAAAGAGTACCCGCAACTTGATTTTTTCTTTCTTTAAGTCTTGGGAATTTATCGTAAACCATCTCGATGGATTCAGCTATTTCAGTCTTATTTTTTCTTGTATATGCACCGAGTTTAAGATTTTCAAGAACAGAGAGTTCCTGAAAAATTCTTCTGCCTTCGGGCACATGAGCCATACCCATTGAAACTATTTTATGAGCCGGAACTTTTGATATATCTTTGCCGTCAAAAATAATTTTTCCTTCTTTTGCAGGCAACAGTCCCGATACAGTGTGCAAAGTAGTTGTTTTACCTGCGCCGTTAGCACCGATAAGTGCAACAACTTCACCCTGATTAACTTCAAATGATATACCTTTAATCGCCTGTATAACACCATAATATACTTTTAAATCTGAAACTTCAAGAAGTGCCATATTTTTTCCTCCTTATTCGCCGAGATATGCAGTAATAACTTCAGGATTATTAAGTACAATTGAAGTTTCACCGCTTGCAAGAACCTGACCGAAATTAAGAACGGTAAGTTCTTCGCATATTCCCGAAACAAGTCGCATATCGTGTTCAATTAACAAAACTGTCATATCGAACTTATCTCTGACAAACTTGATTGTATCCATCAATTCCTGCGTTTCATTTGGGTTCATACCTGCCGCAGGTTCGTCAAGAAGCAAAAGTTTCGGTCTTGTTGCAAGCGCTCTTGCTATTTCGAGTTTTCTTTGTTTACCGTACGGAAGATTTCTTGCAAGAAAATCAGCCTCTTTATCAAGGTCAAAAACTTTAAGAAGTTCAAGCGCTTCTTTATTCATTGCAGCCTCTTTTTTGAAATAAGACGGCAATTTAAGAACTCCCGACAAAACGCTGTACTTGTACTCATTGTGCAAGCCGGCTTTAACATTGTCAAGAACGCTCAAATTGTTAAAAAGTCTGATATTTTGGAAAGTTCTTGCTATACCTGCTTTGTTAATATCTATCGTTTTTTTGCCCGTAATATCTTCTCCGTCAAGAAGAATTGTACCCTGCGTAGGTTTATAAACGCCTGTAAGCAAGTTAAAAACAGTAGTTTTACCTGCACCGTTTGGACCTATAAGTCCGTAAAGCTGACCTTTTTCAATTTTAAGATTGAAATTATCTACTGCTTTAAGGCCACCGAATGAAATAGAAAGATTTTTTGTTTCAAGAACAGCCATTATTCAGCAGCCTCCTTTTTATTTTTTTCTTTTTTGTTGAATATTTTCTTTAATGAATATTTTTCACGAAGTGCAATCATTTGCGGACTTGATGAGAAGAGCATCATAAGAATAAGAACGATTGAATAAATGAGCATTCTGTAATCGTTGAGAGAACGCAGCACTTCGGGAAGAAGTGTAAGCACGATTGCCGCAATCACAGAACCTCTGATATTTCCGATACCGCCGAGAACAACAAATACGAGTATAGAAATAGACATATTGTAACCAAAATTGTTTGTTGTAGCAGTTAAGCTTGAAAGGTTATGCGAATACAAAACGCCTGCAATTCCTGCGAAAAATGCAGAGATGATAAATGCATAAAGTTTGTATTTTGTAATGTTTATACCAAGTGATTCAGCTGCAATTCTGTTATCTCTGATAGCCATAATTGCTCTGCCTGCTCTTGAATTTATAAGATTGAGAGTAACAAAAACTGTGATTAACACAAGTATAAAACCTATAACAAAGTTTGAGTCCTTCGGAGTACCCGTAATACCGAGCGCACCGTTAATGATTACTCTGCCGTCGGGTTCAAGACCGAGTGCCATAGAACTTGTAGTTGAGAAATGAATACCGTGAGAGTCAACGCCTACATACAAAACATTCATTACATTTTTAATAATTTCGCCGAATGCAAGTGTAACGATTGCAAGATAGTCGCCTCTCAAACGAAGAACGGGAATGCCTATAAGCAATCCGAAAATTGCCGCAACCAAACCGCCTATAAAAATAGCGATAATAAATCTAAGCCAATCAACTGTTATTATCTGTCTTGTACATACGGAGAAAAAAGAACTTGAAAATGCACCGACGCACATAAACCCTGCGTGTCCGAGACTGAGTTCTCCAAGTACGCCTACTGTGAGATTTAAAGAAACAGCGGCAATTACATATACACAAAGAGGAACTAAAAGTCCTTCAACAAGACTTGAAACATTGCCTGTTGCATTTAAAGATTGCACAATGATAAATGTCAAAATCAGAAGTGCGTATGTTATAAGATTGTTTTTTTCACTCTTTTTAAGAGGTGTTTTAAAATTAGCCATTATATTACGCACCTCCTTAAACCTTTTCTGTAATTTTCTTGCCGAATATACCTGTCGGTTTAACAACAAGAACAATTATAAGTGAAGCAAACACAATAGCGTCTGCAAGCTGAGATGAAATATATCCTTTTCCGAAGCACTCGATAATACCGAGAAGAATACCGCCTACCATAGCGCCGGGAATTGAACCGATACCGCCGAACACTGCAGCAACGAACGCCTTTATACCCGGCATTGCACCTGTATAAGGAGTAAGAGTAGGATATGCAGAACAAAGAAGAACACCTGCAACGGCTGCAAGAGCAGAACCTATTGCAAAAGTCATAGCAATAGTACCGTTTACATTTACGCCCATAAGTTGAGCGGCTCCCTTATCTTCCGAAACTGCAAGCATAGCCCTGCCGGGTTTTGTTTTGTTTACGAAAAGAGTAAGTGAAATCATAATCAATATACAAATCAAAATTGTAGCGATTGTTTCACCTGTAATGACAAGTTCGCCTCCTGCCAATTTTAAAGCAGGAATTTTTATTACTGAAGTGAAAGACTTTGTATTTGCTCCGAACATAAGAAGAGCCGTGTTTTGCAATAAATAACTTACGCCGATTGCAGTAATCAAAACTGCAAGAGGTGTTGCACTTCTCAAAGGTCTGTATGCAAGTCGTTCAATAATGACGCCGAGCAAAGTACAAACTGCCATTGAAATAATCACGGCAATGACAGGATTTATATTTGCACCGCTGCAAGCATAATAAACTACGAAAGCACCTACCATTATTACATCGCCGTGTGCAAAGTTAAGCATTTTTGCAATACCGTAAACCATTGTATAGCCGAGGGCAATGATTGCATATATACTGCCGAGACTTATTCCGGTAATTAAATAGGATAAAAATTCCAAATTTACACTCTCCTTTTCTGTTTTAGTGTTGCAAAAAATTCACACGATTTAACATATTAAAACTTTAAATAAGTAATGTTTAAATAGTATATCATAATATAATAATTTAGACAATATACAAAAATAACAAAATATCTTATAATATTGCAATAAAAAAACAGTAAAAAAATTGAAATTATCAATTATCTGTATTTAAAGCAAGAAAAAAGTCGGGACAATTTTGTCCCGACTCGGATAATAAAATCAACTGTTACATAGCAACATATTGACCGTTTTTAATAATCATACCCTTAGGTTCTTTGTTTGGTTCGCCGTCTGCGTTCCAAGTCATTTTACCTGTAAGACCGTCTAACTCAATTTCAAGCATTGACTTTTTCATTGCCTCACAGATTTCATCAACCTGCATAGTCGGTTTGATTGCAGCTTTTTCTGCTGCTGCTTTGATAGCATAAATTGCATCGTAAGCGTCTGCCGCAAACTGAATCGGAACTTCATTGTTGTATGCTTTTTTGTAGTCATCAACAAATTTTTGAGTTTTTTCATCTTCAGAAATTGCAGCGAAAGGTGTGAGAAGCATTACGCCTTCTGCAAGAGAAGTGTCAAAGTTTTGAACACTTAAAATACCGTCAAGTCCGTCACAACCGAAGAACTTAACATCCATACCGAGTTTTGAAGCCTGAGTAAGAATTAAAGAAGCCTCTGAAAAATAAATAGGAAGGAAAATGAGTTCTGCACCAAAAGTTTTAGCCTGTTGAAGCTGAACACTGAAGTCTTTGTTGCTGTCTGCTGTAAATGAAGCGGACTCTACTGTAAGACCGTTTGCCTGAGCCTGTGAATAGAACTTCTCATAAATACCTGCTGAATAAGCGTTTGAACTGTCATAGATAGCAAAAATCTTTTTAGCAAGACCTTGTTCAGCAATATAGTCAGCCGAAGCACTTCCTTGGTTAGGGTCAGAATAGCAAATACGAAAAGCATTATCGTATTTTACACAATCAACCGCAGTACCGCTCGGTGTAAGCATAAACATCTTATCGTTATATGTTTCTTCTGCAACACCTATACAAGCCGTACTTGTAACTGTACCCATAAGCATTTGCATACCCCAGTCTTTAAGTGAGTTGTATGCGTTTACTGATTTTTCCGTATCAGCTTGGTCGTCTTCCATTTTGAACTCAATTTGCACACCGTTGATACCGCCTGCCGCATTGATTTCATCTACTGCAAGCTGAGCACCGTGCTGTACTGCAAGGCCGTAAAGTGCGTTGTCACCTGTGAGAGGTCCGATTGAGCCGATTTTAAAGGTTGTGTTTGCGCTTGTATCCTTATCTGCGTCTTTTTTTGAGCAAGCTGCAAAACAAGCTGTAATCATTGCAACTGCAAGAACAACAGAGAGGATTTTTGTAAATTTCTTTTTCATTATTTGTTTTCCTCCGTTATTTAATGAATTTTTGGCATAATATTTGGCATAATATAACCATTTGTCAAATTCTAATTATAAATATACATTATTTTCGACACTCGGTCAATAATGAATAAACAATTAAATTTCTGTTAAGCAGATATTTTGAATAAAATCAAATTAATATTTTTGTACATTTTACACAAAAATAAAAGTCTCTGTACAAAATACTATGCACAAAGACTTTTATTAGACACTATTACTGTATTTGTTGAACTTTTAACATATTAGTTGTACCTGCCTGACCGAGAGGAACGCCTGCAGTGATTACGACTGCATCGCCTTTTTCTATAAGATTATTGGCAAGACTTACTTCAACTGCGTGATTGAAAAGTTCGTCTGTATTGTTTTTTTCTTCACACATAACAGGCACAATACCCCAAGACAAATTCATTTGTCTGAACACAACATCGCTTGTAGTACATCCTATAATAACGCTTTCAGGTCTGTATTTTGATATACTTCTTGCAGTGATGCCCGATTTTGTAACCGTGATGATACTTGCATTCAAATCGTGTGCGGTAGTAACAGTTGCGTGTGAAATAGCACTTGTTATATCTCTTTCAAAATCAAGACTTCCGACTTCAAAGTTCTGTTTATAATCAATCTCACTTTCGGCAGCTCTTGCAATAGCGTCCATAACATGAACTGCCTCAACGGGATTTTTACCTGCGGCAGTTTCACCGCTGAGCATTATCGCCGAAGTACCGTCATAAACTGCATTTGCAACATCGGTAATCTCTGCTCTTGTAGGTCTTGGGTTATTAATCATAGAGTCAAGCATCTGTGTAGCCGTAATTACATGTTTACCTGCGTCAGCACACTTTTTAATAATTTTCTTTTGTATGCTCGGTATTTTTTCAAACGGAACTTCAACACCAAGATCGCCTCGTGCAACCATTATACCGTCTGCCGCTTTAATAATTTCGTCTATATTCTTAATAGCGTCGCCGTTTTCAACTTTAGCAACAATTCTGACATTTTGCCAACCGAGTGATTTTGTGAAATTTCTCAAATAATCAATATCTGCCGCAGTTCTTACGAATGAAGCCGCAATATAATCAAACTTCATCTCGGCGCCGAACTGAAGGTCTGATATATCTTTTTGACTGAGATACGGCATTGCAAGAGTAACATTCGGAACATTGATACCTTTTCTGTTCTTTATCATTCCTCCGTCAAGCACCTTGCAATAAACATTTTTATCATCAGTGCCTGTAACCTCAAGAGAAATAAGACCGTCATCAACTAAAATAAACGAGCCTGTTTTCACTTCTTTCGGAAGATTTTCGTATGTCACGGAACAGATTTCCGAGTTTCCTTCAACATCTTCGGTAGTCAAAGTGAACTTCGAGCCTTTTTTCAATATAGCATAGCCGTCTTTGAAAAGTCCCGTTCTTACTTCCGGTCCTTTTGTATCAAGCATTGTTGCAATAGGCAGTCCCAATTCATTTCTCATCTTTTCAATCTGCTCAAATCTTTTTCGGTGTTCATTGTAATCGCCGTGAGAAAAATTGAATCTTGCACAATTCATACCGTTTTGCATAAGTTTTCTCATTACATCATCATTATCCGTCGCAGGTCCGACAGTACAAATGATTTTTGTTTTTCTGAATTTAGAATACATTATTTATGCTTCCCTCATTAAATCATTATAAGAAATCCAAATTTCTTTAATTTAGTATTATAAAGCATAATTTTCAAACATTCAATAGAAAAACATCAATCTAAAAAATATTATTTATAAATATAATGTAAATTCAAAGTCGTTTTTTGTACAATTACGCAAAATTCAGTTTATTAAAAATTTATATATTGCCCTCGTATATAAAAAACTGCATATCTTCTTGTTTTCCGTTAACTTCAACCTTAACATTTTTCTGACCGCGCCTTACTAAATTTTGATGTTCATAGAACTTATAGTTGCACGAAGTGTCTGTAAACAAAAAGAAATTGTTTGCCTTTTTTTGTTTCATATAATTTGTAAAAGTGTTAAACAATGATTTGCCTACTCCGTATCCTCTGCAATCTTTATCAACTGCAAAAAACACAACTTCGCCGTCATATTTGCTTTTTGTTTCTTTTAATAATTCGTTATCGGTTCCGTTAACGCCCAAAAATATTTTTGCCGCCTTTCTGCCTGACTTTGTACTTACCAATGAAATAATTTGTGATATAGACTTTAATTTATATTTAAAACTCTTTTTATAAGAATCATTGTGTCTGCCCATAATAATGCCGACTGCTTTTCCGTCTAATTCCGCAACTTGAGCAAAACTTCTTTTGTCCAAACAACTGTAAAGAAAAATTCTTGATAGTTTTTCAGCATTTTTTTTTGTGCAAAAATCATTATAATGCCAAGTGTCTGCAATGATATTTTCAATATCTTCAAAATCTCTTTCACTTAAATCTCTTATTATTACTTTGTTTTTCAAATTTTCCATAAAAATTTACCTTCCTTTTAATAATTTCAGTTGATATTTTCTCTGACAAGTAATATAATAAACCGTACAGTTACTGTAATGTCAAGGGGGAATTTTAAAAAATGTTTAACAACGAAACAACTCTTTTTACAATAGGTCAATTTGCGTCGCTTCACGGCATAAATAAAAAGACGCTTATGTGGTATGACGAAATAGATTTATTCAAGCCTGCAATAATAAAAGAAAACGGTTACCGCTATTACACATATTACCAAAGCAAAACACTCGAAATCATTTTAATGATGAAAGATTTAAACATACCGCTCAAAACAATAAAACAGTATGTACAAAACCGTTCGGCAGAAAATTTAAAAAATATTTTATCTTATGAAATAGATGCACTCAGCCTTGAAATATCACGACTTCAAAAAATAAAAAAGTCAATGATAAAGCAAAAAAGCGATATTGAATATATTTTAAACAGCGATTTAAACAAAATACAAATTGTTGAAAAAGAAAAGCAGAATTTAATTGTTTTAAAAACAAAAAACAGCGACCCGAACGAAAAAGAAATAGGTTCAATAATAAAAGAAGTAAAAAAACACAACATACAACGATTGGATAACGCAACATACGGGGCTGTAATTTCAGTCGATAATTTATATAGCGAAAACTTTGAAAAATACTACGGAATATTTGTAAGCGTTCCTGTTATAAATTCAAAAAAAGGTATAAAAGTCATACCTAAAAGTAAATATTTAAGAGCGTACAATGTAGGTTCGTGGGATAAAATACCGAATGTTTACAAAAAAATGCTTAAATTTGCAAAAGAAAACAATATAGAACTTGACGATTATTCTTATGAAGTAGGAATAAACGAGACTTCAATAAATTCAATAGATGAATATATTACTCAAATAGATATACGGATAAAATAAAAGTCACAAGGGCAAACAGTGCACTGTAAAACCCTTGTGACTTTGTGCTTTAAATATTTACTTAATATTGTTTTTTCCTAACTTCACACCTATTCCGAGCAAAATCAAACTGCACAATGCAAGAGGCAGTCCACAGTAGAGGATGCCCATTAAACCCTCTGATAAAAAGTAGAATGGAAAAGTTGTTACTGACAAAGGCGACATTAAATTTGCCAAAATATAAATTACGAGCACCATTACTGTCGGCGTTATCGACTTAAAAACCGTTGTTACAAAATACGCAACACCCAAGTAGAAAAAGCATACAAGCAAAACATTTATATGAAAAAGGAAAAACTGTTCAATAAAAAAGTAGTATGGTATAAATGTCAAAGAAACATTTACAATCATTATGAAAAACAAAATAAATACATCTGTCAATTTATTTCTGTCGGAATTCACAAAAAGTATTTCCGAGCCTTTTTCGTCGTAGAAAAATCGCAGTGAGAAAACAACCCACCAACAAGAAAACAACGGCACAAAAATATGAATCATTGAAAAGACGGTTGTCGTAAATTCCACGCTTGCACCCTTGTTCCTGTAAACAGCAAAGTTAACTAAAGGAACTAACAAATCTATGAAGATAAGCGGAAGAAATGAATTGAATTTCATAGCCTTCAGCAACAATCCCATTCTCTCAAAGCGCAGTTTTAAACCTTGTTTACCAGACATAGATACCCATCCTCGACACTCGGCACGCACTCTGTTGCGTCAATTTTTTGAGCAGACAAAACTCTTGCATAGTTTCTGCCGTCGCGTTCAAATACTTTTTCTACAAAACAGTTGTCCTGCAACAATTCGACTGCCTTTTCATCTGTCTCATAAACTTTGCCCTGAGCATATTTCCTCAACTCTTCGCAAGTCATACAAGCTATGATTTTTCCGCTGTCCATAACTATGACTTTTTCGCAAAGTGCCTCTATATCCTCGACAATGTGCGTAGAAATGATTGTTATTTTATCTTTTTCAATTTCCGATACAATAGACTTAAATCTGAGTCTTTCCATCGGGTCAAGTCCTGCTGTCGGCTCATCAAAAATGAGTAATTTCGGGTTGTTTAGCAACGCCTGTGCTATACCTAAACGACGAAGCATTCCGCCCGACAAAGCGCCGACTTTCTTGTCTTTTTGTTCTGTCAGATTAGCAAAATCTATGCACTGTTCAATCATTTCTGTTGATTTTTGTTTTTCAATTCCCTTGAAATTAGCAAGCAGTTTCATTGCCTCGAACACACTGAGTTCCTTGAACATTCCGAACTCTTGAGGCAAATACCCTATTTTGTTCAAATAGTTCTTATCTTCAGTTACAGGTCTGCCATCTATAAATATTGCAGAATTGCCCTCTTTGTACAGCAAAGTCAGGCAACGAATGAGAGTCGTTTTTCCTGCACCGTTTGCACCGAGCAGTCCGTAAATGCCGTTGTCCAACTCAACGCTGACATTGTCGAGTGCCTTTTTCTTTTTGAAAGTTTTAGTCAAATTTTTGATTTCTAACATATAACCACCATCCTTACTGCAAATTTTTCAAAAATGTTACCTGGTCTGTTGTATCGCTGTCGTCTGCCAGGTATTTTTCAATTTTTTCTTCCAACTCTTTGCAGTTTTCCTGACTCATTTTTTCCGAAAGCAAAATATAGACATTTTCCTGACTGTTCGGAAAATCTTTTCTTGCATCTACATAAATATAGAAATCCTCTGTATTTTCTTTATATATACGATATGCACGATTTAAAGAGAGTTTGTATTCGGGCACCGATTGTGTAACGCTCAAGTCGGTAAGACCGCTGATTCCTACAGTTGCAATGTGGTCTTCAAACTCGCAATACATCTCATAGACAGAGCCAAAATTAAAATCAGTAAAAATCAACAATTTTTTATGATTTTCATCTATTACACCCAATTCTTTATACTCTTTTATACAGCTTTCAATATCTGAAGTTTTAAATGCACTTAGATAAGGATACACAACTTCTATTCCGTCGCAGTTCACAGTACGATAAAAACCGCTGACAAGAGTCAAACCGTTTGACCTGCCCGAAAAAGAATCGCCCGATTTTTCCAAATTACAATAGACTGTTTTCGGTGAATTTATATTGACATTAAACTCCGTTTCATACGGACAGAAAATTCTGTTGAAGTGCATACTTTTTCTGATAAAAATTTCGTGCTTTCCCGCCTGCGGATAGTACGCAAACCATCCCGGCAAAGAAGTGCCTTGAGAATTGCTGAAAAATCTCGGCGCACTTCCTGCGTAGGAAATGCAAATTTCGCTCAAACCCTCGTCGTTGTTCTCAACGGTAAAATAGTCGCCGTCCTGTTTGAATTCAAGTTCTTTACCGTTTTTGTCAGTAACTTTGTCAATTTTATACCCGTGATACAGAGTGAAATCGTATTCATCTAAGTCGCTTTTGTCAACAAAAATATTTGCCTCAACTTCAAGTTGACGGTCTATATCAATTTTCAAATCGTACCTTTCAACTTCAAACAAAGGCTCGCTCGTTTTTTGCTCATGTTCGTCATAGTAAAACTGGTCTGAAAACAAAGAAAATGAATCTGTTGCAACTTTTGAAGCGGGCTGAAAATACAACACAAGAGAAACACAGCATACAACAGCACAAGCAATCGGCATATAAAAGTACTTTGCTTTTCTTTTTGCAAAAATGGATACAGAGAGAAACATTAAAAACAAAAAAGTCCAAAAAGCCAACAGTTCAACTCTGTACGGCAACAAAGAGTATCCAAAAGTTAAAAACGGCGTCCAATCTGTTAAAGGAGGAAAAATATTAAAGAAATTACAAAACGAAGAAATATTTACCCCTGTACCGGCATAAATACTTTCGGATATCAGTAAAAAAACGGGCGTTGAAACAAATACAATCAAAACCATTAAAACATACGACACTATTCTGCTTTTCAAAAAAGACAATACTCCGCCTATTAAAATTGCCAGAACACTGACCCATAAAATATTGAGCAAAATATTCAAAACGATGTGTATAAAATACTGTGTATCGTTTATATTCAAAGAGAAATATACCGCAATATTAACAATAAAAAATACAACGGTATATACCGCTGCAATAGTAAACAAAACCGAAAATGCGTTAAAATAGTAGCTGACATAACCGTTTTTTGTAGTTTTCAACAATTCCTCTGCGCTGTGTTGCTTCACTTTGTTAAGGTATTCATACGCAACAAACATAAAAAACACAAAGGAAAATACCGACATTTCCAAACTTTTACACAAATAACTGAGAGGTTCTGCAACTTCAGGAATGATTCTTGTACAAGAGTAAATCAATCTGAAAAACACAGCCACATTGAACAGTATTGTAAAAATACAGAGAAACTTGTTTTTAAAATACTGTTTAAAAAGCAAAGAATAACTGTTCATTAAATCACCTCGAGATAAGTATGATTGACTCTTTGCTTTCGCAAGGAGTCATATTAATAACAAGAATTAATTGTCAAGCCACATATATCCGTCGGCAGAACAATTTTTAGTACCTACACCGTAAGGATTCAACTCAAGTCTCCATAAAGTTGTGCGTACATCACTTCCTGTACGAATATCATCAATTTCAGCACCGGGACTTACTAATATCTGAACATCTTTTTTAAATCCACTTCCATTTGATTTTTGCGACTCAAAATATACACGATGAGCAGATGAAGCTCTATTAAACCCTGCAAAATACTTATGTGTTCCAACAACTGTATCTGTATAGGCTACCGACATTGATGGTGTCAAATCCACATCTACACAAGGATATTGAACTGCATAAGCAGTCATTGTAAAACAACTCATAATAGAAGCAATCATAAAAATAGAAATAAGAATTGATTTAACTCTTCCTTTATTAAATAATTTATTCATTAAATAACACCTCAATTTTTTTAATTCTTAATTAAAGATAAATACGAAAATTTGCCACGGTCTCAATCATATCTTCTTTAATTTTTTAGTTTTTAAGTTAAAATATAATAATTATATTTGTCCCAAACAAAGAGAAAATTGCTTAAAATAAAACACACCTCCTAACTAATTCAAAAATTCAGACAAATATAAATTATTTCATCTAAACAATCTAAAAAAACAGTAATACTTTTATTTTTTTTTGGTTATAATTC